>Ga0070764_10000184_pt1 | contig 21747 bp, 17 predicted proteins | sample HubBroMetageWRM4_FD_67287 | JGI IMG/M metagenome (GOLD analysis project Ga0070764, IMG submission 67287) | Warmed soil microbial communities from the Hubbard Brook experimental Forest, New Hampshire - Hubbard Brook CCASE Soil Metagenome WRM 4 | ecosystem: Environmental > Terrestrial > Soil >... | reverse complement strand
TGGCAGCGAGAAACTGGAGCGCGTCGCCTTCCAACAGCAACTGGATGCCATCGGTGCCCGCGAAGGCGCCGGCACGGATTTCGCCGTCGCGTCCCTGGCCGAGCATTTCGATCGTGGCGTCGCGCTGCTGGCCGACAACGAGCTGCACCCGGCGCTACCGGAGCCGGCGCTCAACATCATCAAGACCCAGGTGGCGCATGGGGTCGCCTCGCGCAACAAGAGCCCCGGCTTTCTGACCCAACATTCGCTGCGCGGCGCGTTATATCCGCAGAACGATCCGAGCCTGCGCATGGCGACTCCCGAGAGCGTCACCGGCCTGACACTGGATACCGTACGCTCCTATTACCAGGGTGTGTTCCGGCCCGACCTCACCACCATTGTCGTGATAGGGAAAGTCACTCCCGTGCAGGCACGCGCCACGATCGAGAAATACTTCAGCGGCTGGAACGTGACGGGGCCGAAGCCGGAAGTCGATCTGCCGGTGGCGCCGCCCAACCGGGCCGGTGTCATCGCCGTACCCGACGCGAGCCGGGTGCAGGACGTCGTGATCCTGGCGCAGAACCTGGCGCTCACGCGCTCCGATCCCGACTACTACCCGTTGCAGTTGGGTAACGCGGTGTTGGGAGGCAGTTTCTACTCGACCCGGCTCAGCATCGACCTGCGGAAGAACTCGGGCCTCGTCTATTCCGTGGGCTCGACGCTGCAGGCCGGCCGCACGCGCGGCGCCTATCTCATCGAATATGCGAGCGACCCGCAGAATGTCGCGAAGGCCGCCAACATGGTGGTCGGCGAAATCAAGTCGATGCAGAAGGCCCCGGCGGGTCCTGAAGAGCTCGTTCGCGTCAAAGCGCTGCTGCTGCGGCAGATTCCACTGAGCGAGTCGAGTGTCGACGACATCGCGCACGGGCTTCTCGGTCGCGTCGACCTCAATCTCCCGCTCGATGAGCCGACCAACGCTGCCCGCCGTTACATCGGGCTCACGCCCGCCGACGTGCAGGCCGCATTCAACAAGTGGCTGCGGCCGGACGATCTCGTGAGAGTAAGCGAGGGCCCGACACCGCAGTGAGTCGCATGTTCGTGTGACACCTGGCAGTTTGATATCTTCCCCCTGTGGGGGTAGAACTCGTGGCTCGTTCCTATCGCGCGGGGGGTCGGGCCATGGCCATCGACGAAGCAAAACTCAACACGTTCTTAGGCAAGGCGGTGGGCGATCTCGGTGCGGCACTGAGTGCGGTACTGATCTCGCTCGGCGACGAACTTGGGCTGTATCGTGAGTTGGCGAAGGGGCCGCTCACCTCCCTGGAGCTGGCCAACCGCACCGGGACCAACGAGCGTTATATCCGCGAATGGCTCGCGAACCAGGCCGCGGGCGGCTATGTCGATTATGACGCCGCCGCAGCCAAATATTCCTTGAACGACGAGCAGGCGCTGTGTCTTGCGGACCCGAACAGCCCGGTCGACCTGCCGGGCGCTTACAACATCGTGCAGGATCTGTATCACGTCAAAGAGCGGGCACGTGCCAACTTTCGCAGCGGCAAGGGCATGGAATGGGGCGAGCATCATCCGTGCCTGTTTCACGGCACGGAGCGCTTCTTCCGCGCCGGATACAACGCCAACCTGATGTCCGCCTGGCTGCCCGCCCTGGAGGGTGTGGCGGCCAAGTTGACTCACGGCGCGCGAGCTGCGGATGTTGGCTGCGGCCACGGTGCGAGTACGATCCTGATGGCCAAGGCGTTTCCAAAATCGGAGTTCGTCGGCATCGACTATCACGACGCCTCGATCGAAACCGCGCGTCAACGCGCGTCCGAGGCCGGAGTGCGTAACGTGACATTCGAGACCGCGGATGCCACTTCCTACCGCCAGCGCGACCTGGACTTCATCGCGTTCTTCGACTGCCTGCATGACATGGCCGACCCGGTTGGGGCAGCCCGTCATGCTCGCCAGGCGCTCAAGTCGGACGGGAATTGCATGATCGTCGAGCCGTTCGCGGGCGATCGCCTCGACGAGAACCTCAATCCCGTCGGTCGCGTGTACTACGCAGCGTCCACGCTGGTCTGTGTCCCGGTGTCACTCGCCAAGCACGGCCCAGCCCTTGGTGCACAAGCGGGCGAGAAACGGTTGCGGCAGGTAGTCGTCGAAGAAGGCGGCTTTACCCGGTTCCGGCGCGCCACACAGACACCGTTCAACATCGTGCTGGAGGCACGACCTTAGCAGCCGCCCGCGGGACCCGGGTGCGCCGTCGCGAGCGCTGCCCGAATCTGCCCGAATTGCGCCAGCGACCCGTCCCAATCGCTCGTCACTGTAGCCCCCAAGGTGACAAGCGTTGAGGGTGGCTCCCATGTTCCGCGACCTCGAAATCTGGCTCAATCATTTTGAATATCACGCCGAGCATCCGCGCTGCGTCCCCGCGGGACTATCGGATGTCCTGAAGCCCGAGGAGCGTCGCCTGATTGCTCGCTCCATCGCCGTCTTCCAGCTCTGCGAGCAGCCCGAAGGCAGCGCACTGCTACGCTCGGCGCGGCGTTTCGCCGAAAAGCACCAAGCCGCACCCCTCATGCGCATCACCGAGTTGTTCATCCGCGAACAGCAACGGCACGCGAGCCTATTAAGCGCTTTCATGGAAGACCACGGTATCGCGCGCAAAGACACCGACCTGACGGACTTCGTGTTCTGCTGCCTGCGCCGGCTCGGTGGGTTCGGGCTACAGCTGCACATCCTGGTCGCCGCCGAGATGATCGCGAATGTCTACTACCGCGCCCTCGAAGCCGCGACGGGCTGTCAGCGCCTGAAAATCCTCTGCCGTATCCTGGTGGCAGACGAGTTGGCGCACATCGGCATTGAATCGCAACTGCTGTTGGCCCTGCGAGCGCGTCAGCCGGCGCCGCTACGGGCGGTGACTCGCCTGTTACACCGCGGATTTTTCACCTGCGCGGCCGGAATCGTCTACCTGACACACAGGGCGGTTCTGCGCGGTGCCGGCTTTCGTATCGCGAGTTTCGTCCGGGTGTGTGCGACCCAGTACGCGTTTTATATGGAGCCGCCGTCTAGTGTCTGCCGAGAACCAGGTCGGCGGCTTTCTCCGCGAGCATGATGGCGGGTATGTTGGTGTTTCCTCCCGGGATCGTGGGCATGGAGGAGCAGTCCACCACGCGCAAGCCCACCACACCGCGCACTTTCAGCTCGGCGTCCAGTACCGCTTCCGCCCCGGTTCCCATGGCGCAGGTGCTGGTGGGATGCATTGCCGTACCGATGCGCGAGCGCACGAACGCATCGAGCTCGGCGTCGGTTTGTATCTGGGGGCCGGGTATGACTTCTCGACTCACGAGCCCGGCGGCGGGCTCGGTCGCAAAGAAATTGCGCGTGAGGCGGATGTAGCGCCGGAATGCGACCCGGTCATCCTCCGCCTGCAGAAGGTTGAACTGGATGAGGGGCTTATCCTTGGGGTCCGCGGAGCGCAACTTCACCGAGCCGCGACTGCGTGGATGTAACAGCACATTCGCCACCGAGAAAGCATGCCCACGTGGCTCCCGCCAGCCGGGAAACCAGAGCCGCGCGTCCATGGCAACCGGGCTGATGAGCAGTTGCAGATCCGGGCGGTCGAGATTCTCCTGCGTCCGGATGAACCCTTGCGCACCGACCGGCAACGCGCCGATGACACCGCTACCGAACAGGTGCCAGCGCGCCACCGAAATCATCATCCGGTCAAGTCGTAACTCGTTGTCAAAAGTGAACGGCCCGCTTGCATCGAGCACCATCGCGATCGAGGCGTGGTCCTGGAGATTGCGCCCCACTCCCGGCAGGTCGACGAGAGGAGCGATGCCAAGCGCCCGCAGCTCATCCGCCGGCCCGATACCCGACAACAGCAGTAGCTGCGGCGAGTTGAAGGCGCCGCCCGAGAGAATGACTTCACGATCCGCGTGCGCGGACTGACTCTGCCCCTGGCGCACATACTCGACGCCGATCGCGCGTCCGTTCTGCATCAGCACGCGAGTCGCCAACGCTTCGGTCTCTACCGTGAGATTGGGGCGCGACGCCGCGGGCCGCAGGTAACGCTGCGAAGTGCTGGCGCGACGTCCTCGATGCACATTGAAGTCAGGGGTACTGAATCCATCCTGGTCAGCGCCGTGAAAGTCGTCCAGGTAGGGAAATCCCAGCTTCTGCGCGGTCGCGATGAGGCGCGGATACACGTAGGCATCCGGCTCGTGCTTCGCAACGGTCATCGGACCGGAGGCACCGTGGAACTCACTTTCCCCGCGCCAGTTGCTTTCGGATTTACGGAAGTAAGGCAACACCTCCGCAAAACTCCAACCGGGGAGCCCCATCCGCGCCCACTCGTCGTAGTCCGCCCGATTGCCGCGCGAATACATCAACCCGTTGATGGAGGAGCAGCCGCCGAGAACCTTGCCGCGCGGCGCTGGAATGCGGCGATTGTCGGCGTGGGGCTCGGCCTCGGACATGAATCCCCAGCTAATGCTCGCCGCGCGCATTGCCTCGAACCAACGCAACGGCATGCCGATCAAAGCGCCTTTATCGGAGCCGCCCGCCTCCAGCAAGAGGACGCGGTTCGCCGGGTTCTCGGTCAAACGTGCAGCCAGTACGCAACCCGCGGAGCCCGCGCCCACGATAATGTAATCGAATGTCGCCATGTGCCGGCACGGAGGGTACGCGACCTGTGGCAGGGGGTGCCACTTCGTCCGACTTCAAGTCTGCTGTGCGGGCAGCCCGCCTTCGATGCCCATGAGTCGAGACGCGTTGCCTCCGAGGATCGCGTCCCGTTCAGCCGGGCTCAGCCCTGGCACAGCGTCGATCAGAGCGTGCACGTCGTACGAGCCCATGTCGAAGGGATAGTCGGTCCCGACGACCACCTGGCTCGATCCGACCTGGTCGATGAGATGACCGAGACCGTCAGGCGTGTAAACCAACGTGTCGAAATAGATTTGGCGCAGGTACTCGCTCGGCGAGCGCTGCATACTGTGCGCGTCCGGGCGAGCGGCGTAGCCATGGTCCGAGCGGCCGATATAGGACGGTAGATAACCCCCTCCGTGGGCCGCGAGAATTTTCAGGCCCGGATGTTTGTCGAGCACGCCCCCGAAGATCAGGTGCGAGAGCGCGATGGTGGTCTCGATCGGTTGACCAATGATGTTCTGCAGATAGAAGCGGTTCACCCGCTCGCCGAGCGATGTGCCGAACGGATGAATGAAAACGACGCAGCCGAGCTCCTCCGCCCGCGCCCAGAAGCGTGCGAAACGGGGGTCGTCGAGCTCCAGGCCGTTCACTGCGGTCGAGATTTCCACGCCGCGCATCCCGAGCTCGCTCATGCAATGATCGAGCTGCTCGAGCGACAACTCCGGGTGCTGTAGGGCAACGTTACCCAACGCGAGCAGGCGGTCCGGGTGCTTCGCGCAAACCTCGGCAATCTTCTCGTTCGTCTTTCGCACGATCTCCCGCGCGAGGTCTACGTCCGCCCAGTAGTAGTGTTGGACCGACGTGGGACTCAACACCTGTACATCGACACCCATGGCATCCATGTCGCGCAGCCGTAGCTCCACCGACGTGAGCTTCGGGAAGGCGTTCGGCAGCATGGTACTGCTGTTGTATTGGGCGGAAGCGGCGCCCATGAAGCGCTTCTGCAAGTCCGGCTCGGCCTGTTTCTCTGGACGAGCCTTGACGAGTTCCTCGACCTCCGTGACAAACGCGTGGCAATGCAGGTCCACGGTGAGTGAGCGACTCTGACCGCCCATCGGGCCACGGACCACGGCGCCACGCTCAGCCGTGCCGCCGGCGCCCGGGCGCTCCGCTGCGGCTGCCGGCGCTTGCCTGTGGGGGACGCAGTTGTGTAGATACATGAGTGCTCCGGGCTACTGCGCCGTATAGCCGCCATCGGCCAACAGGCTCGCCCCGGTTATGAGGCTCGCAGCGGGCGAAGCCAGGAATGTAACAGCCGCCACGACCTCGTCAATGGTGCCGATCCGCCCGAGCGGGATCTTTTGCAGCACCTCACTCCGGAATGCCGTGCTGGCCAGGAAGGGCTGGGTCATCGGTGTCTCGATATAGGTGGGCGCCACCGCGTTAACGCGGATACCCAGCGGTCCCAGCTCCACGGCCATCGCCTTGGTAAGCCCTTCGATGGCGTGCTTCGTCATGCAGTAGACCGTACGGTTTATGGCACCAACGTGCCCCATCTGCGACGACATATTGATGATGACCCCCGAGCGCGCGCCAGCCATCACACGGGCCGCCGCCTGCGCTGCGACGAACATCGAGCGCACATTCAGTGCCACCAGCTCATCGAGCGTCGCCAGGTCTACTTCGAGAAACGGCTGCGGGCGATTCATCCCCGCGTTATTGATGAGCACGTCGCAGCGCTCGAGTCCGGCGAAGACCTGCTGAACGACCTCGGGCCGCGTTACATCTCCGGCAACAGTGCGTGCCCTACCCCCCCGGTCACGAATCTCCGCAGCCACCGCATCGAGTTGCTCCGCATTGCGCGCGACTAACATGACTTCGGCGCCCTGGGCCGCGAAGGCAAGCGCGCAACCCCGGCCGAGCCCGCGGCTCGCCCCGGTAATGACGACCATTGACGCAGTTGGGCTCACGGGCCATCCAGAGCTCGTTGTACCAGCGTTTCGAGAGTCCCGTCATTGCGGAAACCCGCCTCCAGGGAGCCCGGACACCGCAGCGGCGGCAGGTTGGCGAATTGCGCCTGGAGTGCCGCGTTCTCATGATAAGTCACGCGGTCGAGAACCTCTTCGCCGTGAACACGGGCGATGGCCGCCACGATGTCTCCGAGCGATGCATGCAACACGGGCAATAGCCAGACGCGCGACCGATCCAGCGTGGCAGCCTCCAGGCCGGCCGCATGCAGCAGATTCTCGACGACACAAGCTCTCGACATCCACCATGCCATACCCTCCCGGGCCACCGGACAGGCGAAGTTGCGGCCCGCGGACAGGGACCGAATGAGATCGCTCATGAACGCGGACAGCATTCCGGCAGCCTGCGGCGGCCGTGCGACGATGCCGGGAAGCCGCAGCGTGCGGCCATCTATGTAACCGCGCCGGCTGTAGTCCGTGATCAGAACCTCACCGATCAACTTGTGAGCGCCATAACTCAGGGTCGGCGCGGGAATGGTGTTTTCATCGATGACCTCGGGCAACGGTACGCCGTAAACGCCGATGGTGCTGGCAAACACCACCTTCGGCGGGGGCAGCCCGGCCGATGTTTGAGTGCGCAGTTGCTCGAGGATGCGCAACGTTACGTCGAGGTTCATACGCAACCCGAGCTCGAATTGCGTTTCCGCCGCGCCCCCGGGAATACTGGCGAGATGAAACACACAGTCGACGGGATCGCGGAACGCTTCACGCAGCACGACAGGATCGGCGATATCGCCCGCCACCGGACGGACCCGGGCATCCGCGGCGTTTACCGAAAACTGTCGATCGAGGAGGATGACTTGCCGGCGGGCATCACCCAGACCCGGCAGCACTCCACTGGAAAGCAGGCGTGCGACGAGCGCGCGGCCGATAAAGCCATCCGCGCCGGTAACCAGGATTCTCACGGCAGCGGTGCCTGCACCATGCGTTGGTCGATGGCACCGAAGAGGGAAACACCGTGGGCATCGAGCATTTCAATCCGCACCGTGTCGCCAAACTTCATGTAGGAAGTCGTGGCCTTCCCATGGTCGACCGTCTCGATACCGCGTCGTTCCGCGATGCAGGCCGAGCCCACGGTACGATACTCGCTGTTGGAAATCGTACCGGAGCCGATGATGGTGCCCGGGTGGAGATTGCGTGTTCGCGCCGCGTGAGCGACGAGATCGTGGAAACCGAAGCCCATCTGGCCGGCGTTGGGTGTACCGAAGCGCTCACGATTCCATTCGACCCGTACGGGAAGATGCACACGCCCATCGCGCCATGACTCACCGAGCTCATCAGGAGTGATCGCAACGGGGGCGAAGCTCGTGGACGGCTTCGACTGCAAAAAGCCGAAGCCCGTCTTGATTTCGCGTCCGGCGAGCACCCGCAGGCTGGCGTCGTTCACCAGCATCAACAGTTTCACATGTCTGAGCGCTTGCGCGGCCCGGGTCGCCATCGGCACGCGATCGACGACGACGGCCAACTCCCCCTCGAAATCTATCCCATCCGCTTCGCTCGGTAACGGCATGTCCTCACGCGGACCGATGAAATCGTCGGACGCGCCCTGGTACATGAGGGGGGTCTGCAGCTTGCCTTCGATAGGTGGCAAGCCGAAGACCTTGTCCATGAGGTCGCCGTGGCTGTGAAACGCTGAGGCGTCGAGCCACTGCGGTGAACGGGGCAACGGTGATGAGAGGCGCGTTGTATCGAGGTCGAAGGCACCCGCGAGCTTACCGCCATTGAGCTCTTCGTAGAGTTGTCGCAGCCTGGGCTCGCTCTGCGTCCAGGCCTCGAGCGCCTCGACCAGGCTTCCCGCGACCGCGGTGGCCGCAGTCGCACGCGCGAGGTCGGTGGACACCACGAGCAACTTGCCATCCCGAGTTCCGTCTTTTAGCGTCGCCAGCTTCACAATTGTCTTCCCCCTGCACAGCGCGTGAAGATACTTCGCTGTGTGTGGCGCCAGTAATTGTTTGTGCTGATCCGGTACATCACCCGGACCGATGCTCGCGGCCGCGGAAGAGTAGTAGAGTGGCTTGCTCGATCGCACGCCACACGGTACGCCGTACAGCCCGCCACACAGCGAGACAGCAGGGGGAGTTTTGTTCGCTACTTCATCGGCCACACCACGGGTGCCGGGCGCTCTGCAGGGCGTGATTCTGTTGCTGCCCGTCACTCTCGCGGTGATGGGAATCGCCGTGCTCGTGCCGGTGGTGCCACAGCTCATGGCCCACTTCCACGACGTCCCGAACAGCCAATACCTCATCCAGGGTGGCGTGCTCACGATGCCCGCCCTGTGCATCACGTTGTTCTCACCACTCGCGGGATGGTCGGCGGATCGCTTCGGCCGCCGGCGCATCCTGATCGTGGCCATGATCGCTTACGGAGTGCTCGGCGTCGCGCCGCTCGTACTCGACAATCTCTTTGCGATCGTCGGATCGCGTGTCGGAGTCGGTCTTTGCGAGGCTGTTGTGATGACCGTGAGCACAACCCTCATCAGCGACTATTTCAAAGGCCGCGAGCGCGAGCGATGGCTCGCCAGCCAGACGGCGGTCGCCTCCCTGTCAGCCCTCGCGCTCATCGCCATCGGTGGACTTCTCGGCAGTCTCTACGGCTGGCGCGGTCCCTTCGGAGTCTATCTTTTCAGTGTCGTCCTCGCGATCGCACTCTGGCGGTTCACGTGGGAGCCCGCAGCCGAAGCCCCTTCCCAGGCCGACATCGTCCCGGGCACGACCGGAGCACTCTTTCCGTGGGCGCGCATGTCGGGTATCTGCGCGATCACGCTCTTTGCCTCGGTTATGTTCTATACGATCCAGACACAGAGCAGTCTCGCTCTCACCGCCCTGGGCGTACAGGAACCGGCACGACTCGGCCTCTTTACCGCAGTTGCCAGCCTCGGTGTGCCGCTCGGGACATTTGTCTTCCGGGCGCTGACCCGTCTCCCCCTGGCGCTCCTGTTATCAATGGAATTCGCCATTATCGGCACCGGATTCGTGCTGATGGGCCGTGCCGGGGACGCGCAACACTTTGTCATAGCGGCGGCGCTCAACCAGCTCGGCTGCGGGATGGTGCTGCCCACGTTGTTGACTTGGGCCACCCGTGGACTGGCGTTCGAGATCCGCGGCCGGGGCAATGGTGTCTGGCAAGCCACCTTTGCCGTCGGACAGTTTCTGAGCGGGATTATCGTGACGTTTCTCGGCGCGCACGTCGGTGGCCTGCTGCCGGCATTCACGGCATTGGGTGTCGCCAACATTGTCGTCGCCCTCCTCGCTATCGGCGGACAGTTGCGCCAGCGCACCGGGTTCGCCGCCCAGGCTTGAGACAGCACTGACACATCAGGCTCGCTGATGAGCCGCACTCACCGAAACGATTTCTCCCTCGCAACCGGGCGAGCTAGCTTGGCGGCGTATCGTTAGAGGGGGACAGAACAGATGACGACACGAACCCGCGCGTTGCTTTTGACGAGCTCCGCGCTTGCCTCTTCCATTTCGTACGCGCAGACGGTGGCGCCACCACCACAGGACGCCGGACCCCAGTTGGAAGAGATTGTCGTTACGGCGCAAAAGCGACCGGAGCGCCTGGCCGACATCCCAGCCGCGGTTTCCGTCGTCTCCAATGAGACGGTGTCTAACCAGAATGTCGGCGACATCGCCGACCTGAACAAGCTCGTTCCCTCCCTCGACTTGAACGGGTCCCTCAACGGCCGCGTGCCGATGGGTATCCGCGGCATTTCATCGGTCTCGAATGAGGGGACCGTCGGCCTCTCGTCCGGCGTCGCCGTCCTCATCGATGGCGTACCGGTACCCTCCGATTCCACCTACGGGAATCAGCTCGAGGACATCCAGAGCATCGAGGTATTGAAGGGCCCGCAGGCCACCTTGGGCGGCCGCACGGCAGCCAGCGGCGTGATCAACATGGTGACGCGCGGGCCGAGCGACAACTGGAACGGCGACGTCAGTCTCACAGCGACGAACGACAACGAGGATCGGATCAACGGCTTCATCGCAGGCCCGATCACACAGGGTTTGGATTTCAGCCTCTCCGCCTACGGCAACCAGCGTGACTACCCGATAAAGAACATCCAACTCGACAAGCGCGACACGCAGGACGCGTCCGGCGCCCGCGGCAAGCTGCTGTTCAAACCGAACGAAAACCTCGATGTCCTGTTGACGGTGAACTACGCCCTGACCCGGTCGGAAGGCGCGAACTTTGTCTATGCGTACCTTTCGCCGGGCACCACGCTCCTGGTGGGCACTGGCGGACCGCCGTTCCTGAGCCAGGCGGCGCTCCTGCCCGGCATCACACCGAGCCTCAGCAACCAGTATTACAGCAGCCCCATCGAGGCCAGCGCCCGTGCCGAGGACAAGGACGCCACGCTGAATGTCGAATACCGGTTCGGAAACCTGACGTTTGGCTCCATCACGGCGTATCAGCACGAGATCCAGACCAACAAGCAGGACCTCTTTACGGTCGCCGGGTACTTCTGGAACGAGCTGACAGGCGCGCCGGGCAGTGGCACGCCGCCGTTCTACAACGTGCAGGAGCTCGACGAGAACATCAATCAGTTCAGCCAGGAGTTCAAGCTCGCCTCGCCGACGAACCAGGACTTCAGCTACCTGTTGGGTGCGTTCTACTCCGACACCCGGGTCCGATTGCAGCAAACGCGCAATCTTCTGCCGGCATACGACAATGTCGACGTCACGCCGGACACGGCGACCTACGACCTGTACGGCAGGACCACCTGGAAGATCACTCCGGAAACGTGGCTGGTGACCGGGCTGCGCTACAACTACGACAAGCTTTCTTACGAAGATCACCAGCTGCTGTACACCTATAGCTTTCCGCCACCGGTGATCCTGCCCAACCAGAATGCCAGTGACAGCAGCAGCTCCTCGACAGTCGTCGGCGATATCAGCTTACAGCAGCATTTCACGCCGGACTGGATGGGGTATGGCACTTACGCGCGCGGCTACTCTCCAGGCGCCTACAACACCAACCAGGCGATCGACACCACGGGCACGACCACGTCGCCGGCAAAACTGCCCCTCGTGGCGAAGGAGAGCGTCGATCACTTCGAAATCGGCTCCAAGAGCACCTTCCTCGATCACAGCCTGTCGCTGAACGTGGCGCTCTTCCACACGAAGTACAAGAACTTCCAGATCCAGACCTTCGACGAGACCAGTACGGCCATCAATCCGCCCTTGATCCTGACCGCCGCGGGTGGCGCACAGACACAGGGCGCCGAGATCGATACGAGTTGGGCAGCGGCACGCCGGCTGCGACTCGACTTCAGCGCCGCCTACATCGACGCGAAGTTCACTGACTACCCGAACGCGCCTTGCTATTACGGGACCACGACGGCCGCACCGGGAACTCCCACCTGCACCCAGGACCTGAAGGACAAGCCGCTGCCCAACTCCCCACGGTTCCGCATGAACGCCAACGTGGAGCGCAGCTTCCCGCTGCCGTCCATACCCTATGAAATCGTGTTTGACGCGAACTACTCGTTCCGGACGGACGCCCAGATGCTTACGGATCAGAATCCGCAGGCCATCCAGGGGTCCTACGGGATTCTCAATCTGAACCTGGGGTTCAACCAGTCGGAGGGGCGATACTCGGTCACCGCATTCGTCAACAACGCGCTCAACAAGCACTACGATGTGGATGTCGAGGATTTCTGGAGCGCGCCGTGGGGCGGAACGAATACGGTTATCGACCAGCCCGCGCGGGATTCGGTGCGGTACTACGGGGTACGGTTGAAGGCGTCGTTCTAGGGCCACATCTGCGGCTGCTGCACGAACTCGATCAGGTTCCCCGCGTTATCGCGGATAAATACATTCGCCCCGAATTCGAAATGCCCGACAAACACCACATCCGCCCCCCTCGCCTTGAGCACCTCGGCCGCGGCATCGGCGTCCTTGATGGCGAAGGCGAGATGCTTGTTGCCGTGAGTGCGCAGGTCGGTGTTCGGTTGCCGCCGCTCTTCGGGCAGGTCGCTGGCGCCCTGCACCTCGAACAGCTCGACGCGCAGGTCTCCCCGGCGCAGCATCGCAACCTTCGCCGGAATGGCCGCGATCTCGAAGCGGTTCTCGACCTCGAATTCGAGCACGTCGGCAAACCAACGGATCGAGGCTTCGAGGTCCGGCACGCTGATGCCACCGTGATGGTGTTTTAACTCCAAAGACATGGCCCCTCCGTTGCGGTGGCGCGGGCGAGGCGCCGTCAGGCGACTTTGCGGCCGTAGCGGCGGACACGCAAGTCCGCCTGCTCCTTGTGTCCGGCAAAGCCTTCGAGCTCGCACAAACGCGAGCAGTAGTCACCCACGAGAGCGGCGGCCTCGTCGGTGAGCACCCGTTGATAGGTGCAGGTCTTGATGAACTTCCCAACCCACAGCCCACCGGTGTAGCGGGCGGCCTTCATGGTCGGCAGGGTGTGGTTGGTCCCTATGACCTTATCGCCATACGACACGTTGGTCCGGGCGCCAAGGAACAGGGCGCCGAAATTCGTCAGCCGTTGCAGAAAATAGTCCGGATCGCGCGTCAGAACCTGCACGTGCTCCGAAGCGATGCGATCCCCCTCCTGCACCAACTCCTCGAGAGTGTCACAGAGAATGATCTCGCCACAGTTCTGCCAGGCAACCCGGGCGACATCCGCGGTCGGCAACCAGCCGAGAAGCTTCTCGATCGCCGCCGGCACCTCGTCCGCCAGCCGCGGCGAATTCGTGAGTAACACGGCAGGACTTCCGGGGCCGTGCTCGGCCTGGCCTATGAGGTCGACCGCCGCCATCTCGGCATCACACGAGTCATCCGCGATGATGAGGGTCTCCGTCGGCCCCGCCAACAGATCGATCCCAACGCGCCCGAACAGTTGGCGCTTTGCCTCGGCCACATACGCATTGCCGGGACCCACGATCATGTCCACCGCCTGGATGCTCTCGGTGCCCAGGGCCATCGCTGCGACCGCCTGCACCCCACCAAAGGCGTAGATCTCGTCGGCGCCGCCCAGGTGCATGGCTGCGACAATCGCCGGATGCGGCTTGCCGCCGAAAGGGGGCGCGGCGGCGATGATCCGCTTTACGCCGGCTGCCTTGGCGGTCACGACACTCATATGGGCGGAGGCCACCATCGGATAACGGCCGCCCGGAACATAACAGCCGACACTGTTCACGGGAATATTCTTGTGCCCGAGGATGACGCCCGGAAGCGTCTGGACCTCTACATCCCGCAGCGCCGCCCGCTGGGCCAGGGCGAAGTTGCGAATCTGCGTCTGTGCGAACTGGATGTCGGCGATCGTTTGTGACGGCAAGGAGCGCACGCACGCCTCGATCTCGTCACGGGAAAGTCGGAAGGCCGGTGGCGACCACTTGTCGAACTTCTCCGAGTATTCCCGTACGGCCTGCTCACCGCGAGCGCCTATGGCGCCGAGGATCCCCTCGACTGTCTGACGCACCTGGAGACTGTTCTCGGCTTTTACCGTGGCCGGCTGGCCGCTTTTGATCTGACGAATCATACTCGTGTTGTCCCGTGAATCATGGCGCCCGCCGCTCGTGCCAGTGAACCATCGGCAATCCAGCGACCGGCGCGCGAAAGTAAGGGATGGTGGTGCCCATGAGGCTCCCAAGATATACGGTCCGCAGGTCCGGGCCACCGAAGGTGACACTAGCCATCCAGCGCGCGAGAGTCCCTCCCGTCGACAGCATTAACTCCGGCGTCATGGTGCGGGCATGGTAGTGCCGATCGAGCTGCGCCACCTGCGCAGGATTGCCGTCATCCAGCAGTGTCAGAACTTCGCCCTCCGGTGTGATCGCGATGAGCCTGTCGTACATGACGAGCGTGACCCATAGATTGCCGTAGGCATCGAAGGTGAACCCGTCGGGGATTCCGCCGAGGTCAGGGGGACCGAAGATCTCGCGATCCGTGAGCGCACCGTCCGGCTGCACGCGCAGCCGCGAGATTCGTCGCGCGTTACTTTCGACGACATAGAGCCACTCCTCGCGCGCATCCAGGCGCACCTCGTTCGTGCCTACGAAACCGTCCGCCACGATCCGAATCCCACGCTCGTCGATCAACGCGACGTACCCGTCATTCGTACGCTCGGTGACGGCACGCGTCCACGGCTCGAGTCTCGTGGTCACCGTCAGCCAGATACGGTCGCGGGAGTCGCGGAGTATGAAGTTTGTTTTCCCCAGGGGACGTCCGTCGACCTCGGTATAGAGCGTGCGCGAGCGCCCGTCCCGGGTCATTCGCTCCACGGCGTTGGTCCCGAAGTTCGCGATGAGGATGTCGCCGTTACGTGCGAATGCCAGGCCATTCGGCAAGGTCCCCTTGAGAATGTACTTGTCGGCGCGGTCCGACTCTTCGAAGTGAGTGTCGACCTGCTGCGCGATGAGGCGCTGCGTACCATCCGCGCCGATGCGCATCACGCCGCCGCGTGCGTCCGCGCTCCACAACGTGCCGTCAGGCTCGGCGAGAATGCACTCCGGCCGCTGCAGATCGTGACCGATAGTGCGCATCGCGGTGCGGTCCACCTGCCAGCCTCGAAGCGGATTGTCTGCGGCCATACACGGCTCGTCGTATTGCGGAACTTCCGTCTCATGTTAGGGAGGGTGGCGCGCGCTGAGAAAATGTTTCGGGTGATCCACCCCATCAGAAAACGCGATACTTGTCAGCGATCCTCCGCGACACAGACATTCCGGATGGAGCCGATGCCCGTGATACTTCCCTCGACGACATCCCCCGGGCGCAGGAAGCGGCCGTAGTGCATGCCGTTGCCGGCCGGTGAGCCGGTACAAATGAGATCGCCGGGCTGCAGCAGGCAGAACGTCGACAGCGTCTCGATGAGCCGCGCCACATCGAAAATCATGTCGGCCGTGCTCTCATCCTGCATGGTCGCGTCGTTCAGCTTCAACGTGATCTGCAGCCGCTGTGGATCGCCCACGAACGCCGCAGGAACCAGCCACGGTCCCATGGGCAGAAAGCCCGGCGAGCATTTGCTGGCCACCCAGTCCATGCCCATTTCCTTCATGTCCTTGCGGTTGACCCGCTCACGCGAAGTGATGTCGTTAACGACAACATAGCCCGCGACGTAGTCGAGTGCCTCAGCGCGACTGACGCGACGGGCCGGCCTGCCGATCACGACTCCGAGCTCGAGCTCCCAATCGGGTTGCGTCACATCCTCCGGCAACACGATCGGGTCGTAGGGACCGGTGACCGTCGACTGCGCTTTGCAAAAGAAAAACGGCGTACCGTTGGCGGCCCGCTCGTCCATCATTTTCGTACCCGCCGCGAGGCGCTCCTCCCGACTCAACCCTTCGTTCTTGTGAAAGGTCTGGGCGACATGCAACTCGATGACGTGTTTCTTGTAGTTTGCACCCGAGCAGAACACCTGGCGTGGCAAGTCAACTGGCGGATGCAGATGCACTGTGGCCAACGGCATGGCGATCCGCTCGAGATCCGGGTCCCGGCCTTGCGCGAACGCATCCGCAAGCCGCTGCAACACCGGGTAGTTACGGGTCCATTGCCCCAGGACGCCCAGGACCGAGCCGAGCGAGCTCAGCGAGAGCCCTTCCCGATGCATGAAGGGCACCGCCGCGACCAGTGACAACACCCGCTCCGCGACCACGAGAGCCGCGAAGGGCACACCGCCGGATGTCGAGCAGGTCGCAAGTCCGAACCGCGCCACAGGAGTTGAAGTGACAGGCATTCGACGTCGTCCCCGGGAGGCGTACAGTACAGCGCTGGCCCCCCTCAAAACGCCATGTTAAAGGGGGACCCCGGGTGCCGGGAAACCGTTTCCGGTGATCGGCCCCATCATGAATATGAATACCTGACTGTCTCACGAAGGTGCCATGCGTTACCGCCGGCTCGATCTGAATCTCCTCGTCGCCTTGGACGCGCTGCTATCCGAGAAAAGTGTCACCCGGGCCGCCTCGAAGCTGAACATCACACAGCCGGCCATGAGCGGCGCCCTGGCGCGCTTACGGGACTACTTCGAAGACCCCCTGGTCGTGCAGGTGGGGCGCCAGATGGAGCTGACTCCGCTCGCCGGATCGCTCGTGGCGCCCGTACACGACATCATCCTGCGAATCGACTCCGCGATCGCCACCGAGCCGGCTTTCGAGCCGCGCGACAGCAAGCGTCATTTCTCGATCACGGCCTCGGATTACGTCATCCGCGTATTCCTCCTCGACGTGCTGAAGCGGGTCCACCGCGAGGCGCCCGGGGTCACCTTCGAGTTCCACCAGTCGACGGGCCGCGTGCAGGAAGAGCTCGAATCAGGTGAGGTCGACTTCGTCATCGGGCCGGAGATCGACATTCTCACGGAGCACCCGCACGAGGTGCTGTTCGAGGACACCTACACGGTGATCGCCTGGGCCGGCAGCGGTGTCGTGGGTGACACACTGACGTTCGACGAGTACATGGGACTCGGTCATGTCGTGTTTCGGAGTGACCGCCAGGGAAGTCCATCGCTCGAGCGTTGGTTCACGCGGCGTTATGGCGACGTGCGGCGGATCGAGCTCACGGCACACAGCTTCTGCCTCCTGCCGTACCTCGTGGTCGGCACGGACCGGATCGCGACCATGCAGACGCGTCTTGCACGTCAGTTCGAGCAGAGCTTGCCCCTGAAGCTCATCCCCGCGCCGCTGGAGTTTCCGCGGCTCACGGAAGTCCTGCAGTGGAACATCCACCGCGACCTCGACCCTGCAGGGCGGTGGTTACGCGGGAAGCTGAAGGAAGAGGTGCTGGGGGCGCCGTGAGGCGGGCGTCTCTCGTGCTCCATCGCGCCCGCTGATGAGCGGTATGTCCCTGCACGATTAGACACCGCGCCCGCGCCTCACTAGCCTGCGCCCATGGCAACTCAATACGATATCGTGGCCGTCGGTGCAGGTCACAACGGGCTCGTCGCCGCCGCCTACCTGGCGAAGGCCGGCAAGAAAGTGTTGGTCCTCGAGCGCAAAGCGTGGCCCGGCGGGGGCGTCGCGACGCGCGAGCTCAACACCCCGGGCTTCTGGCATGACGAGCACTCCAGCGTGCACATCATGATCCAGGGCAACCCCCTGCTCACCCAGGACGAGCTCGGCCTCCTCAGCCGCTTCGGGTTGAAATACAAATACTCCGACGTCCCCTACGCCTCGATCTTCGACGACCAAAGCTCGATCATCACCTACCAGGACCTCGACGCCGCGTGCGAGTCGATCGCCAAGGTGTCCGCGCGCGACGCCGAGACGTACCGGCAATTCGCGCGGCGCAGCGCCAGCATGCTGCCGATGTTCATCTCCGGCCTGTATGCCCCGCCGCTGCCGCTCGGCGCGTTGGTTGGCATGCTCGACCAGAGCGACGAGGGTCGCGAGATGCTGGACGCGATGCAGCGCAGCGCCCTCGACCTCGCCAACGAGCTGTTTGAAAGTGACAAGGTGAAAATGCACCTGGTGAAGCTCGTCACTGAGAACATCCAGACGCCTGACGAGCTCGGGACCGGCATGGGCCTGTTTCTCATGCCCGGCATCATCCACACCTACGGCGTGTCGCAGCCGATCGGCGGCAGCGGCAAGCTGTCGGAGGCCCTCGTCCGCTGTATCGAGCACTACGGCGGGTCCGTTCAATGCAATCGTGAAGTTGCAAAGGTCCTGACTTCGGGCGGGCGGGCGACCGGGGTAGAGCTTGCGGACGGCGAGCGATTCATGGCACGGGATGCCGTGATCGGTGCCATCCATCCACACCGGCTGCGTCAATTCGTCGAGGGTATTCCGGCGCCGGTGTTGAAACGTGCCGAACGCGCGACGCTGGGGACCTTCAGCCTCTTCGTCAGCCACTACGATCTGCGGGAGCAGGCACGGTTCCATGCGGACCCGGCAGTCGGACGCGCAACCATGCTGGAATTCATGGCCTCGAGCAAACTATCCGACCTGCTCGACGACTTCGACGCGCTGCGCCGCGGCCGCATCTCCAAGCGGCGCCTCATCGCCGGCGGCGACGAGAGCATCGGCGACCCAACACGGGTGCCCCCGGGTAAAGGGCTGTTTCATGGCATTTCGTTCGCGCCGTACGATCTGGAGGAGGGCGGCCCGTCGCGCTGGGACGAGATCAAAGAGCAGGTGGGCGATCTGAACCTGGCGGCCTACCGGCACTTCGTGCCGAACCTCACCGCGGACAACATCATCGCCCGTAAAGTCTATTCACCGCTGGATCTCGAGCGCAGCTCGCCCAACAGCATGGTGCGAGGCGATGTCCACGGAGTGGCGCCCTTCTTCTATCAGACCGTCGGCCATCGCCCGACCTCCGACCTGGGGCAGTACACTGTGCCGGGGGTCGAGCGGCTCTACCTGGTCGGCCCTTTCATGCATCCCGGGGGCGGGGTGTATGGCGCCGGCCGCGCTACGGCCATTAAGATGTTCGAGGATCTGAAGTTGAATTTCGATAAGGTCGCCAGCGTCAAATGAATATCCGCACATGAAAATCTACGGAGCCGACGGTAAAGAGATGATGACGGTGAGCAGCCTGGAGCGTGACGGCTCGACGCTGGTGATCAAGGGCAAGATTTTCGGCACCATGCCGCTGAGCGCGAAGCTGCGGCCGGAGGAGGCCCGGAAAGCCTTCGGGCTGTTGAATTTCCGGCTGGTGCTGTTTTTGTTGACGTTGCCGTTCAGAAAGGGAAGCTGAGCGGCCCGAAAGGCGCTACTTCGGGTCCGGCCCCCGAAACTCCGCCAGCGACGCCCCGTCCGGGTCGAGCTTCACATCCCAACTCACCTGGTCCGTCTGGAAGATCGCCGGCACGCGGTGCGCCCACAACAGCGAGCCGAACTTGAAATCCCACGACCGCGGCACCCAGTTGTCATCCAGGTAGTCCGTGTCGGCGTGATATTCCGCTTCCCCTCCGGCAGGGCAATCGACGTAGTAATACAGCGCCGAGGAAATCCGGTGGCGCGACAGGCCACCCGAGGAGTTGTGCGAAGTGTTCTGCCACCCCCGCCGCTCCATGATGTTGGCCCCGAGCATGAGCTCGTCGATGTCGTCCACACCGAAGGCCATGTGCATATAACCCGGCTTGTTACCCGGGGCCACCGGCAGTTTGCAATTCACCCAGAAAATACTGTGGTGCTCGTTGGTGCCGTCGGCACGCGCAAATACTCCAACACCACGCGAATGGTCGGAATAACGGAAACCGAGCCTGTCGCGGAAGAACTCGAAGGAGCGCACATAGTCGGCAGCAAAAAAAACGACGTGATTGATCGTCTTCGGCCGGGCGCGCGTCCGCCACTGGCGATTCTGGTTGAGCCGCTCGATCCGCCCGGGTGAATTGACACGATCCGGTATCGACACGACGGCCCGCTTCCGCCAGACCCGCAATGCGAGCGGCATGCCATCGTCGGCCGCGAAATGTGCCGTGCCATCGGTGTCGCGCCGGACCTCCCGATCCCGCGCGAGCCCGGCAACGAGCTCTTCGAGCGACTCCGGCGTGTCGACGCCCCAAACGGTCTCGCGAACTCCGGAGCCCTCAAAATAGGCAGGCGGCAGGCGCCGGTCGTCCTTGCGCCGTACGACGACCTTGGAGCCGGAAGCCACCTCGAAAACGCTCTCATCCGCCGTCCGGGCTACCGCAACCAGCCCGAAGTCGTCCCAGAAACGAGTGCACCGCTCGAGGTCTTCGACCCCGAAAATCACGCTTTCAATGCCGAGAATAGCCATCGCCCGTCTCCGTCACACACCGCGGCCCAGTGTATCGGTGCACCGGAAGGGGCTGATAATCGTTTCTCATGATGCCGGCCATGTCCGCCTGTCATGAGAGGCACGCAGCCCCCGGCTGGCCGGGGGTCAGACCTACCGAGTCGCTAGCCGGGCGTCGGCTCCGGCGGCGCGTGAGGCGGCGGGGTCGTGCCCGTCGTCAGTGTCGCGGCGCGCTTGTCGTGCGCGTGATCGGCTCCCAACAGGACATAGAACGCCGGCACGATGAACAACGTGAACATCGTGCCGATGGACAGACCCGTCAGGAGCACGATGCCCATCGCCCGGCGACCCGCGGCTCCCGCACCGGAAGCAATCACCAACGGCACCACGCCCAATACCATCGCCGCGGTGGTCATGAGAATGGGGCGTAACCGAACGGCGGCAGCCTCTTCGACCGCTTCGAGCTTGCTGAGGCCGGTACGCTGCAACTCGTTGGCAAACTGCACGATCAGGATGCCGTGCTTGCTGATGAGCCCAAGGAGCGTCACGAGCCCGACCTGGGTGTAGATGTTGAGCGAGGCAGCGCCCATGTTGATAAAGAGCAGCGCGCCGAACAGCGCCATCGGCACCGACACCAGAATGACGGTCGGGTCGCGGAAGCTCTCGAACTGCGCGGCCAGCGCCAGGTACACGATAATGAGCGCGAACAACATCGTGACCGCAAAGCTGCCGTTACCCAGGACGAACTGTCGGGACAGGCCGGAGTAGTCCGCGGTGTAACCGGTCGGCGCAACCTCTTTGAGCGTGTCGCTCAGGAATTTCAGCGCCACGTCCTGCGAGACGCCCGGAGCGCCCGCGATCGTCGCGGAGTTGAGCTGTTGGAAGTGGTTGATCGACTCCGGGACCGTGGTCGTCTTGATGTTCGCAACCGTGCGCGCCGGGATGAGCGAGCCGTCGCCTGAGCGTACGTAGTAGTCGAGCACCTGGTCGGGATTGAGCCGGTTCTTCTGCAACACCTGCGGAATGACTTTGTAGGAACGTCCCGCGATGGAGAAGTAATTGACATAGCCGCCGCCGAGGGCCGCCCCGAGAGAGGAGCCCACGTCCTGTTGGGTAAGGCCCATATCAGCGACCATGTCGCGATTGATATCGAGCGTCGCTTGCGGCTTATCGAGCTTCAGATCGCTGTCGATGAAGAAGAACAGCCCGCTGGCCTCCGCCTTCTCCTTCACCTGGTTCGCGACCTCGTAGAGGTTCTGGACGGGCTCCGTCGTCGTAATGACGAACTGCAACGGCAAGCCCTGCGATCCCGGCAATGCAGGGAATTGGAACACCGCTATCCGGGCGCCGGAGATGTGATTGAACTTCTCCTGCAGTTCCTTCTGGACGTCGGTCGCCGTGCGCTTGCGCTCACCCCAGGGTTTGAGGAGCGTGCCGCCGAAAGCCTGGTT
>Ga0070764_10000183_pt1 | contig 21843 bp, 19 predicted proteins | sample HubBroMetageWRM4_FD_67287 | JGI IMG/M metagenome (GOLD analysis project Ga0070764, IMG submission 67287) | Warmed soil microbial communities from the Hubbard Brook experimental Forest, New Hampshire - Hubbard Brook CCASE Soil Metagenome WRM 4 | ecosystem: Environmental > Terrestrial > Soil >... | reverse complement strand
GATTGGAAGAAAGGACGATTGTAAGACACGGAGAACAACAGGCATGAAGAAAAAAGACATTCTCGAACGGCTGAAAGATGGCCCTGTTCTGGGCGATGGTGGGTATCTACTGGAACTCGAAAAGCGCGGCTGGGTGCGCGCTGGGCCTTTCACACCCGAGGTCGCCCTGACGTATCCGGACGCGCTGCGGGAACTGCACGTGGAATTTCGCGAGGCCGGCGCAGAAGTACTCCAGGCGCTCACTTTTTATGCAAGTCGCGACAAACTGGCCACCGTTGGTCTGGAGAACCGGCTGGAAGACTTAAATCGTGCAGCCGTCCGCATCGCGCGCGAGGTCGGGGGAGATCAGTGCCTGGTGGCCGGGAATCTCAGTCTGACGTGGATGTACGAGCCGGGAAGTCCCGCTGCCGCCGACCGCGTCCGTAAGACTTTCGACGAACAACTCGCCGTGCAGGTCGATGAAGGAGTTGACTTCATCATTGGCGAGACATTTTCGTGGCTGGGTGAGGCGCTCATCGCCGTCGAGCGCGCTAAGAAGACGAATTTGCCCGCAATGGTTACGATCTGCTTCGAGAATAAAGATGAGACCGCCGAAGGCCAGAGCGCCGCTGACGCGGCTAAGTCTTTGTTTGATGCCGGAGCCGATATCGTTGGCATGAACTGCCTTCGCCCACCCAAGCACATCCTGGGTCCAATGGAACAGATGCGCAAAGCCGTCTCCGGGTATTTAGCCTGTCAGCCCGTCGCTTACCGCACGCCGCAAGAAAAGCCTGACTTCACCAGCCTTCCCGAGTTTCCCTATGGGTTGGACCCGCTGCAACTGACCCGTAAGGAAATGGCGGATTATGCCGTGCAAGCTCGCGATCTGGGCATCAACTACATCGGCGCGTGTTGCGGCACGGTCGCTGCGCACATCCGGGAAATGGCGCGTGCCCTCGACAAACTTCCCGAGGACTCCCGAACCTGGAAAAAAGGTGGAGAGAAACCGATGTCGGCCTATGAATACTACGACCACGACAAATTGAAGCCTGAGTTCACAAAGTAACCAGAACTCTTTTCGAGGAGCAGGAGCACCCACGAACCCGGCTAACGGCCCGAGTTAGCCATCATGAGCGCGAACAGCGCGGGCAGATAGATGATCGTTGCTTGCAGTAAATGCCGGGCCCGCGGCTTGGATGCCGCTGCCGTCGCCGGTAATTGCGGGTACGCCATTCCCATCGACACACGGAACAGCGCTAGACCCATGAGGATAGCCCCAACGAAATAGATGCGTCCCGCCATTCCCAGTGCCACCGGCAAGAGACTCACCGGAATCAACGCCGCGGAGTAGGCCAGAATCCGCCAGACCGTGGACTTGCCATCGGAGTCAACCACCGGCAACATACGAATGTCACCTTGCGCATAATCTTCGCGATAGAGCCAGGCGATGGAAAGAAAATGCGGAAACTGCCATACGAACATGATTGCAAAAAGAATCAGAGTCTCGACTTCCAGTTTCCCGCGCACTGCCGTCCAGCCCAGCACTACCGGCATCGCTCCTGGAAACGCACCTACAAATGTGCACAGCGGAGTTACTTTCTTCAGCGGAGTGTATAGCGCTAGATACACGATCGAAGTCAAAAGCACTAATAGCCCAGTTAGTAAGTTGGAATAGATTGCGAGATAGGCGGAGCCGCCGAGAGCCAGTGCCAATCCAACCGTAGCCGCGTGCACTTTGGTCATCCGTCCCGCCGGCAGAGGACGCAGCGCCGTGCGCCGCATGCGCGCATCCACGCTTGATTCCAGAACTTCATTCAGGGCTGCCGTTCCGCTCGAAACCAGCGCCACTCCCAGCAGGGCGTGGAACAATCCCAGAGTCCACGACGAAACCCCAGAGCGGTGCGCGCCCAGGAAATAACCACACCACGCCGTAAGCACGATCAGACTCGTGACCCGCGCCTTGGTCAGCTCAGCGTAATCGCGCAACCGCGAGACAAATTTTTGCAACATGAACACTCGCCCCTTCCGCCCGCACTCGGCGGTTTGGCTCAAACCGGCAGTTAAGTTTCAAGGCTTCAGGGTTTCAAAAAATTGGCCACGGTCCCACTTTTTGAAACCTTGACACTTTGGCACCCGGACCTTCCAAAGAAAGCATTGATACCGCGCCCTTGGTTCCATGTCAAGCCAAAACCCAAAGTAGCGCCGCATCTCGCTCCCACGATACTCGCATCCGATGCAATCCTGCGCAACTGTCGACGACAGCTAGTGGCTGCCCGCGGCACTGCCCGCAGGACCGGTCGCGGGGGTGGAGACGGTGAAGGTCTCGGGCGGATCAAAATAGCAGCGATGCCACAGAGCGGCGTCGTTCAACTTGCCCGCCTTCCATTGCTGAATCGTGGGCAGGGTTATCGCGATCATCCCGCCATCCACCGAATCGAAAATCAACACCACTCCAGATAGTTCCCCCGACTTCGCCGAGAGTTCCGCGTAGTTCTTGTCGAGTAAAGACTTGGCGAATTCCAGCTTCGCTTCCGCACTACTGTTCTTCTCGTTTTCCTGGATCTTCTGTACCGAAATGATTTTCACGCTCCTGCCCCGCAGCGGTTCCCAATCGCCCGGGAAAGGTGCAGTCTCTTCGCGCGTCACCTGAAACAGATCGGCCGCTACAGGTACGGCTTTCGTGCTAACCAGCGGAACGTCCGATATGCCATCCGGCATCTCCAGGCTGGTGCGCCAGATCCATCCCCGCGCCAAGCCCGAAATCTTCACGTGGACCCAGTCTGCATTGAAATCCAGCATCTCGAACTCATCCTGCGCGCTCGCCAGAAACAAAGTCTTGCCATTCAGGCTGGGAGTGGAAACCACCGGAGTTCCGTTTTTCTTGATGGCCACCAGATTCTTCGGATGGGCCTGATTCTTGAGTACCTCCTCCAAACTCGCCGCTTCCGCCTGCAAGTCGGATTCGGTTTTCTCGGCAGCCGCGCTCGGCGATTTGTTCGGTGCATTGTTCGGCGGATTCTTCTTCTCCGCCAGTTGCTGCCCCGCCAATCCCTGTTGCAGCGAAGACGAGAATGTGTGCCCCGTTTCAGGCAATTGGGGCACCGGCGCCGAAATGGTAGGCTCCGCGCCGCTCTGCTCCGCAGCTCCTTTTCCCGGGATTGTTGGCTGTTTAGCTCCTGGCGGAAGGGCCTTGCTGGAACTTTCTCCGGAACTTCCCCCCGAATTCGTTGCACCAGAGCCGCTCGCCAGCAGATCAGTCAACTGGTCCAGCAGGTCGGATTCGAGCCGGCCGTTCGAAGTCAACAATTGGTAGCCCGAATGGGATGGAGTTGAATCGGTGTACCAGGCGGTCACCTTGGTGTTCACTCGCACAAGTGATCCGCCCGACGCACTTGCGCTCACCTGCACGACGGATTGGTAATAAGCCCGCTGGTAGCGGCTCAAAGGATGCTCTCCCGGTACCGCGAATCCTTCCAGCGCCGGTAGCCGTCCTCGCATGGAAGGTTGCAATTGCTGCAACGCCTTTTCTACCGCGCTTTTCGACTGATGGTAGGTGCGCTCGTATGGGCCTGCCTGCGGACTGGCCTGAACGCTGCCGCTCTGCCCCACGGCTAAGCGAGCCAAGGCCAGCAGAAGCGCTGCGACAACCAGCGCATTTATGGATCTACCCGGCGGGAAGACTGCATCGGTCATTGCGCCGGCTCCAGTTGATCGCGTCGAAGCCATCCGTGTTGTCCGTCATGGGTCTCAACCCCGTACCAGTAGGGTGTCGAGATCAGAATCAAGACTTCGACTCCCGGCTCCAGAGATTTCAAAGTGCCCGCGGTGTGGAACGGAGCGGACTTCAGAGGCGCCCCGGGTTTCTTGACTAGCCGCTCCACTTGCTGGCGCAACTCCGCAATGTGCTGTTCCAGCGACTCAGGCGGCTGCGCGAGTCTCGCCGCCGCTTGGTCGCTGGTGCTGTCCCCCATGGTGCTCTCCACGATCGTGTCGCCGTCCTGCGGGTCGCCGGGCGTCTCTGCCTTAGGAGGAGTGCTCAACAGCACGGTGTTACTGTCACTGTCCAAGCCGAACTTTTCCTTCGCCATGCGCTCCTGTTTCGCTTGCAACGCCTCCGCGTTTTCCTTTTTCATCAGCTCGATCGCATCGAGGTGTTCTTGGATGTCCTTGTACTCGCTGCTTTCCACCGATCCGTTTGAGGCGTGGACTGTCCGCCGGAAATCTTCCACGAACACAGCATTAATGCGCAGGACCGTATTTTGGGGACCTTGTGGCTGCACCACGTAGCGTACCGCCAGCGTTCCAACATCGTTGCTGTCTTTGAAATTTCGCGGATCCAACGCCTGCTTCCGCACCTTGTAGAAAACCTTGCCGTCCTCGGTCCATGCCGGAAAAACCGGGGTCGACGTCGCTCCGACCGCTCCCGTGATGAATTCGTCTTTGTTGTATTCCTTGGTTCCGCGGATGATCGTGTTCCGCGCCGCGTCCTCCACCACCTTCTCCACCTCGCGTTCTGGCAGCGGAACATTCACAATCAGGCCCTCCCCGTACTGCAGCGCATCCTTTTCGCGCTTGGGCGAAGGGATTGCCGCTGCCGTGAGCATAAGGACAATCGCGGCTAACCTGAGATTGAAATTGAGATAAAGTGCGGCTTCGCGCCACCGGATCCGACCGCCCAGCCCATTACCACGCAAACTCTTGTCCCAAATCACAGCGGGCTCCACTTCTGTTCTTCTGTTCCTGTTGCCAGAGTCTTATACTCTGGGCCCGTCGCTGTCAACTCAGCTATCAGCCGGGTGAGCAGGCGCTGCTCTCAGGTAATTCACCGATCCCTTTCAGAGGCGATGTAAATAATTTGTAAAATTACTTGCGCTCAACTGCCGACGGTAGTAGTATCCGACGGCTGTGGGGTGGTTGGACCGCTTAACCGCAAATTCTGAGTTTACTGTTTGGGCGCTCCGGAGTTGCCCGGTTGCTCTGGTTTGCGTGTTGTGTGAGATTCTTTGCAAAAGATTGTGAACTTTGTCTGAGGAGTGCAGTCATGCGTATGTGGGCGCAGTCTCATCTCTGTCAGAAGCCGCAGCGGTTAGCCGCCGCTGCATTCGCGTTAATCTTTCTGATCGTGGGCGCTAGCCAACAGGCGTCCGCGATTCCCGCCTTCGCCAGGAAGTACGGTCTGCGTTGCTCGGCCTGTCATGAGAGTTGGCCGATGCTGAATTATTTCGGCCAGAAATTCAAAGACAACGGCTATCAGCTCATGAACGATCGCGACGCTCCGATCTGGCAGAATCCGGCGTACTGGCCGGTCACTTTCCGTATGACTCCGATCTGGCATCGGGTCAGCACTAACAAAGTCCAGGTCGATGGCCCTGACGGAATTGGCGCCGACGAAGCGAAGGTTACGCAAACTGGCTTTGACCTCAGCGGTCTCGATTTCCACACCGGCGGCACGCTGGAGAAAAACTTCTCCTTCTACCTGCTGCCGTCCTCCGATCCCACCGGCGCCTTCCACTTTGAAACTGTCATGGCCCGCGTCGACAACATCGGTGGCAGTCCCTGGTTCAACGTCAAGCTCGGCAAGTTCGAGCTCGACAACCTCCTATCCGAGAAGCGCATTCTGACGCTTACCGGGAACGGCGGCATCTACCAGCTTTACCACTTCATCCCGCTTGGCGACGGCAACATCTTCGGCCAAATGGGAGACAACCAGCTCGGTCTTGAGGTGATGGGACACTCGGCCGACGATCGCACCCGTTACTCGGTGGCGTTGATTAGTTCGAACGACGGTACTGTCCAACTGCCCTATGGCGAGGAGTCCTATTCCACCTTCATCACTGGCAGTCAGGCCTTCGATGCCGGCCGGCTCGGTGTTCAACGCCTCGGCTTCTACGTCATGGCGGGTCAAGCCCCAACCGCGTGGCTCACGAATGGTGGGCCGGGGGCGCCGATTGCCGGTTCAGGAACCGCAAACAAGGGTTACAGTCGCGAGGGCTTCGTCGGGCAATTCTATTTCGGCCCGCACGTGGACCTCACGGTCGTCACTCAGCATGGTGAGGACAACGCCTGGTTCGGCCAGGGCTATGGCGACTTCCTCGACAACCCCACCGGCATGTGCGCCAATAACACGCCCTTCACACAGCCTTGCAACAACACTCCGGGAACTCAACTGCAAGCGGGTGCGAGAAATCCAACATGGAATGGCGTTCTTCTCGAACCTCACTACGTAGTCAGCCCGCAGATGATCCTCATCGGACGATACGAGACCATCCGCATGTCGCAGCAATCGACTCCGGGGACGCCCTCGAATCAGGGCAACGTCTCAACCTACACCCTCGGCTATCGCTACAACCCATTTATGACCAGCCGGGCCGGTCTCGCCTATCACGCCGAGTACAACTGGTTCCACTGGGACGGAGCATCGCCTGTTACCGCAACCAATCTGACTAGCAGTGAGTTGTTGTTGGGGATCGACTTCGACTTCTAAAGGAGGGATAGCCGTGCATACAAACTTACTCAGGTGGTCGCTGTGGTCAGGCGTGGTTGTCGCTCTCTGTTTGTCAACTTCCTCATACGCGCAACTCACCACGAATCAGCTGCAACAGTGGTTAAATTCGCCGGCAGCATCCAGCCATGTTGGCAAGGCGACGGGCAATGTACATGCCGCTGCCTTGCCGTATCGCCGGTACTGCGTAGGCTGTCACGGCGAACTGGGAGACGGTAACGGCGAGAACGCGGTGTGGTTTTCTACCCCCATGTACGCCCAGCCGCGCAATTTCCAGTTGGCGATTTTCAAGTGCCGATCCACTCCCACAGGAACCTTGCCCACGGACCAGGATTTGTATGACAGCATCGGCCGTGGCTTTGATCGTTCCAATATGCCGTCCTGGAATCAGTTGACCAAGCAGGACCGCGTCGACTTGGTGGCCTGGATCAAACACTTTTCGCCGCGCTGGCAGACCGAGAAGGCTGGCACTCCCATTCAAATCCCGCCCGAACCGCAAGTTACGCCGGAGCGAGTCAAGGCCGGGCAAGCAGTGTTCGCCAAGATGCAGTGCTACAAGTGCCACGGCGTGCAAGGTATGGCCAATGGCCCCTCGGCCACTACGCTTACCGACGATCTCGGTCAGCCCATTTGGGCCTTCAACTTCACTGACGGTTCGCGACCGAAGTGTGGAACCACCGACACGGATATCTACAGGATCTTTATGACCGGCTTGGACGGAACTCCGATGCCGTCTTTCGCCGACAACATTAAACCGGATGAGGCGTGGGACTTGGTGTTTTATCTCCGCTCATTGCAGCCGCGCAACTCCTACAACGCCAAAGAAAGGCAAATTGCCAATCAACTGGGGCTGAAACCGGTGGATCCAAACGCAGCACCAGCACAGTGATTGGGGGGGCAACCCTCCGAACCTACGAACTTGGGAGAAAAACCATGAAGCCTCAGCGTAACCACGGGTTGGCCGCGATTCTGGCCACTCTAGTATTGGTCGGTCTTGGCGCGTTAATGATCAGCCAGAGCGCGATCGCGGCCGGTGACGGCAAAATTAGCGGCACCGTCAAACTCGATGGCACGGCCCCGCACATGAAGGGTATCGACATGTCAAAAGACCCCTGGTGCGTCAAACAAAACTCCGCCGATCCGGCTCACCTCCAGCTTGTCGAGGTCGGAAAGAATAACGGCCTGGAGAATGTTGTTCTCTACATTTCCGAAGGGTTGAGCGCCGAGGCGGCCAGCGCAAAGCCCACCGCAGTTCCTGTATTCAACCAGAAAAACTGCATGTACACGCCGCACGTGCTGGCCATGGACGCCGGCCAGGATTTTAAAGTGGAGACCAGCGATCAGACCGCCCACAATATCCATCCGAATCCCAATCCCCTTGCCGGCAATATCCCATGGAACCAGTCGCAGCCGCCCGGTGCTCCGGCCATCGTCAAGAGTTGGAAAGTCGCGGAAATGATCCCCGTCAAGTGCAATATCCATCCGTGGATGAGCGGCTGGTTCATTGTGGTGAAGGGCCCGTACGCGACCACGAACGAGGATGGCTCTTACACTATCGAAAATGTGCCTCCTGGAAGCTACACGGTCTCTGCGTGGCAGGAAACCTATGGCACTCAGACTCAGAAAGTGACGGTAGCCGCGGGAGCAGCCGCAACCGCCGATTTCTCGTTCAAGGCAAAGTGAGAAGTCTTCCGGTAAGGAGGCAATGAAGGCCGGTTCTCGAGGCCGAGCGGGGGCGAGACGCCATGGCAAAATTCTTTGCGGTGACCATTATCATAATTGCGATCCTCTCCGCGATTCCCATCCTGCGGCACACTTGGGCCGCGCCAGAAGACATCTCGACCCACGGATACCTGATCGACGATCAGATGTCGGAAACCATGGCCGAGGCTGGAATCGCCTTTCTCGCCGCACAGTTCATTCTGGCGATTTTCATCTGGATGTTCTCCAACCGCGCACCGGACGCAAAGCTTAAGAATTTCCCCGGCGGCGCCAAAGTCTTAGTGATCGCCGCCTTTCTGGTTGTAGGCGTGGAAGTCTTGGCTCTCGGAGTCTTTGGAGTCAAGGCATGGGCTGACGTCTATCTCACTCCGCCCTCGGCCGGGGCCATGCCCATCCAGGTTCAAGCCCAGCAATTTGCTTTTTATTTCCGATATCCCGGTCCCGATGGAAAATTCGGCCGCCTTGATCCCGCCCAAATCAACGACACCACCGAGAATTTCTTCGGCATCGACGCCAACGATCCTGATGGCAAAGACGACATCGTCACCGCCGAAATGGCGATCCCGGTGAACAAGGAAATCCATCTGCTCATGCACGCGAAAGATCTTGGACACTCCTTTTTTGTGCGCGAGTTGCGGGTGCAACAGGATTTCGTTCCCGGGCTAGACGTGTCTCTCCACTTCACTGCTACCAAGGTCGGCAAGTACGAAATTGTCTGCACCCAGCTTTGTGGCCTGGGCCACTACAACATGAAGGCGTACCTCTATGTTTATTCCCAGGAAGATTTCGACAATTGGCTGAAGAAGGAACAGGCATTGCAGTAACTCTTCCTGTCCGTGCTCGCGACGGCGGATTCGAAACATCATCTTGAGGTGAGTGCAAAATGCACGACATGTCAGCGCATGCGGCCCAACTCCATGCTCCTCCGACCAGTTTCATTCGGAAGCATGTCTTCAGTCTCGACCATAAAGTGATCGGCAAACAGTATTACGCCCTGGCCTTGGTCGCCGCCCTCTCCGGAATGTTTCTTTCCTGGTTGATGCGCATCCACCTCGGTTGGACCAACGCCGCGATCCCTGGTCTGCAATTCCTTTCGAAAACGGGCGCTCCTGGCGGCGTGATGACGCCCGAATTCTATCTGCAATTGATGACCATGCACGGCACCATCATGGTCTTCTTCGTTCTCACCACCGCACCCTTCGCGGCCTTCGGTAATTTCTTTCTGCCCATCCAGGTCGGCGCGGAGGATATGCCCTTCCCGCGCTTCAACATGATGTCGTTCTGGGTTACCTTCTCCGCCTTCATCGTCCTGATGCTGTCCTTCGTCCTAGCTGATGGGCCGACCCTCGGCGGTTGGACGCAATATGCACCGCTCAATTCGGTGGGCGCCGTTGCGGGTCCGGGTCAGGGCCTGGGAGTGGTCCTTTGGATGACCTCCATTGCGCTGTTTTGCATTGGTCAGTTACTGGGCTCGTTGAACTTCATTACCACCACGCTCGATCTCCGGGTCAAGGGCATGAGCCTGATGCGTCTGCCCCTCTCCGCCTGGGCGTGGTTCATTACGTCCTGCATGGGCCTGACCGCTTTTGCCGTGTTAATGCCAGCATGCATCCTCTGCATTCTCGACCACGTTGCCGGAACCAGCTTCTTCGTAGCCTCGAATCTGGTGATCAACGGCCAAATCCAGCCGCACGCCGGCGGTTCGACTCTGCTCTGGCAGCATTTGTTCTGGTTCTTCGGACATCCCGAGGTTTACATCGCAATCGTCCCCGGCATCGGCATCGTCTCTCATGTCCTGATGGCCAACATGCGTAAGCCGATGCTGAGCCAAAGAGTGCTCATCTATTGCATGGGAGCGCTCGCCGTCCTCAGTTACATGGTTTACGGCCACCACATGTTTGTCAGCGGGATGAATCCTATTTCCTCGCTGGCGTTCTCTTTCCCGACCCTCGTGATCACGATCCCGGCCACCATTACGGTGTTGATCTGGGTTTTCAGTCTCTATGGGTCCAAGCTGCGTATCAACTCCGCGTCGCTGTTCGCCTTGGGCTTTATCTCGATGTTCGTCAGCGGCGGAGTAAGCGGCTTCTTCCTGGCTCAGCCCTCAATCGACATCATGCTCCATGCGACTTACTTCGTGGTCGGCCACTTCCACATGGTGATGGGCGTCGCCGCCATGTTCGGTATCTTCTCCGGAACTTACTTCTGGTTCCCTAAGATGACCGGACGAATGATGAACGAAACCTTGGGGAGAATTCACTTCTGGCTCAGCTTCGTGGGCGCGTATTGCATATTCATGCCATTCCATTACCTGGGAATGGCCGGGAATATCCGACGCTACTCGTCGTTTCCCGATGACTTCCTGCAGCCGCTGATCCCCGTCCATCGCTTCATCACGGTCGCCGCTCTAGCTACCGGTGCGGCCCAGCTCGTTTTTCTCTACAACCTGATTCACAGCCGGTTCTGGGGCAAACCCGCGCCGGATAATCCGTGGGAAGCCACATCGCTGGAGTGGAGCACCGCAACCCCGCCGCCTTTCGACAATTTTGGCGGCAAGCATCCGGTCGTTTACCACGACCCATATCAATACGGCGTAACCAGTTCTGTCGGCGATTACGTAATGCAGACTTCGCCGGAGCAAGTCAAGACCGACCACGATGAAAGCTAGCTCGTGCTTCGTTCAGGGTTCGTGTTTCGTATCAGGGTATCGCTTTAGCGATACCGTAATCCAGACGCCCCTTTAGGGGTTTGTCAGCAAAAAGTAAGCGAAGGGGAGTTAGGTAGGCTATGGCAACCACAATACCCGAACCGCCAAAGATCGACCGTTTGCCGGATGACGGGCGCTCGGGCCACGGTGGTTGGCGGAACCTGGTTCCGGCCGATGGCAACCTGCGCGTGGCGCTGGAGTACTCGCCGCCACCGTCTTCGACTGCCATCTGGGTGGTGCTTTTCGCCATTACCATGATGTTCGCCGCCTTTACCAGCGCGCTCGTCGTTCGCAAAGGCTCGTCACTGGATTGGCAGACTTTCACCCTGCCTTCCATCCTCTACTTCAATACTCTTCTACTCATCGCCAGTGGCGTTACCCTGGAAATCGCGCGCCGCCGCATAACCACTTTCATGAGCGGCGTCAGGAATCAGCTTGAGAGCCCGGCACGCTGGCTGTATGTAACCTTGTTTCTCGGTCTGCTTTTTGTGGCCGGCCAGTACGTCGCGTGGATGCAGCTGAGGTCAGAGGGGCTCTACCTGGCGACGAACCCAAGCAGTTCGTTTTTTTACGTACTGACCGTGACCCATGCGCTGCACGTGCTCGGTGGGTTAGGCGGACTCGTCTATGTTATTCGCAAGTTGCATAAGTCGGCCCTGCAACGGAACCAGTTAGTAGCGACCGCGCGTTACTGGCATTTCATGAGCATTCTTTGGCTGTACTTACTCGCACTGCTTTGGATGAAACTGTAAACGACTCAAAGAAGCGACTCAAGGGTCACTAAGAACAGATACTAGGAGGCGTCGTGAGCGAAGCGGATTTGACCATGGAAGGACACTCAGCAGGCTTGATGGTGGGACCGGCGTTTTCGATTCCTACCAAAAAGCTGGCGATGTGGCTGTTCATTATCGCCGACACCATGACTTTTGCTGCGTGCCTGGTAGCCTATGGATTCCTTCGCAATGGCACGCCCGACTGGCCCCGGCCCTTCCATAGCATCACCAACGTCGCTCTCATGACATTCATTCTGCTCACCAGCAGCCTGACCATGCTGCTCGGATTGCGCTCAGCACGCGCGGGCGACAAAGCCGCAGCTTTCCGCTGGACCATGATTACGGCAGCCGCCGGCATTCTCTTCGCTTTTCTCCATATTCGCGAATGGTTAGGCCTCATTGACGAAGGCATGACGCTCTTCAAGAACCCGTGGGGAACCGGACTATTTGGCGCGTCTTTTTTCAGCATCACCGGATTGCATCTCACCCACGTCACCGGCGGCATAATCGCTCTGATCGTTGTAGGCATACGCTACAAGGGCGGTCGCTACAATGCGGATGATATCGAGATACTCGGCCTTTACTGGCATTTCGTCGATCTGGTTTGGATGTTCGTCGTACCGTTCGTTTACCTTTTGAATCTCGCTCACTAAAGCGAGAAGCCCGGGAGCACAATATCGGAGCACAATATCTATGACCACAGCGCCAGCGCAAAAGAGCAAGAGCAATGGAATCGGGAAGGATCTGGCCGTCTATGTTTGCCTGTTGGCTTTGGCAGGCTTGCAATTCGTCATTGCCTATCAGAAGCTCGACGCTGAGCAAATGTTCTGGCGCATGCTGATCGTAGCCGTGGTCGAGGCGGGGCTGGCAATGTTGTTCTTCATGCACCTTTGGACGGAAAAGCGCGGCTTTATGCTGTTCGTTATCATCTTTACGGTTGCTGTCCTGCTGGGCATGCAATATGGCTGGACCGACAGCTTCCGCATGGTAACCGGCGCGCCATTTTCAAAATGATTCATGATTGGTAAGCACGACTTGGGGGAGAAGATGTCAAGAGCGAAGCTTATGTCGAAGAGGCCGTTCCTGCTGATTGGTATTGGCCTGGCCGCATTGGTGATGCTCGGCGCCCCGCTCCCGGCCTTGTCGCAGAGTTGCGCCTTGTGCTATACGCAGGCGGCTTCCGCTAGCGCACGAATGATTCAAGCCTTACGCAGCGGAATTTTGATTCTTATTGTCCCACCCACATTGATGTCAGTGGCTATGATTTTCATCGTCTATCACAAACGCAATCAGTTTAGACAGGATGTCGTGTCTGACTCCGATCGCAGTTGGTAGGCGGAAAAACGTCGAGCGAATCGACTGTGACTCCCTAATCGGAGGCTGGATTTAGTTAGTGGAGTTAGGAGGAACCGTTGGAAACTACCATTGGAGTATTTTCTTCTCGTGATCGCGCCGAGGAAGCGGTAAAAGAATTGTTAGCGCAGAACGTCCCGCAGGAGTCGATCGTCTTTCTGACTCGGTCGGAGACCGAAGCCAAGAACGTCGGCAAAGGACTCGGCGCAACCGTCGGGGGGTTCATGGGCGCAGCTGGTGGAATGTCCGCGGGAGTCGTCGCTGCCACTCTGCTGGTGCCCGGATTGGGACCGGTATTTGCGCTGGGCTTCGGCGCAGCCGCTCTTCTTGGATTGGCTGGTGCCGGCGCAGGCTCGGCCATTGGAGGAGCCGCGGGCGGCGACAGCGCCAGCCCCGTGCCGATTTCGAATGAGAAGAGTTCCGATGATGCCGCATTTTTCCGCGAAGTCTTGAAAGAAGGACGCTCCTTGATAGTGGTGCGTACCGAATCCCAAAAGACGGCGACCGCGGCTTGTGAAATCCTGGATCGCCTCGGCCTCGGAATTCATGGCCACACTCCCCTGAAGATGCAGACTACCGTGCGTCAGGTTGCCGGCATCACCATAGTTGATGTGAGTGGAAGGATAACCCTGGGCGAAGGCAATGTTATGCTGCGTGACACGGTTCGCGAACTGGTTGAGAAAGGGAGTAACAAGATCCTGCTCAACTTGCACGAGGTCGGCTATGTGGATAGCTCGGGCCTCGGCGAGCTCGTCAAGTCTTACACAACGGTGCGGAACCAGGGTGGCCAGATGAAGCTGGTCAATCCGAGTAAGCGATTACACGATCTACTTCAGATGACCAAACTCTCTGCCGTATTCGACATTCAAGCGGACGAGGCCAGCGCCATTCAATCTTTCTAGCGTCGTACCTGCTTGGCGCAGCGCCTCGGGGATATTTCACGGACGAAGCAGGTAGTTCGAAGCAACGTCGCGAAACGCCGCCAAATGTTTCATCCGCGTGGCCCGGTCCCAACCCAGTTCCGTACCCATCAAGTCCGCGACCGCCGGCCCCATGGCGAGGGCCGCGCGCGCATTCAAGAACAGCGCACGGGTACGCCGGGCGAGCATATCTTCCACAGTGCGGGCCATTTCGTGCCGCGCCGCCCAGATCACCTCCGCCTTCACATAGGGCAGATCAGCATGCAGCGGTTCGCCGAGTCGCGCGTCAGCCTCGATCAGTTTACGAATCTCGTTAGCGTCCGAACCATAAACGGCTAGCGAGCCGAATTGTTTAGCCGCATCTTCTCCAGTTAAATCATGGAAGCCGTGGATGTGCAGATGGTGCGTCACGCACGGTTTCTCCGGCAACTGCGCGAGCGTCGCCGCCTGATCGACACAATCCTCCGCCATATGCCGGTAAGTCGTCCATTTTCCCCCGCAGATAGTGACCATGCCCGAAGAGTCGATGTGTACAACGTGATCGCGCGACAGTGCTGCCGTGTTGGTCACACCCGTAGCCCGTACCAGTGGCCGGATGCCCGCAAATACGCTCAGCACATCATCGCGCGTGGGTGCCTTCGTCAGGTATTGGCGGGCAGTTGCCAAAATAAATTCGATTTCCTGCTCCATAGCGACTGGTTCGAGCGTGGCAGCATCAATGGGCGTGTCCGTGGTCCCAACCAGCGTGTGCCCGTGCCACGGAATCGCGAATAACACGCGCCCATCGCTGGTGTGCGGAACCATGACCGCGCTCTCACCTTGCAGAAAGCTCGAATCGAACACCAGGTGAACACCCTGGCTGGGGACGATCATAGGCGCGGCAGAAGGCTCCGCCTTGAGCCGAAGCCAGTCGCTGAAAGCGCCCGTGGCATTTACCACAACCTTCGCGGTCACCCGAAATTCGGCCCCAGTTTCCGCATCGCGCGCACAGACACCATCCACAAATCCCTGAGCGTCCTTCGTCAGCCCCGTGACTTCGGCATAGTTCAGCAAAGTGGCGCCCTGCTCAAAAGCCGTGGCCACCATGTGGATGAGCAGCCGTGCATCGTCGAATTGTCCATCGTAGTAAACCGCGCCGCCCCGCAGACCGTCCGGGTTGAGCGTGGGCAGATGTGCAAGCGTCTCTTCCCGCGAAAGAATGCGCGAGGTTCCAAACCCATACTTACCGGCCAGCAACTGATACAGCTTCAATCCGAGCCCGTAAAACGGAGCTTCCCACCAATCGTAGTTCGGTACCACGAACGCCAGATCGTGCACGATGTGAGGAGCGTTTTGCAGAAGCAGCCCTCGCTCCTTGAGCGCCTCCATGACCAGCCCAATATTGCCTTGCTCCAAATAACGCACGCCGCCGTGTGCCAGCTTAGTGCTGCGGCTGGACGTGCCTTTGCCAAAATCGCTCTGCTCGAGCAGCAACACATCGTAGTCGCGCGAAGCCGCATCGATCGCAACCCCAACGCCAGTCGCACCGCCGCCCACGACAATCATGTCCCAGTCTTTGGGATGCGCTCCGATACGACGCCACATGTCAGAACGATTCATAGCTTCGTCGATTCCACCCAGTCACTTCTATCCAATCGGTTCTACCCAGGCCGCTCCGCCCACTCGAACGACCGCGTCACCGCCTTGTTCCAAAAGTGATAAAGCCGCTCGCGCGATCTCTCATCCATCGTCGGCTCCCACCGCCGATCAACCGCCCAGTTAGCGACAAGTTCGTCAGTATCTTTGAAGAAGCCGACCGCGAGTCCAGCCGCATAGGCAGCACCGAGAGCAGTCGTCTCCTTCACCATCGGACGCACCACCGGCTTCGCCAGCATGTCAGCCTGAAACTGCATCAGCAGATCGTTCATCACCATTCCACCGTCCACGCGCAGCACGTCGAGCGTGATGCCCGAGTCTTTTACCATGGCGTCGAAAACCTCGCGCACCTGAAACGCAGTCGCCTCCAGGACGGCGCGGGCGATGTGGCCTTTATTCACGAAGCGAGTCAGGCCGGCAATGACGCCGCGCGCGTCGTCCTTCCAATACGGCGCATACAACCCCGAGAAAGCGGGCACGAAATAAACGCCGCCATTGTCGCTCACCATTCGGGCAAGCGCCTCAATGTCAGAACTCTTTTCAATAAGACCAAGATTATCGCGGAGCCACTGCACCAGTGCACCAGTAATAGCGATGCTCCCTTCGAGCGCATAACATGCCGGCTTCGTGCCGAACTTATATGCCAGGGTGGTCAGCAGTCCGAAATTGGAGAGCACCGCCTTTTCGCCCGTATTCATCAGCATGAAGCAGCCAGTGCCGTAGGTATTCTTCGCTTCTCCCGGAGTGAAGCAGGCTTGGCCAACCAGAGCTGCTTGCTGATCGCCAAGATCGCCGGCAATCGCAACGCCCGCAATGGAGGCCAGTTGCGCGGCGCCGTACACCTCGCTGCTGGAAACAATCTTCGGCAGCATCCCGTCCGGAATACCGAAATCCTTCAATATCTCGCGATCCCACTGCAGCGTATTAAGGTTCATCAGCTGCGTGCGGCTGGCATTGGTCACATCGGTCACGTGGACGCCGCCATGCACTCCACCGGTGAGATGCCAGATGAGAAAAGTATCGATATTGCCAAACAGCAGATCACCGGCTTCCGCTTGTGCGCGCGCACCCGCAACATTTTCAAGAATCCAGCAAATCTTGAGGCCGCTGAAATAGGCTGCCAGCGGAAGCCCAGTCTGCGCTCGATAACGGTCCTGCCCGCCATGCGCCGAGAACTCAGCGACCGCGGGAGCAACCCGCGTGTCCTGCCATACAATCGCGTTGTAAATCGGCTTTCCACGTTTCCTGTGCCACACGACCGTCGTTTCGCGCTGGTTGGTAATCCCGATCGCAGCCAGATCTTCGGGCCGCAATCCGCGGGCCTCCATCGCCTCCGTGATGACACCCTGCGTGTTACGCCAAATTTCCTCGGGATCGTGCTCAACCCATCCCGGCTGCGGATAGATCTGCTCGTGCTCTCTTTGGGCTGAGCTCACGATGCGTCCGGAACGGTCAAATATAATGAAGCGCGAGCTCGTCGTTCCCTGATCAATGGCGCCAATGTAACTTGCCACGGTTGGTTTTCCTCCTTACTTATGCAGCCGTTTGCCACCCAGCATCTGCATTTCTGCGAATCTCGACCTCGACCCCTTGCCTCCTTATTACTGCATCGAACACCGCCCCGGCCGGGAAGCGGCCCCTGAAGCGCCGTTTAGGCCCATGGCGGGCGATCCACCGCCATTTTTGTAGAGGACCGTAAACGATGGTGAATAAAGGAGTTAACCGTTGCCCACATAATCCGCGACATTCTTCAGTAACTCGGGTTAGATTCTCTTGTAACTGCAAATAGCACCAACGTGGCCTATATCTCAACTCGTGTTCGTGGCATCCTAATACATAGAAGTTAGGTTTGCGGCCCCGGCAAACCAGGAACGCAGGGCTCCCGTGAGTCTTGGCAAAGTAATCCGCTCCGTACAAGCCTTCGGCCGCGAGTTGTCCCGCCGGTCGAGTGCAACCGAAGCCAAGCGCATACCCGCGATCGGAGTCGCCCTGGGCGGAGGCTTTGCCCGCGGCATCGCGCACATCGGTGTTCTCAAAGTCCTCGAAGAAGAAGGCATCCCAGTTCGCATGATTGCGGGTACCAGTGTAGGAGCAATCATGGGCGCCGCCTATTGCAGCGGACTCACCATCGCTGAACTGGAAGAAATCGCCCACAAAGTTCGCTTCACAACTTTCGCGCGCTGGACCATCTCGCGCTTCGGCTTTGCCTCCAATGACCGCATGGTCGCATTTCTGAAACAGCATCTGAAGGTACATAACTTTGAAGATTTACGCATCCCTCTCGGTGTGACGGCCACCGACTTCAACACCGGCAAGGGAAGGGTCTTCACCTCTGGTCCGATCATCGACCCCGTGCGAGCGAGTTGCGCCTATCCGGGAATGTTCCTGCCGGTAGAGATTCACGGGAGCTGGCTGGTGGATGGCATGCTCTCCTATCCCGTGCCAACGGTTCCACTGCGCGAAATGGGTGCGGAGCGCGTGCTTGCCGTGCAACTAAAAGGGCAGTGGTCGAAGACGAACGCCCCGCGACATTACTTTGACGTCATCGGACAATCGTTCGCCATCGCGCAGGAGATGATGAGTTCCATGTGGAGAAGTGCCGCCGATGTCGTCATCGAACCCGATGTCGCCGGTTTTGATTATGACGATTTCAAACGCGCCGATCAATTAATTCGCGTCGGCGAACAAGCCATGCGCCGTGCTCTTCCTGAAGTACGCAAATGGCTGGAGGCTCCCGCGGAAACGGCCGACCCCTTGCAAACGCCCGTGCTGATCCCCAGCCCAGTCTCCGTGCCAGGCGCCTAAGCCCCTATCGCCCGCTCACGCCAGCCCTGAGCGGTGTTATCCTAAATCACGCCGCACGGCTGCAACTCTCATGTCCAATCCAAACACGTCTGACCCCAACACGTCCACTCCGGGCGCTCCGGAACGCGCACCAGTCGCCGAGCCGGTCGAGTCCTTTAAAGAAATTTTTTCCGAGTATGAGCAGACTCATTCCCGCAAGAAGGAGCCCGGCTCTCCACGCCGCGAAGGCACGGTAATTGCCCTCACCGCCGACTCGATAATTCTCGATATCGGATTCAAAACCGAAGGCGTCCTCCCTCTCACCGCGTTTCCGCCCGATAAGCCGCCGAAGCCCGGCGACAAAGTTCAGGTCACCGTCAAGGGACGCGATCCCGAAGGCTACTACGAACTAACCCGCGGCAAGGTCGAGCGCCCTACCGACTGGGCATCTCTTGAAAAAGCTTTCGCAGAAAAATCAACCATCATCGGCACCGTCACCGCCGTGGTCAAAGGCGGCTTGAGCGTGGATGTCGGAGTGCGAGCCTTCATGCCCGCGTCGCGCAGCGGAACGAAAGACGCCGCCGAACTGGAGAAGTTGGTCGAACAGGAAATTCGCTGCCGCATCATCAAACTCGATGTGGAAGACGAAGACGTGGTGGTAGATCGCCGCGCCATCGCCGAAGACGAAGAACGAGCCGGCAAGCAGCGCCGGTTCTCAGAACTCAAAGAAGGCGATACCGTCCACGGAGAAATCCGCAGCCTCACCGATTACGGCGCTTTCGTCGATATCGGTGGAGCAGACGCGCTCCTTCATGTCGGCGAAATTTCATGGCAGCGCATCAACAAGCCGTCTGACGTCCTTTCCGCGGGCCAGCCGATCGAAGCCATGATCATCAAAATCGATCCCGACAAGCGCCGCATTGCCATCAGCCTGAAGCAGCTGCAGCCCCATCCGTGGAACGTCGTCGCCGAAAAGTACAAGCCCGGTGAACGAGTGCGAGGCACCGTTACCCGTCTCATGGATTTCGGCGCGTTTGTAGAAATCGAGCCCGGCATCGAAGGTCTGATTCATATCTCCGAAATGTCGTGGGCCAAAAGAATAAGAACTCCGGCCGATGTGGTGAAGCCCGGTGATACCGTCGAAGCCGTGATTCTTGGTGTGAACCCCGCCGAACGCCGCATCTCCCTCGGCCTTAAGCAGGCCCTCGGAGATCCCTGGGCCGGAGCAGCAGAAAAGTTTGCGCCGGGCACGGTGATCGAAGGGCCCGTAACCAATCTGACGAAGTTCGGCGCTTTCGTGCAGCTCACCGAAGGCGTTGAAGGCATGATCCACATCAGCGAAATCAGCGCGGAGAAGCGCATCAATCACCCGCAAGACGTGCTGCGCACCGGGCAAGTAGTCAAAGCACAGGTGCTAGCCTTCGATCCGGAAAAACGTCTCATCCGCTTGAGCATGAAACAGCTCGTCCCAACCGGTCTCGACGAATATCTCGCCGAACACAAGGAAGGCGACATCGTCACCGGTTGCATGGCCGAGGTTTCCGGAGGGAAAGTGCGCGTGGAACTCGGCGAAGGCGTCGTAGCAACCTGCCGGATTCCCGAGCGTCCAGGCGAAGACAGTCCAGCGAAGAAAGACAAGCGCGCGGAACCTGCACCCGCGGCTTCAGCAAAGCCCGATTTGTCATCCCTCGGCTCCATGCTGCAGGCTCGCTGGAAGACCGGTCCAACCGAAGAAGAGGCTAAGCCGGAAGCAATGCGCGCCGGGCAGATTCGCAAATTTCGGATCGTGAAACTCGATCCCGCAACCAAGAAAATCGAGTTGGAGTTGGAATAACTTCCCCCTCCAGTCGCTGGCGCGATGGACTCGAACCCCTTGCCCAGAGCGGGATTTAATCCGAAACGGGAACCGCGCGTCGATTAACCAGTCAAACACCCCGCAGCTGTCTCTATCCCCAACTTTCCAGTGATAAGATTGCCTCATGGCAAAAACAAAGACCCTGATTCAAACCGTAGTGAAACAGCTTCAACAGGAACGAGCACGACTCGAGAACGAACTTCGCGGAGTGACCGCTGCCCTGACCACCTTCGGAACAGTTTTCATGCATGGGACAAAGCGCCGCCCAGCCGCAGCGCGCACCAAGCGAACCATCTCGGCCGCCGGACGCAAAAGAATAGCGGCGGCTCAAAGAGCCCGATGGGCAAAGGTTAGAGCAGGCAAGAAGAAGTAATTTCCCCGTGGAAATTGGACAACAGTCTCAGCGAGGCAGTCCTCCCACCATTTCCCCGACAAACTCGGAGAACTGCCGAACGTCTTCTTCAGTAGTGTCGAACGAACACATCCACCGCACCACCGACTCTTCTTCGCTCCATACGTAAAAGAAGTAGCGCTCCTGGATCTTCTGGATTGCCTCCCGTGGAATTTTGGCAAACACTCCGTTCGCCTCCACGGGATACACGATCTGGACCCGCGGAATCTCGTTCACTTCCTGCTCCAACAGCCGCGCCATCCGGTTAGCGTGTGCCGCACTCCGCCGCCAAAGATCGTTGGTCAGGAGCGCCTCCATCTGCACCGACAAAAAGCGCATCTTCGATGCCAGCTGCATCCCCTGCTTGCGCATAAACAGAAAATCCTCGGCCAGCTCCGGACGAAAGAACACCACCGCTTCAACGCCCATTAGCCCGTTTTTCGTTCCGCCAAACGAAAGCACATCCACTCCCAAATCGCGCGTCGCCTGCCGCAGGGTCATTCGCTGTGCTGCCACGGCGTTCGAAATCCGCGCCCCATCCATGTGCAGAAACATCTCCCGCTCGTGGGCAAACTGCGCCAGTTCCTCGATTTCCCGCGGCTTGTACACGGTACCCATCTCGGTTGATTGCGTAATCGAAATCACCCGCGGCTGGACGTGATGCTGGTCCCCGATTCCGTGATACGCATGCGCCACCGTCTCCACCGTCAACTTGCCGTCCGGAGCGGCCAGGGGTACCAGTTTGCAACCCGTGAGCTTTTCCGGCGCCCCACATTCGTCGGTATAAATATGAGACAGCTCCGGACACAGTACCGCATGAAACGGCCGCGTCAACGCCTGCAAACTGAGCACATTCGCTGCCGTCCCGTTGAAAACAAAGAAGACGGCCACGTCGGAGCCAAACTGCTCGCGAAATTTGCCCACCGCCGATTCCGTATACGGATCGTCCCCATACCCCACCACATCCCCGACGTTGGCGCGTTGGATTGCCTCCAGCACCTCGGGATGCACCACCGCATTATTGTCGCTGGCAAAACTCCGGCTCGGTTCCATGACAAGACAATTTAGCAGAACTAAAAATTCTTCGGAGCCTCCCGACGGTTCCGCTAATCTATATGCTTTGAACTAGTATGGCTGGTGGGTAGAAAAGCACTTATATATGTCTCAACCCTCAAGATCGTCATCCTTGATTCTTAGCGGCATACTTCTAGCCGCGCTCCTT
>Ga0070764_10000180_pt1 | contig 22114 bp, 14 predicted proteins | sample HubBroMetageWRM4_FD_67287 | JGI IMG/M metagenome (GOLD analysis project Ga0070764, IMG submission 67287) | Warmed soil microbial communities from the Hubbard Brook experimental Forest, New Hampshire - Hubbard Brook CCASE Soil Metagenome WRM 4 | ecosystem: Environmental > Terrestrial > Soil >... | reverse complement strand
TCGATCGCGGCGAGGAATGCCTCCTCGGACCCGATGTCGTTGACCGCCACCTTGGGGGTCGAGTTGGCTTGCGTGCTGCTCGTCATGTGTGGGTTGGCTCCGGATGCGGACAGGGAAAGGTTTGATGGGATGCGCCAATATCCAAGGACCTGCCAGAACCAGCGTGGGCCGGCCACAGCACGCCCAGCGGCCGCCCGGTACGGTCACGCGACGTGATGTCGGGTGGCCACGACGGAATGCACGAGGACACAGCGCAGCGTTCAGAATATGAGAGCTTGGCCGAAGGGTCAATTGAGCCCGGCCACAATACGGCCACGGTCTGGGCCCGGCGGTACAGCGAACACCGCCGCGCAGCCGCCATCGCGCGGCCCGCAAAAGGGTAGCGGCGCAGGGGTAGGGCGGTTTAGGCCGGTTCGAGGATACCGCCCCATCCGCGGCCGGCGTCGCCACGGGTTACGCGACAGGCGTAAACCGATACGGCGAAAAGCGCGGCGGAGCCGCCATCGCCCGGCCCGCGAGGGTCAGGGGCCCACGGCGGGCACTGGGCCGCTACGGCGAACAGCGCGGGGCGGCAGCCCCGCCATCGTGCGGCCCGCGAGGGGCCGCAGGCCCCTCCGGCCGCGCGATACTACGGCGAGGTACCGCAGCCGGGGCGCGAAGCGCAGCGGGGGGTTCCGGGGGGTCGTCCCCCGGGCCAGCTCAGTGTGCGGCCTCGGCCCAGCTCTGGCCGGTGCCGACGGATACGTCCAGCGGGACGCGCAGCGAGGCGGCGCCGCCCATGGCGGCACAGACCAGGTCACGGGCGGTGTCGAACTCGCCGGGAGCGACCTCGACGATGAGCTCGTCGTGCACCTGCAGGAGCATGCGGGACCTCAGCCCCGCGGCGGCGAGCGAGCTGTCCACGGCCAGCATGGCGACCTTGATCACGTCCGCGGCGGAGCCCTGGATCGGGGCGTTAAGCGCCATTCGTTCGGCCATCTCGCGCCGCTGCCTGTTGTCCGAGGTGAGGTCGGGCAGGTACCTCCGGCGGCCCATCATGGTGGCGGTGTAGCCGTCCATCCGGGCCCTGGACACGACCTCATGCAGGTAGTCGCGGACCCCGCCGAACTCGGTGAAGTACTCCTCCATCAGGCCGCGCGCCTCCTCGGCGCTGATCCGCAGCTGCTGCGAGAGCCCGAAGGCGGAAAGGCCGTAGGCAAGGCCGTAGTTCATCGCCTTGATCTTGGCCCGCATCTCCGGGCCCACCTCGGCGGCCGGCACGCCGAACACCCGGGACGCGGTCGCGGCGTGGAAGTCGTGCCCGGACTCGAACGCGGCGATCAGCGCCTCGTCGCCGGACAGGTGCGCCATGATGCGCAGCTCGATCTGGCTGTAGTCGGCGGACAGCAGGCACTCATAGCCCGCGCCGACGATGAAGCCCTCCCTGATGCGCCGGCCCAGGTCGCTGCGGATGGGGATGTTCTGCAGGTTGGGGTCGGTGGAGGAGAGCCTGCCCGTTGCCGCGATCGTCTGGTTGAACGTGGTGTGGATCCGGCCGTTCTCCCCCGCCATCGGGATCAGCGAGTCCACGATCGACATCAGCTTGGCCACGTCGCGGTGGCGCAGCAGGTGTTCGAGCAGCGGGTGGCCGGTCTGCGCGAGCAGGTTGGTGAGAGCCTCGGAGTCGGTGGTGTACCCGGTCTTGATCCGCTTGGTCTTCGGCAGGCCCAGCTCGGTGAACAGCACCTCCTGCAGCTGCTTGGGCGAGCCGAGGTTGAACTCGTGCCCGGTGACCAGGAACGCGGCCTGCTCGGCCGCCTTGGCCTCGCCGTGCAGCATCGCGGACATGGCGGCGAAATGGTCCACGTCGGCGGCGATCCCGGTGTGCTCCATCCGGGCGAGCACCGAGACCAGCGGCAGCTCGAGCTCGCGCAGCAGCGCGCCCGCCTCGCGCCTGTCCAGGTCCTCGTCGAGCGCGGCGGCCAGCTCGAGCGTGGCCTGGGCGCGCAGCACGAGCGCCGTGGCGGCGTCGCGCTCGACCGACCCGTCCAGCGTCAGCTGGCCGTCCTCAGGCTCGGCACGCAGTTCCTTGCCCAGGTAGCGCAGCGACAGGTCGGCCAGGTCGAAGGTGCGCTGGCCAGGGAGCGCGAGGTAGGCGGCCAGCGCCGTGTCGCAGACCAGGCCGGCCAGTGGCAGGCCGCGGGCGGCGAATGCGTGCATGGGGCCCTTGGCGTCGTGCAGGACCTTTGGCCGCCCGGTGTCGGCCAGCCACGTGGCCAGCGCCCGTTCGTCGTCCTCGGTGAGCGCCGTCGGGTCAATGTGGGCGCCATTCCCGTCGGCGGCGGCGATCGCCAGTCCGGTCAGGTTGCCCGTGCCCCGGCCCCACGTTCCCGTGACTGCCACGCCTGCTCGTTCGGCCGAAGAGTGGGCGGCGAGCCAGGCACCGACCTCCTCGGGTCCGAGCAGGACAGTTACCACCTCGAAAGCCGATTTTCCTGGCTCGCCCTTGGCCGGGAAGGTGCCAGGGCCGTCGGACCCGATCACGCTGATCAGGCCGTGCGGCAGGGTCTGGTACAGGCGGTCGCGGAGCACGCGGAACTGGAGCGTGTCGAACAGCTGGTGGATCTTCTCCCGGTCCCAGGCGACCGGCAGCAGGTCATGCGGCACGGCGCCGACCGTCTCGGCGGGCAGGTCGGTGACAAGCGCGGTGAGCTGGCGGTTACGCAGCACGTTAGCCAGGTGCTCGCGCAGCGCGTCGCCTGCCTTGCCCTTGACCTCGTCCACCCGGTCGACGAGCGCGGCCAGCGAGCCGAACTCCGTGATCCACTTGGTCGCGGTCTTCTCCCCCACCCCGGGAATGCCCGGCAGGTTGTCGCTCGGGTCGCCGCGGACCGCGGCGAAGTCGGGGTACTGGGCCGGCGAGAGCCCGTACTTCTCCAGCACGGCCTCCGGCGTGAAACGGGTCATCTCGGTGATGCCGCGGCGGGTCATCAGCACCGTCACCCGGTCGGAGACGAGCTGCAGCACGTCGCGGTCGCCGGTGACGATGAGCACGTCCATGTTCTCGGCGGCGCCCTCGGTGGCCAGCGTGGCGATGAGGTCGTCGGCTTCGTAGCCCGGCGCGGACAGCCGCCGGATGCCGAGCGCGTCGAGCACCTCGAAGATGAGGCTGAGCTGGCTGCGGAAGTCCTCAGGGGTTTCCCGCCTGTTCGCCTTGTACTCGACCCACTGCTCGTGCCTGAACGTCGGCTCGCCCCGGTCGAACGCGACCGCGATGTGCGTCGGCTGCTCGTCCCGCAGCACGTTGATGAGCATTGCGGTGAACCCGTACACCGCGTTCGTGGGCTGCCCCGTGGTGGTAGAGAAGTTCTCCACCGGCAGCGCGAAGAACGCCCTGTAAGCCAGGGAATGACCGTCTAGCAGCAGCAACCGGTCCTGAGCGGTTTCTTGTGACGCCACCCATCGATCCTATGGCGCGCGGCGTCCCCGCCCGCCACACACGCGTGGCGCGTGGCGGACGGGGACGATGGGACTCCCTTATGAGGAGAACTGGAAGATGGTGCTCGAGGTGAAGGTCTTGCCAGCGCCCAGCTCGGTGGAGGGGAAGTTGGGCTGGTTGGGCGAGTTCGGGAAGTGCTGGGTCTCGAACGTATAGCCCGCACCCTGGCGGTAGGTGTGGCCGCTGATGCCCACCAGCGTGCCGTTGAGGAAGTTGCCGCTGTAGAACTGCACGCCGGGCTGGTCGGTCCAGACGGTAAGCTCACGGCCGCTGGCCGGGTCCCAGGCACGGGCGGCCAGGTTGAGGCCCAGCGGGCCGGTGGTGGCGGCGGTCTGCCGGTTCAGCACCCAGTTGTGGTCGTAGCCCTGGGCGATGAGCAGCTGGTTGTACCCGGGGGAGTTGAAGTTAGCGCTGACGTCGTCGATCCTGGCGCCGATCGCCGTCCCGTTGGGGTTGGTGAAGTTGAACGGCGTGCCGAACACGCTGGCGTTGTAACCGAGCGGGATCTGGGTGGTGTCGGTCGGCGAGTACTTGTCGGCGTTGATGTAAACCTTCTGGCCGTAAGCCGAGCCCGCGACCGAGTTCTCGCCCGCCAGGTTGAAGTAGCTGTGGTTGGTCAGGTTGAGGACCGTGTTGAGGTTGGACGAGTCGTTGTGCGCCGAGTAGTGAATGCGGTACTCGTTGTTGTTGTTCAGCGTGAACGTGACGTCCACCGTGAGCTGGGCCGGGTAACCGGTGCAGCCGGCCGGGCAGCCCGGGCTTCCGGCCGCGCCGCTGCTGTCGCCGTTGGGGCTGACAAGCTGCAACTCCACGCCGACTTCGCTGGGGTTGTCGATGACCTGGACGGTGCTCCAGATGTGGTTACCGAAGCCGACGAGCCCGCCGTGCAGGCTGTTCACGCCGTTGTTGACCGGCAGGGTGTAGGTGACAGGGCCGACGCCGGGCTGGTTCAGGGTGAACTTGCCCTTGGCGATCCGGTTGCCGTACCTGCCGACCGTCTCGCCGAAGTAGGGGCCGCCGTTGGCGGTCACTGGCGGGCTGACGTAGGTGACGTAGTCCTGCAGGGTCTTGAAGCCGAGGACCACGTCGGCGATCTGGCCATTGGCGCCTGGCACGTCGATCGCCTGGGTGATGGCGCCGTAGGTCAGCAGGTCGACCCTCATGCCGTTCGCGTTCGTCATGGTGTAGCGGTAGGTCGGGGTTTCTTTCCCGGTATACGGCTCGATCGTGGAGCCGAAGTATCCCTTGCTAATGGACAGCGCGCCGAAGCCGCCTGCCGGACGCGTGCTGGCGGCGCTCGCCGCCACCGCCTGGGTGGCCGCTAGCGAGCCGCCGAGAGCCAGCGCCACCGCAGCCGACAACCCGATCACGGCCGGCCTGGACAGACGCCGCTGTCTTCCGTCCTCGCGCATATGCGCTCCCTTCACGAGAAGTATCCAAAACAAAATTGTGAGCGCTAACAACATGAAAGTCACCCCTCATCGCACAAAATATTGCAACAGAATCGGGGGTTCCCGGATACGCCCAGCGTGCGTGCCGTGCGCCCGCCGGCTCCGGCGCGTGGGAACCTTGTAGGCGGATCAAGCGCAGCGGAGGTACCGATGGATCAGGAGATCCTGGACAGGATCGTGGCCTTCACGGTCGCCGAGGGCACGCTCGCCGACCGCATGGGCATCAAGATCCTTTCGGCCTCCGCAGCGCAGGTGGTGGGGACTATGCCGGTGGATGGCAACGCCCAGCCCTACGGCCTGCTGCACGGCGGGGCGTCCTGCGTGCTCGCCGAGACCATCGGCTCGCTCGGCGCGGCCCTGCACGCGGGCATCGACCGGGTAGTGGTCGGCATCGAGATCAGCGCCACGCACCACATGGGCGCCAGGGACGGGGAGGTCACCGGCGTCGCCACGCTGGCGCATGGCGGCCGGACGCTGGTCAGCTACGACATCGTCATCACCGACACCGCCGGCCGCCGCGTGTGCACGTCACGGCTTACCTGCCTGATCAGGGACCAGGTGCCCGGCGAGTCCGGGAATGGCCTGGACCATCCGGGCAAACGGCAAGTTATCATCCGCTGACCACGCGCCGTCTGGCGGGTGACCCGGCTTTGCACAGCCCGGCGGCGGGTCGCTAACGTGGTGACGGCGGGCCCGGGGGGTCCAAGTAGACAACGTGTCGGCCGGGGAAGGCGGACACGGCACCAACGGCCCCCCGGACCCCTCAAAGTTCCGGCTTCCGGCTCCGTTCCAGTTTCGGCTCGGCTCCGGCTTTCGGTGACTTTTGGGGGGATTTGCCTGACTTCAGGGTTGGGGTGTCTCGGCGGGCACGCTCATGCTGCCCTCGATGACCGCCTCGGCGACCCTGCGCATCGTCAGGCGCCGGTCCATCGAGGTCTTCTGGATCCAGCGGAACGCCTCGGGCTCGCTGAGCCCGTGCTGCGACTGCAGCAGGCCCTTAGCCCGGTCGAGCAGCTTGCGTACCTCGAGTCGCTCGCGCAGCGTGCCGATCTCCCCGTCAAGCGCCCGGATCTCGGCGAACCTGCTGACCGCCATCTCGATGGCGGGCACGAGGTCGGCCTTGGTGAACGGCTTGACCAGGTAGGCCATTGCCCCCGCGTCGCGCGCCCGCTCGACGAGTTCGCGCTGGGAGAAGGCGGTCAGGATGACGACGGGCGCGATCCGCTCGGCCGCGATCCGCTCCGCGGCGGAGATACCGTCGAGGACCGGCATCTTGACGTCGAGGATGGCCAGATCCGGGCGGAGGGTGGTCACCCGTTCCACGGCCGATTCCCCGTCGCCGACCTCGGCAACGACCGAGTAACCCTCCTCTTCCAGCATCTCCTTGAGGTCAAGGCGGATCAGTGCCTCGTCCTCGGCGATGACGACACGCAACGGGTTCCTGGTCACGCTGACGAGCCTACCGTCGGCGGGTAGATTGTCATTTGTGCGCTCGCCCCGGTATGCCAATTGGTAGAGCACGCGGCCTCAAAAACCGTGCAGTGTGGGTTCGAGTCCCACCCGGGGCACCGCAGCGTGTTCACGCCTCGGCGGGGAATACGTTGACCGACACAGTCGGCGTGTATTCGCTGTCCTGCGCGTACGGCCTCGGGTAGGGGATCAGGACCACGGTGATGTTGTCGGCGCCGCCCGCGTCGATCGCGAACTGAACCAGGTGCACGGCGGCGCCGTGCGGATCGGTCAGCGCCTCGGGCATCGCGAGCGCGGCCAGGTCGGCCGCCTCTGGCAGGTAGTTCCACAGGCCGTCTGAACACACCATCAGGACGCCGAGGCCGGGCGGCGAGAACCGCTCGACGTGCGGCGCCCGGTCGGGGTCGTCGGCCAGGTCGGCAGCGTCCCCGCCGAGCCACCGGGTCAGCACGTGCGCGTGCGGGGAGGCCATCGCCGTCGCCTGGTCGGCCAGGCCGGCCGCGATCATCCCGCCCGCGACGGAATCGTCGTGGGTGAGCTGGAGCGACTCGGAGGCCGGCTGGGCGAGCCAGTAGGCGCGGCTGTCACCAAGCCAGCACAGCGTCACCTCGCCGACGGCCGCGACCGCGGAAACGAACGTGGTGGCCGCCGTGTCGCCCGACGGCTCCTGCAGCCCGGCGATCGATTTCCGCGCCGCCCGGACCGCGGCCCGCGATGCCTCGGCTAGGTCCTCCCCTGCCTGCGTCGCGGCCAGCAGCAGCGGCAGCGCGACCTGCACGGCCGCGAGCGACGCCTCGTCGGGCCTGGCCGAAGTGGAGACGCCGTCACAGACCACGGCCACGACCACCGGGCCGTCCGGGGTCTGCTGTGCCTCCAACGCCATCGCGTCCTCGTTGCGGGGATGCCGCAACCCCCTGTCGCTGACTCCGGCGGCAGCCTCGAGGTCGATTTCGGCCCGGTCGCGCGACGGCGAGATGTCGATCATGTGCATACGTTAGTGCCTCGGAACGCCCCGGTTGTGCGCCGATGCGTCATCGCTAACTTCCGTGTCGCAGATAACCCCTGATTCCGGGCCGACTCGGCCCGGCGATCGCCTGGGATTGCATGCTTTCGATTCCAGATTCGATACTATCTGACTTACCTGCTTTTAGCTAGAACTCGTAGCATGATTTGTAGGCATATACAGCGTCTACTGTTCCGTAGCCTGTCAGCCCTGGTAGAGCGTGATCGCGGTCCAGGCGCCGAGGTTGATGCGGTCGCCGTCGTGCAGCGGGACCTGATCGCCGACCCGCACCTCGGTGCCGTTGACCAGGGTGCCGTTGGCGGAGCCCGGATCCAGGACCGCCCAGCCGCCGTCCAGCGCGGCGATCAGGACCGCGTGCAGGCGGCTGATGCCCGGGTCGACGGGCGGTCCGGTCAGGTCGATCTCGGGCTCCAGGCCGCGGGACACGCTGCGGCGCCCGATGCGCATCTGGGTGCCGGCGAGGCGGAAGCGGCGTTCGGCGTAGTACGCGGGAAAATCGATGGCTTCGCCCTCGGTACCGCTGGCCGTCCGTACCTGGTCGTAGTAGGCGCGATCCGCGGCGACCACCGCGGTCCAGGTGACGTGAGCGTCAGGTGCGGGCGCCTGGGCTGCCGGTGGCAGCTGTGCTCCCGGGGGCGGGGATGACGGCGCGGGCGGGGTCTTCGGGGTCGTCGGGGTCGGCGGGCTCGTCGGAGCCGTCGGGGCGGCGAAGTTGAAGCCGCATGACTCGCAGAATTGGCCGGACTTTGCGGTACCGCACCTCGGGCAGGGTTCCGCGGTACCCGCGGGCGTGCCCGGGGGGGCGGTGATGGGGCCGCTGGCGGGCATCGCGCCGGTGGGGAACGCCCCGGTGCCGGGCAGGCCGGTGGCGGGCAGGCCGGTGGCGGGAAGGCCGGTGGCGGGCAGGCCGGGTGCGGAGGAGGGTGCAGCGGCCGGCGGGTTGCCCGGGCTGGCGGCGATGCGGATGCCGCACACGTCGCAGAAGTCCTCGCTCGCCGAGTCATGACCGTTCGGACATACCGCCATCGCCGCCTCCGACGTTCAGCCGCCCCGTCGCGCTACGACTGGGCCTTCTTCACCCGGACCGTCTTCGTGGACCTCGTGTCCAGGGCCATCTCGTCCACGTCCTCGACCTTCTTCTTCAGCCGGACCGTACCGGTGTCCACGTCGACGACGTCGACCACTTTGGCGAGAAGCTTGGCGGTATCCTCGTTGCCCGACTGGTGGGCCAGCGCCACGGCCCGGCCTAGCTTGGCGGTGGCGACTTCCTCGTTGCCCTGCTTGCGGGCTTCCAGGCCCTCCTGTATCGCGTCGGCGAGCTCGGCCTGGCCGGTGTAGTGGGCGACCAGCGGGTTGATCTTGGTGGACAGCGCCTCGTCGTCGGTCCAGATGGCGCGGACAAGTCCCTGCCCGAGGACCTCGGCGGCCGACGGCGGGCCGGCCACCAGGCTGATCCGGGCGGCCAGCATCTCCTGCCCGACCCCGGCCGGGTTGACCTCGACGCCGACGTGATAGTCGCGGCTCTCCCCCGGGCCCCACGCCCCGGTCGGGTAGTCACCGGCCTGCGGGCCGGACGGCGTGCGCCTGGCGGTCAGGTCGTCGACCGCGGGCGCGACCTGCTTCACGAACCGGACGGTCGCGTGCTGTGGCGTCCACACCCGCAGGGCCACGTCGGCGACCTGCTTGCCCATCGCGCTGCGCATCATGGCCGCGAAGTCGGCGGCCAGCCCGGATGGGTCGGGCACGATGTCCACAGTGCCGAGCAGCGCGGTCGATATGGTGCGCAGCTCGCCGACTTCCCAGTCGGTCCCGACGCCGCGGCAGTCGCAGCTGAAGACGCCTTCGCATGCCCTGAGCGCGGCGAGGAGCTGATCGGGGGTCTCGTGCTGGTTCTTGCCGTCGGTCAGCAGGATGGCGTGCCGCAGCTGGGCCGGATAGGCCCCGAAGATCTGGCGGGCCAGGCTCAGCCACTGCCCGATCGCGGTGCCGCCGTTGGCCCGCAGGCCCGCCACCGCCTGCCGGGCCGCTGCCCGGGTAGACGCGTCCGCGATCGCCATGCTCCCGTCGGGAGGGAAGACCGGCCAGGCCGTGTTGGTGCCCGCGATGACCGAGAACCACACGCCGTCGCGGACGACGTCGACGGCCGCGGCGGTGGCCGCCCGCGCCTCGGCGATCTTGGTGTGCGGGTACTCCATCGACCCCGAGCAGTCGATGATGATGATCTCCGCGCTGGCCGGGGCGCCGGTCGCGGCCGGGGCACCGGCAGCGTCGGCCGAGGAGCTCACGGTGACGATGGCGCTGACATCCCGCCCGCCCTCGGGAAGGTACTGGTTCTGGTCGACGTCCACGGTGAAGCCTGACTGGGTCATTTCGCGGTTCTCCTCGGTAACGTCTCTGGCCTGACGAGCGGGAACGGTGCCAGCACCACGGTGATGTTGTCCATGCCGCCGGCATCGAGCGCGAACTTCAGCAGCGTGCCCGCGGCGCCGAGCGGGTCGGTGAGCGCGGCGGGGAGGGCGAGCTCGGCCAGGTCCGCCGCCTCGGGCCGGTAATTCCATAGCCCGTCCGAGCAGACGAGCACCAGGCCGGGCCCCGGCGGCTCGAACCGCCTCAGGTGCGGCTGCGGCCTGGCCAGGTCGGCGCCGAGCCAGCCGGTGATCACGTGCGCCTGCGGCGAGGCCATCGCGGCGGCCTCGGTCAGCGACCCCTGGGCGACCAGTTCCTCGGCGACCGAGTCGTCGGTGGTCAGGCGGGTGGCGCCCGATTCGGCCAGCCAGTACGCGCGGCTGTCGCCGACCCAGCACACCGTCACCGCTCCGGCGCCGATGACCGCCGATACGTAGGTGGCCGACGGCGCCTGCGACGGGGTGCCCAGGCGCCGCAGCGCCTCGTGCGCCGAGCGCACCGCGGCGAGGGACGCCTCTGCCGGGTCGTCGTCGCGGCGGGCCGCGGCGAGCAGTACCTGCACCGCGGCCCGGGCCGCGGCCAGCGAGGCGTCGTCCGGACGGGGGGAGCTGGACACTCCGTCGCAGACCACCGCGATCGCGACCGGGCCGGACGGGGTCTGCGCCGACGCGAGCGCCATCGCGTCCTCGTTCCGCTCATGTCGCAGGCCTCGGTCGGTCACCCCGGCTAGCGGCCCGAGGTCGAGCTCGGCGTGGTCGCGCCCGGTAGGCACCTTGCGGCCGCACGACTCGCAGTAGCCGTCCGCGGTGATCCCGCCGGACGGCGCAGGCGCGCGGGCCGGGTCCGCCGAGCACACCGGGCACTCCGGCACGTACCCGGGCGTGCCGGTGCTGACCACGGGCGGGAAGAGCTCGGTGCCGCACGACTCGCAGAAGCCATCCCCCGCGTCGACCGGCGCCCCGCAGGACGGGCAGGCGCCTGCGGCCAGGGCTCCCCCGGCGGTCACGTCAGCGTCCTGGGCCGGATCGAGTTGGCCATGTCGACGAGCTCGATCCGCCGGGCCTCGTCCGGCGTCAGCCGGGCCAGCGCCCGGTAGCTTTGCTCCAGCCCGAAGCGCAGCGCCCGCGCGTTCGGCTCGCAGCCGAGGATGGGGCCGCCGCTGACGGGTACCCCCGACGTGCACCAGGACAGCGCGGCCCTGAGGATCTCGACGGTGAGCTGCTGCCGCCGCACGTCGTCCAGGGCCAGTCTGCCGAGGCGCCCGTCGGCCTGCCGAAGCTCGTCCGCCGTGATCCCGCCGTGGCCGTCACCGGCCACCAGGATCCGTACCGCCGCGACCTGCGCCGCCGCATGATGGCTCGACGACTGGGGCACGGCCGCGAGGGCGGCGATCGCCCGGGGCCGGTCACCGGCCGCCAGGCAGGCCCTGGCCAGCCCGAACGCGGCGCTGATGTAGGACGGGTCCACCGTCTGGACCACGCCGAAGTAGTGCGCCGCGGCGGCGAAGTCCCCCGCGGCCTCGGCGGCGAAGGCCAGCGCGAGCTTCGGCGCTAGCTCGCCGGGCAGTTCGTCATACACCGCGCTGAACCCGCCGCGCGCGACCCGCGCTCTGTCATGACCCCCGGCCGCGGGGCCGGCAGTCAACGCGGCGGCCAGGTCACACAGCCCGTTGTACCAGGCAATGCGCCAGTCGGGCGGGTCATTGGCGCCCAGGTCGGCCAGATCGGCAAGGACCTTCACCGCGGCGTCATAGTCGCCGACGTCGATCCTGGCCCGGGCCAGCGCCAGCCGGATCTCCGCCGATTCCGTCACCTCACGCGGGATCGTCGCGTCCCCCGCCACGGCCAGGGTAAGGGCGACTACTTGCTTGGCGGGGCCAAGCCCGGCGAACGTGGCCAGGTAGCCTGCGGCGGGGTCGGTCCTGTCCACCTGCGGCAGCGGCAGTCCGGCCACGATCTCCGCCGGACCGGGCGCGGCCAGCGAGGCTTGCGAGCCCGCCGCGCCCGCGCCGGTGCCGATCGCCTGGACCTCGGGGCTGAACTCGGCGGAGAAGGCGGGCCTCGGTACCCCGTCGGCGACCGCGAGCACCTCGCGGAGCACTCCGGTGAGCTGCCCGGCCATCTCGCCCGCGGAGCCAAATCGACGGACCGGGTCGGAGTCGGTGGCCCGCCGCAGCAGCCGGGCGAACGACTCCTGCTGCTCGAGCAGCGGCACGCCGTCCGGCAGGCGGTGCGCGAAGCTGCCCTGGAAGCCCCTGAACTCGAAGGTGAGCACGGCAAGCGCCCGGCCCACCGTATACAGGTCCGAGCTCGGTGAGGGGCCGTCGGCCTCGATTTCCGGCGCCTGGTAGCCCACCGTGCCGTAGATGGGGCCGTCGCCGTCGACCTGCCGCACGCCGCCCATGTCGATCAGCTTGAGCTGTTCCTCGGTCTGGATGACGTTGTCCGGCTTGAAGTCGCAGTAGACAAGCCCCCGGTCGTGCAGGTAGCCGAGCGCGGGCAGCACCTCGATCGCGTAGGCGAGCGCGTGGGTCACCGGCACCGAGCCGCCGGACGCGCGCGCGTCGAGCAGGATCTGCTTCAGCGACTTGCCGCCCACGTACTCCATCACGATGTAGCCCGCCGCATCACCGGTACGCCGGTCCGCGTGCTGGACGAAGTTGTAGATCCGGACGATGTTGGGGTGCTCGACCTCGGCGAGGAACTGGCGCTCGGCCACGGCGGCCGCCATGGCGTCGGCGTCGCCGGTATTGAGCAGGCCCTTCAGCACCACCCAGCGATCGCTGACGTTGCGGTCGCGGGCGAGGTAGATCCAGCCGAGCCCGCCGTGTGCGAGGCAGCCGAGGACCTCGTACTGACCCGCCACCATCTCCCCGCGGTCCAGCTTGGGGCTGAAGGAGAACCGGGAGCCGCAGTTCCGGCAGAACCCCTCGGTGAGCCCGGGCCGCCCGTCATGGCTCCGACCGACCGGCTGGTCGCAATGGCCGCAGAAGCGCTTGTTCTCCGGAACCTGCGGATCGGAGAGCACGGCACTGGCCGGATCCCGGTACGGGACAGGCGGGATTTCCAGCAGCCCGGCACCAAGCCTGCCCCTCGAGGTGCGGCCGCTGCTGTGCCGGGAGCGCGTGGTCCGGCCGCCAGTACCCGACGCCAGGCTGCTGCTTGCCGTGGGCTGGGAGCCGGAGGGCGCGGACGCCGGGCCGGACGCGGAGGACCCTGCCGCCGGGACCGGGGGGACCGCCAGGGCCGGGGCCATCCCGCACGTGTTGCAGTAACCATCCTCGATGGTCCCGCCGCAGCCGGGCTGGGTGCAGGCGACCGTGGCGGTGCTCACCGTGGCCCTCCAATCGTCAGGACGGCCTGCTGGTAGCCGGTTACCGCGTCCTGCGCCGCCACGAGGTCGCAAGGCGCCGTCCACAGCAGCCCGCGGGCGCGGTTGTAGCGTTCGGTCAGCCCGGAGTCCTCCGCGGCACCGAGCCTGGCCGCCTTGGCCTGGTAGGCGTCGAGCAGCCCGCGCAGCTCTTCACGCCTGTTCAGGAGGGCCAGCGCCGCTCGTTCGGTATCGCGGAACTGGGCCGTGGCCGCGGCCAGGCCGTGCTCGACCTCGTCGAGCTCGGAGGACAGCCGGGGCCAGCGCCCGGCCGTCAGCAGCGCATCGAGGCCCGCGAGCCGGGCGGACAGGTCCGCGATGCCGGGAGGCTCAGGGGGCAGTGACCCGGCGGCGAACTTCTCCGCCGCCCGCCGCCAGGCCGCCATGGCGTCGTCGCGGGCGGCACGGGCGGTGGCGGCCGCCGCCGCCACCTCGGCGATGCGATCCCTGGCGTCGTCCCGCAGCCGGACCAGCTCATCCACCCGCGACGCGGCGGCGGCGACCCGCTCCCGCAGCCGGTCAGCCCCGGAGGTATCGACCCTGGCCGGGCCGGGATCCGAACTGCCCTGCCAGAGCGAGAGCGGATCGGCGTTCAGCACATCGCGCAGCCGGGCCAGCTTGCCTTCCGCAGCCGCCAGGTTGCCGGCCAGGGCCTCATCGCCGAGCGTGGCGGCCACCGGCGTCATCCGGGCGAGCTGTTCGCCGGCCGCGTCCAGCGGACCCGCCATCTCGTTCCATACCTGCTCGGCCGCGGTAACCACCTCGGTGAGGTCGGCGAAGGACCGCCTCATCCTGGCAACGGTCACCGTCAAGGTCAGCTGCTCGCGTCCGGTGTCGGCCAGGTCACGCCCGGCCAGCGGGGCCAGCGGATCGGGGCTGCGGTCCAGCTGGACGGATGGCCCGGCGAGCAGCTCGGTGACCTGCGCAAGCTCCCTGGGCCCAAGCCGCCCTGCCACGGCCTCCGCGGCCCGGTCGACCACCGCCGAGTAGGCGGAGTAGAGCTCCCACAGGCTGGCCAGCGTGCGGGCGGCCTTATCCCAGCGGACCTTGGTCTGGCCGGTGAGGGCGGCGCCCGCCAGCAGCCGTTTGCCGAAGCTCCCGTCGAGCTCGAGCAGGTTCGCCTGGATGGCGTCGCGCTCGCTGACCGCCCCCTTCGCCGCGGCGACAGCCCGCTCTTTGGTCAGCGCCTGGATGCTCATCGGTACTCCGCGAGCCGACGGGACAGCCCCCACGCGCAGCCGACGGCCATCCCCACGGCGAGCACGACGATACCGGCCTCCAGGCCGGTGAACGCGCTCTGGCCGGCGGCCGCGTTCGAGGTGAAGACGGCCTGGTTCGACGCGATCGCCGCGTTGAGGTCGCCTTCCAGCGTGCCGAACAACGTGGCTGCCGTGCCCGGGCCCGAGCCGATGACGAGCTGGGTCTCCGCGCCGTAGCTGTTCGCCTTATCCAGCGCCTGCGCCCGCTGGTTGACCGCGAACCAGGCGTCCGCGTCGCTCCTGGCGGCCGCGACCTTCCCCGCGCCCGCGGCCGTGCTGTTCGCCGAGGCGTCGGCCAGCAGCGCATCCAGCCTGCTCTGGTCGCCCGCGAACAAGTTCAGCGTATCGGCGTCGCCGGCTCGTGAGATGAGGTTGAGAAGCTGGTCATCGCGCGCCTGCAGGGCCGTGATATCGGCTTGAGCCAGCGTCTCGGCCGGCCCGGAACCGTGGCCGCCGGCCTGCACCAGATCCGCCCGGCCGGAGGCCAGGGCGACGACCAGCCACACCAGCGCGGCCAGTCCAGCCGCGGAGGTCAGCAACAGGCCCGTGTTGACGGTCCGGTGCGTGCGTCCGGACAGCCAGCGCTGCGCCCGGTAGAGGATGATTGCGAGCACTAGGCCAGCCACGACGGCGATGACCGCAAGCGGGAGTCCAGTCGCCTGCGCACTGGCCGTCTTGAGCTGCGCGTTCTCCTGCGCGTAGACGCTGTGCGCGGCCGGAAGCAGGGTCAGCTGCATCTCCTCGGACGCCACTTCGATGAAGGAGCCGCCTGCCGGGAAGCCCAGCGAGTTGTAGATCTCGCCGTCCTCAACGTAGCCGGTGTAGACGGGCAGCGCCTGGGTCAGCGCGGCAAGGCTGGCGCCGATGCTCGAATTGCCGCTCGCGGCCGTCGCCGCCTTCAGGTCGGCGGCGGCGACCGTCACGTCGTGCTGATACCGCTCACGGTCCTTGAACGGCGGCGTGCGTCCTACCAGGTACCCGGCCGACACGGTGACGTCGGCGTCGGCCAGCGACTGGTAGATCTGCTGGGCGTCCAGGCTGAGCGGTTCGTCGGTGGCGACCACGGCGTCCGCCGCCGACGCGTGCTGGCTGACCGTCAGCGCGGCGAGCACGCCCCAGGCCAGGCAGGCCGCCACCAGTCCGACCAGCAGCAGGCGCAACTTGCCCGGCGTGGTCGAGGCCCGCAGGAGCCGCCTCCGGCGGCGCCCGGGCGGCGCGCCCGCGGCGGCCGCTCGCTGTGCGGCGTGCTGCGGGGCGCTGGTAGCCGTCACGCTCATTTCCGATCCGCCATGCCCGCTCCCGTCATCGGACAGCCACCGGCAACGACGCCTCTATTTTGCCCGCACTTAACGACTCCTTCGGGTTAACGGGAGGTGACGTATTTGGGTTCACGCCCCAGCCAATCCGCTGTCATTAACCGCGCTGCACGACGATCGCGGTCCAGGCACCGAGGTTGATGCGATCGCCCTCACGCAAGGGAACCAGGTCCCCGATCGGTATCTCGCGCCCGTTCAGGAGCGTACCGTTGGCCGAGCCTGGGTCCAGTACCGCCCAGGTACCGTCCGCCGTGGCGATCAGGACCGCGTGCAATCGGCTGACGCCAGGGTCGGTGGGCGGCTCGGCCAGGTCGATCTCCGGTTTGAGGCTGCGTGCCGCGCTGCGCCGTCCGATCCGCATCTGCTTCCCGACGAGCGGCAACCGCCGCTCGCTGCTGTGAGCGGGAAACGCTACCGCGGGGCCGTAGAGACTCCTCGTGAACTGCATCCTGTCGTAGTAGGCACGGTCCGAGCCGATCACTATGGTCCAGGTGTGCGGGGTGAACATCGGTATGGGCGCGGTAGGCGGCGCCGATGATACGGAGGGGACCCGAGGCGCGAACGGGGCAGGACGTGCCGACGGGGACGGAGGGCCAGGCGAGGCAGGAGGCCCAGTCGCGGGGGACGGCGCGGGCGCGGAGGACGGCGCGGGCGCCGTAGGCGCAGCGGACGCCGCAGGCGCAGCAGACGGCGCGGGCGCGGGCTGGCCAGAGGGCGGCGATGGTGGCACGAAGCGGTCCGGCGCGGCAGGTGGAGATTGCGGTTCGACCAGCGGCGATGCCTCGGCCGGAAGCGCAGCCGCGGTCGAGGGCAACGATCCTGGTTGCACCGCAGGCGCGGCCTCCTCGGCCGGTGCCGGCTGACCGTGCGGCGAGGACACCCGATGACCGGGCGGCTCGGGCGGAACAGTCCGGGTGAACTGGGTGCGCGGCGGCATCGGCGGCAGCTCGGACGGAACCTGCGGCGGCTCCGGCGGAACAGTCGGGGTGAACTGCGCCGGCGGAACAGCGCGGCCAAACTGGCCCGACGGCGCCGCTGACGGCTCGGCAGGAACCGGCGCGGTGAACCGGGCCGGCGGTACCGGCGGCAGCTCGGGCGGAACCGGCGCGGTGAACCGGGCCGGCGGCTCCGGCGGAACAGGCCGGCCGAACTGAACCGACGGCACCACAGGCTCGGACGGAACCGGCGTAGTGAACCGGGCCGGAGGCTCCGGCGGAACGGGCCGGCCGAACTGGCCCGACGGCACCACCTGCTCGGGCGGAGCCGGCGCGGTGAACCGGGCCGGAGGCTCGGGCGGAACGGTCCGGGTGAACTGGGCCGGAGGCACGGGCCTGGTTATGGGCGGGAACAGGGACTCGGGCGGGCCGAACCGGGAGACCGGCGGGGCGGACGAGGGCGGCGCAGCGGACGGCGACGGCGTGTGGTCTGCAGACGCGAGTTCGCTGGAGGCTGTCCCGGCGGGCTGGTGCGCCGCCACATGGAAGCCGCACCAGTCGCAATACTCGCGCGGCGCGGCGCTGCCGCAACGCGGGCAGGACACCGCTGCGCCCGGCCGGGCCGCATGGTGCCGCCCGGCTGGGCGGGCGTGGCTGGAAGCCTGGCTTGCGTCCATGCGCGTGCCGCAGACGTCACAGAAGTCACTGCTCGCCGATTCGTGACCATTCGGACATGCAGTCGTCACCACAGCGGCCCCTTTAGACCAAATCGTGCCTTCTTCACCTTCAGACTACGTTTTTGCCGATGTTTCGCCGGGTGTTCGATACATTACGTCCCGGTTGGACATAGTAACGTCCCCGGCAGGCGCGGCTGGTCGGGCCGTGGGATCAGGTCAGCGGGCGGGCGGTCGGCGCAATCGGGGCCGGCAGGGCGGCGCCGCCGGTGTCAGCGGACAGGTAGCGGTCGACGGCGGCGGCGGCGCTGCGTCCCTCGGCGATCGCCCAGACGATCAGCGACTGGCCGCGGCCCATGTCGCCGGCGACGAACACGCCCGGCACCGACGTGGCGTACGAGCCGTCCCTCGCGACGTTGCCCCGCTGGTCGAAATCGACGCCGAGGCCGGCCAGCAGCCCGGGTCTCTCGGCCCCGGTGAAGCCCATGGCCAGCAGCACAAGATCGCAGGGCAGCTCGCGCTCGGTGCCTGGCACCGGATCGAACCCGGACGCGTCGGCCAGCCGCAGCGCCCGCACCCTGCTATCGCCGAGGAACTCAAGCGTGCTCACCGCGTAGGCGCGCTCGCCGCCCTCCTCGTGCGCGCTGGAGACGCGGTAGATCATCGGGTAGGTCGGCCAGGGCTGGTGCCCGGGACGCGAGGCAGGCGGGTGGGGCAGGATCTCCAGCTGCGTCACCGACGCCGCGCCCTGCCGGTGCGCGGTGCCGAGGCAGTCCGCGCCGGTGTCGCCGCCGCCGACGATGACCACGTGCCGCCCGCGCGCGCTGATCGCAGGCTCGGCCGGGAGCACAGGGTCCGCCGCCACCACCCGGTTGGCCAGCGGCAGGTACTCCATCGCCTGGTGAATCCCGTCAAGCGAGCGTCCCGGCAGCGGCAGGTCCCGGGGGACGCGGGCGCCGCCGCACAGCACCACCGCGTCGAAGGAGGCCCGCAGCTCGTCGGCCGTGATGTCGGTGCCTGCCTCGACGCCGCAGCGGAACTCGGTGCCCTCGGCGCGCATCTGGGCCAGCCGCCGGTCCACGTGCCGCTTCTCCAGCTTGAACGCGGGAATGCCGTACCGCAGCAGCCCGCCGGGCGCGTCGTCCCGCTCGAAGACCGTCACCGCGTGCCCGGCCCTGGTCAGCTGCTGGGCCGCCGCGAGGCCGGCCGGACCAGATCCGATCACCGCCACCGCGGCGCCCGAGCGAACGGCCGGCGGCAGCGGTACCACCCAGCCCGACGCGAAGGCCCGGTCGATGATCTCCACCTCGACCTGCTTGATCGTGACGGGATCGGAGTTGATGCCGAGCACGCAGGCGGCCTCGCACGGCGCTGGGCAAAGCCGCCCGGTGAACTCGGGGAAGTTGTTGGTCGCGTGCAGCCGGTCGGCGGCGTCCCGCCAGTCGTGCCGCCAGACCAGGTCGTTCCACTCCGGGATCAGGTTCCCCAGCGGGCAGCCGTTGTGGCAGAACGGGATGCCGCAGTCCATGCAACGGCCCGCCTGCCGTTCGAGCCGGGTCGGGGGGAACGGCTCGTAAACCTCGCGCCAGTCCTGCAGCCGCAGGTCGACCGGGCGCCGGGCCGGGGTCTCGCGCGGGGTGGACAGGAAGCCCTTCGGATCAGCCACTGCCGCCCCTCACCCGTGCGCCGCGGCCATGACGGCCTCGTCGACGTCCCGGCCCTCGCGTTCGGCCTGCGAGGCGGCGGACAGCATCCGCTTGTAGTCCTTCGGCATGACCTTGGTGAACCGGCTGACGTCCCAGTCGGCGAGCAGCCGCGCCGCTACCGCCGAGCCCGTCTCGGCGTGATGGCGCTCCACCACCTCGCGCAAGAACCCGGCATCATCGGGCGAGTCGACGGGCTCCAGGTCCACCATCTCCGCGTTCACCCGGATCTCCGGCAGGTCGAGCACGTAGGCGATGCCGCCCGACATTCCGGCCGCGAAGTTGCGCCCGACCGGGCCGAGGATCACCACTCGCCCTCCGGTCATGTATTCGCAGCCGTGGTCGCCGGTGCCTTCCGCGACCGCGAGCGCACCGGAGTTCCGCACGCAGAACCGCTCGCCCACGATGCCGCGCAGGAAGATCTCCCCGCTTGTCGCGCCGTAGCCGATCACGTTGCCCGCGATGATCTGGTCCTCGGCCGCGAACGCCGCCTCCTGGACCGGCCGGACGATGAGACGCCCGCCGGAAAGCCCCTTGCCGACGTAGTCGTTGGCGTCGCCGTGCAGCCGCAGCGTCACGCCGCGCGGCAGGAAGGCGCCGAAGGACTGGCCGGCCGAGCCGCGGAACGAGATGTCGATCGTGCCGTCCGGCAGCCCCTCACCGCCCCAGCGCCTGGTCACCTCGTAGCCGAGCATCGTGCCCACGGTCCGGTTCACGTTCCGTATCGGCAGCTCGAGCCGGACCGGGCTGCCTTCCTCGAGCGCTCCCTCGGCGAGCTGGATGAGCGTGTTGTCCAGCGCCTTGTCCAGCCCGTGATCCTGGCCGGTGACGCAGCGGGTGGCCGCTCCCTCCGGCAGCGGCGGCAGGTAGAGCACCGGCGACAGGTCGAGCCCCGAGGCCTTCCAGTGGTCCACCGCCAGCGCCGCGTCCAGCAGGTCCACCCGGCCGATGATGTCCTCGAGCGACCGGAAGCCCAGCTGGGCCAGGTACTCCCTGACCTCCTCGGCGATGAACTCGAAGAAGTTCACCACGAACTCGGGCCTCCCGCTGAACCTGGCCCGCAGCTCGGGGTTCTGGGTGGCCACGCCGACCGGGCAGGTGTCCAGGTGACAGACCCGCATCATGATGCAGCCCGAGACCACGAGCGGCGCGCTGGCGAACCCGAACTCCTCCGCGCCGAGCAGCGCGGCGATGATCACGTCCCGGCCGGTCTTCAGCTGGCCGTCCACCTGTACGACGATCCGGTCGCGCAGCTTGTTGCGCAGCAGCGTCTGCTGGGTCTCCGCCAGGCCGAGCTCCCACGGCGCGCCCGCGTGCTTGAGCGAGGTCAACGGCGCCGCGCCGGTGCCGCCGTCGTGCCCGCTGATCAGCACCACGTCGGCGTGCGCCTTGGATACCCCGGCGGCCACGGTGCCGACCCCGACCTCGGCCACCAGCTTGACGTGCACCCGGGCCACCGGGTTGGCGTTCTTCAGGTCGTGGATGAGCTGGGCCAGGTCCTCGATCGAGTAGATGTCGTGGTGCGGCGGCGGCGAGATCAGGCCGACGCCAGGCGTGGAGTACCGCGTCTTCGCGATCCACGGGTAGACCTTGTTCCCGGGTAGCTGGCCGCCCTCCCCCGGCTTGGCGCCCTGCGCCATCTTGATCTGCAGGTCGTCGGCGTTGACCAGGTACTCGCTTGTCACGCCGAACCGCCCGCTCGCGACCTGCTTGACCGCGGACCTGCGCAGGTCGCCGCGGCCGTCGGGGAAGAACCTGTCCGGGTCCTCGCCGCCCTCTCCGGTGTTCGACCGGGCGCCCAGCCGGTTCATCGCGATGGCCAGCGTCTCGTGCGCCTCGGCCGAGATCGACCCGTAGGACATGGCCCCGGTGGCGAACCGCCGTACGATGCTGGCGGCAGGCTCAACTTCATTAATTTCTAGCGGAACGGGAAGTGGTGCGCCGACCGGGTCCGCCGCCTCGTTCCCGTGGTCGACGCCGCGGATGCGCAGCAGCCCGCGCAGCGTCATCAGCCGCCGCGACTGGTCGTTGACCAGCGAGGTGTACTCCTTGAAGATCTCGTACCTGCGGCTGCGGGTCGCGTGCTGGAGCTTGAAGACCGCCTCAGGGCTGAACAGGTGCGGCTCGCCCTCCCGGCGCCACTGGTACTCGCCGCCGACCTCGAGCCGCCGGTGGGCCATCCCCGCCCGGCCGGTGGCGCGGTCGGTCCGCAGCGCGGTCTCGGCGGCGAGCGCGTCGAAGCCCACGCCGGACAGCCGCGACGTGGTGCCCGCGAAGCAGGTATCGATCACCTCGGCGCCCAGGCCGATGGCCTCGAAGATCTGCGCGCCCGTATAGGACGCGACGGTGGACACGCCCATCTTGGACATGATCTTGAGCAGGCCCTTGCCCAGGGCCTTGAGCAGGTTGGCCTCGGCCTTCTTCTCGGTGACCCCGGTGATCACGCCGCGCCTGACCAGGTCCCTGACCGACTCGGTGGCCAGGTAGGGGTTGACCGCGGCGGCGCCGTACCCGATCAGCAGTGCCACGTGATGGCACTCGCGCACGTCCCCCGCCTCGACCAGGAGACCGGCACGGGTCCGCGATTTCTCCCTGATCAGGTGGTGATGCACCGCCCCGGTGAGCATCAGCGAGGGAATCGGGGCTGTGTTGGCCCGGGGGGGCGACCCCCCGGAACCCCCCGCTGCGCTCCGCGCCCCGCTGCGGTGCTCGCCGTAGTATCGCCCGGCCGGGGGGCCTTCGGCCCCCGCGGGCCGGACGATGGCGGACTTCGCTTCGCTCGCCGCGCTGTTCGCCGTAGGTGGGGTGCGGTCGGAGAGGATGATGAGGCGGGCGCCGGAGGCGATGGCGGCGGAGACCTCGGCGCAGATTTCGGCCAGGCGGGAGCGCAGGGCCTGGCCGCCGCCGCGCGGGTCGTACCGGCCGTCGACCACGTGCGAGGCAAGGCCGGGCAGGTTGCCCTCGTCATTGATGTGCACGATCTTGGCCAGGTCCTGGTCGCCGATCACCGGGTAGGGCAGCACGATCTG
>Ga0070764_10000177_pt1 | contig 22298 bp, 23 predicted proteins | sample HubBroMetageWRM4_FD_67287 | JGI IMG/M metagenome (GOLD analysis project Ga0070764, IMG submission 67287) | Warmed soil microbial communities from the Hubbard Brook experimental Forest, New Hampshire - Hubbard Brook CCASE Soil Metagenome WRM 4 | ecosystem: Environmental > Terrestrial > Soil >... | reverse complement strand
GGTGGAGGGGGTAGGATTCGAACCTACGAAGGCATAAGCCAGCAGATTTACAGTCTGCCCCCGTTGGCCGCTTGGGTACCCCTCCCTAAAATGAGCCGCGTATTTTGCGGTGCGCGTCACTCAGTGTCAATGCAAAGTCGGGGCCAAACTCAAAGCGACTAATCCATCGATCGGGTTTCTTTTAGACCATTGACATTATCGTACGATACATATATCTTACGATACGTCTTAAAACATATCGAGAGATACTATGCATCATCATTTATATCATTTTATTGGGCGGCAGCGCGGCCATCACGGTTCGGGCGCCTTTGGCCGCGGCTTCATGGAGGGCGGCGGCACGGGCGGACGCGGTTTCGGCATGGGCCGAAAGCTGAGTTCGGGCGACCTGCAGCTCCTCATCCTCAAGCTGCTGGACGAGAAATCGCGCTACGGCTACGAAATCATCAAGGAACTGGATGAGCGCTCGAAGGGCTTCTACGTTCCGAGCCCCGGCATGGTGTACCCCGCGCTGACCTACCTCGAAGAGATTGGCCATGCGACCGTGGCCGTCGACGGCGCCCGCAAGCTGTACAGCATCACCGAGACCGGCAAGGAGCACCTGGCGAAGAATCTATCCACCGCCGATGCGCTCTTTACTCAATTCGGCCGCGTGGGCGAGCGGATGGAGCGCATGCGGCGGGCACTCGACGCGGAAGAAGGCGCCGAGGAGCCGGATCATGAGCACCGCGGCTCACGCGAACTGCACCGCGCACGGCACGAGCTGAAACTCGCGCTGGCCGACAAGTGGCACAGCTCACGCGAGGAACAGCAGCGCATCGCCGCGATTCTCGCGCGCGCGGCGGCGGAAATCACCGGCGAGTCCTGAACCAGCCGCTAAGGCGCGGCTGCGCTTCGGCGCCGGCCGCGGCCCGCTACTTCAGATTGGACTCGAACAGCCGGTAAATTCGTTTGTATTCGTCGAGCCATGAATCGGCGTTGGTGAATCCGTGCCGGTCTAGCGGGTACGGCGACATGCTGAAATTGTCCTTGTGCAATTCGATCAGGCGTTCGTACAGACGCATCGAATCTTCGAACAGGACGTTGTCATCGATCACGCCGTGGCAAATGAGCAAGGCATCTTGCAAGCCGGCTGCAAATTCAATGGGCGAGGAACGCTCGTAGGCGATCGGGTCGACCTGCGGGTCGTTCAAAATGGCCGACGTGTAGCTATGGTTGTATTGCATCCAGTCGGTGACCGGCCGCAGCGCGGCACCCGCCGCGAACTCCCCCGGCGCGCGGAACAATGCCATCAAGGTCATAAAGCCGCCGTAGGAACCGCCGTACATGCCGACGTGTTTCGAATCGACCCCGGCCTGCTCGACCAGCCATTTCTTGCCGTCGAGCAGGTCTTCCAGCTCGGGATGTCCCATTTGCCGGTAGATGGCGGTGCGCCAATCGCGTCCGTATCCCGCGGAGGCGCGGTAGTCCATGTCGAGAATGACATAGCCCATGTGCGCCAAGAGATTGTGGAACATCTGCTCGCGAAAATAGTACGAGTAGCGCAGGTTCACGTCCTGCGTATACCCGGCGCCGTGAACAAACAGCACGGCGGGTTTCTTCGCGGAAGCCGCGGCGCCGGCGTCACGATAAAGCTTCGCGTAAATCACGCCGCCAAAATGCGTGGACGGAACCTTCACGATTTCCGGTTGGATCCAATCCATGGACTTGTATTCGGCCGTTCGCGTATCCGTCAGCTGGTGCGGCGCGCCCGAGCCGTCGGCCTTGGCCACCGAGACCTGCGTGCGCAGGTAGGGCGTCGAATACGTCAGCAACAACTGCTTGCCGCTTCGGTCGAGCTCGGCTTGTTCGACCCCTTCAAGTTTGGTCAGCCGCTGCAAGGCCCCGCCGTTGCTCGGCACGCGATACACGTCGTATGAATAAGGCGCCACTTCGTTGCAGAGCACATAGAACCACCGGCCGTCCCAAGACAGCTGCGGACTCGACACTTCGAAGCGGCCCTGCGTGAGCGCGCGCGGCTCGCCGTTCAGCCCCTTGGTGTACAGATGCGCGAAACCCGATTCCTCGGATGCGTACCACAGCGTGCGATTGTCATTGAGCCAGCCAAACTCATTGAACGCTCGGTCAATCCAGGCCGCATCGGTCAAGCGGTGCTGCGGCACCAGTACGTAGTTGGCCAAGTCGACACTGACGATCCACCGATCCTTATGATCGATCGAATACATCTCGATGCCGAGCGCGCCGCCGTCGGCGCTCCAAACAACGCCGCCGTTGATCGCATCGGGCTCACGGTTGATCACCCAGACGCCGCGCGGCTTTTTGTCGCCACTGCCCTTCGGCTCGCTGCCCTTCGGCTCGCTGCCCGCGGCCGGCGGCGGATTGGCGGGCGGGTGCGCCTTGGCGTTCTCCTCGCGCACGGCCTTCAACGGATCGTCGTTGATGCCGGGCAGCTTCTCCAGCGTGAGCGGATGCATCGTGTGGTCGGTGAGATTCAGCAGCATCAAGGATTGCGGCGCGGGTGGGTTGCGCCCGACGCGTATGCGCTCCTTTTCGAACTCTTCATAGCCTGACTCGGTGACGTAGCGCGTGAGCTCCCCTTCTTTTCCCTTCACATGGGATTTCGGTTCCGTCACCACCAGGAGCCAGCGCGCATCGGGAGACAATTCGCTGCCGCGAATGGCCACTTCATCGCCCAAATAGAACGGCAGAGCAGCACGCGTCACGTCGGCTTTCTGCATGTCCTCATCGTGTTTGCGCGCAGTTTCCTTATCGTCGTGCAATTTCTTCAAGGTAGAAAAGGTGCGCAGCTGCATGTCCCGAAGGTCATCCGCGGCCGGCGGCGCATTCGGATCTTTCTCCGCCTTGATGATGGCCGCGGGCGTCGTTACGCCGCTGCCAAAATCGTGCACGAACCAATCGTTATCGACGCGGAAACTCAATAGTCGCCCATCGAGCGAGAAGTGCGGGTGGCTTTTTGCCTGCGGCGTTCGCGTGATCTGCGTCAATCGGCCGCTCGATAGGTCGCGGACGAAAATATCTCGGTTGCGGATGAAGGCCGCACGCCGGCCGGCGCGATCGTAAACCGCGGGTCCGTCGGCGTTTGCCATGGCCGCGGCGTCCACAACCTGATCCTTGCCGCTGGAGGCATCAACACGATGCAAATCCACGATCGGCGATCCGGTGCGCTTGAGCGAGTAGTACACCGCTTTGGCATCGGCCGACCAATAGGCGTCCCTGACCGCCGGCCCGATCCAGTCGTCCGGCTCTGCCATGATTTTCTCAAGTGACAAGGCCGTCTGCGCCGGGGCGCCGGCGGCAGCGAAGCTCGCCGAACCCGCGATACATGCCGCCAGCGAAATCACCCGCAAAAAATATTTCATTGATCCTCGCGATATGGAATTTTGCACATGAGTCACTTAAGTCTAGCGGTCCTATTTCGAAGGCCGCAGGGCGTTACGCCGGCAGCGCCGGCCATCTCGCCACCGCACGGGCTCTTTAGTTTGCCGGCCGATCCTGGCCCGGAGGCCGATCAGGACCGGAAGGCCGATCGGGATTGGAAGGCCGATTCGGCGCAGGCTTTGGCGCCGGTTTGCTATCGGGCCGCGTCGGCCGCGTCCCGCCATTGCCCGGATTCGGACGCGGCGGCGGATTTGGGCGGTCAGGCGGTCGAGTCACCGGCGGCCGGGGCTTGGGGGGCGGCGGGCGCGGACGCGGCGGCGGAGTTGGGCGCACCAGCGGCGGCCGGGGGCGTGGCGGGGGCGGTCGCGGCCTGATCGGCGGCGGCGGCCGGTGCATCCAGTAATCGCGGCGTCCATACCACGGGCGACCCGCGTAGTAGCGCCCCCAATAATCGCCGAGACTGAAGGCAACGATGCCGATCCCCAGCTGCGCGCCGAATTGAATGACCGGCACGCGGCGGCTCTGATAGTCGTAATACAAATAGTTGCCGTAGACCCAACCGCGGTTGCCTTCCCAATCGACATCGCACCAGGTCCAGCCATCGAGGCAACCGTTGAGATTCAGCAGGGCATTGGGCGGTATGGTCGTGACCAGGGGATAGTCAGAACTCGGTCCGGCGCGCAGATTCACCGCGCCCTGGGTATAGGCGTTAGCGGCCCAGACACCCGAGCCGTACGCAAATGCGGCGAGGCCGGCGAGCAACAGTGACAGACGCTTCATGACTCCACCTGTTTTGCGGTTCGTAAGGGAGGGTAAGACGACTCAAGGCACGAAGGCAACAGTGCCTTGAGTCGTTTTACCCTCCCTAACGAGAACCCGGGCCAATCAGCGTCACATGCCGACGCACTGTGGGATTGAGCACGCATCGTGAAAGGCCATGCCTATCCGCGCCGCTCAAACTCACAATGCCGAGGCAGTTTTTTTGCGCCCGTGCAAGCGCGTCACCAGATCCGCCTCGGCGCGGCTCAATCCGAATTGCTGCGTCAACCGGCCGGAGTCGGTGCCGCGGCGGGCAAAATCGATTGCCTGCTCGAAGCATTGCGCCGGGCCGCGAAGTTCGACCGATTCAATGCGCTCGGCGACGCCGGAGTATTCGCGCTCCATGCGGTTTACCCGTCTTCCGGTCCGCAGGCTGATCGAGGCCATGATTTCGAGTTCGCGTCGCATCGCCGCCACGCTGGCCTCGAGCGTCGCGCAGCGTTTGCGCCAGCGACGCAGCGAAAAAGACAGCATGACCGCCGCGAACAAGGCGCAAGCCGCGAGCGACGCGGCAGCCATGGCCAGAACGCCATCGACGTTGAAATTCATCATTCAGGCGTACTCATCGATGTGGGACTTCGGCGGCCGCGGGCCGCTCGGGTCAGGCGTGTCGGCGGATTTCGAAGCAGGTTTGTCAGGGCCTTGGTCCGATCGCTGCCGGCGCTCCTTGTCGTCCTTGGACGATCGACGATCGGCGATCGGGAGGGTGGGGTAAAGGCCTGAATTGCTTAAGCGGTCAACTTCACTCATTGCGTGACCTCGCTCATGGGGATTTGGGTGACTCGGTCGCTGTCGTCTTGGTGTCTTTCATTAACACGGTCTTTTCGAGATCGGCGGGCGGCACGCGCACCAGCAGCCGATTGGTGGCGCTGCCGGCATCGGCCAAGTCAACGCCGGGTGCCAGGGTCTCCGGCGTATCCGCGGTGATCCTCGCGGTGGTTGCTTCCACGGGAGATACGGCCTCCAGCACCAATACGGCGACGCGTCGATTCGCGTTGCGTCCCTCGGCGGAACTATTCGCTTGGCGGGGATGAAATTCTCCGAAGCCGACGATCTCGAGCCGCAAGGGATCGATGCCCTGTTTGGTGAACTGATGCACGACGCTCGCGGCGCGCGCAGCCGACAGCTCCCAATTGGAGGGAAATGCACCGGTGTGAATCGGGCGATCGTCCGTGTGGCCCTCGACGCGGATCGGATTGGGAAAGGGCTTCAACACTTCCGCCAGCTTGTCGAGCACCGGTTCCGCGGAACTCGAAAACGCGCCCGAGCCGCTCGGAAATAGAATATCGGTGTTGATTTCAATTTCCAGCCACATGCTCTCGCGCTTCACCGTGATCAGCCTGGCATCGATCAACGCGCGCATCGCGTCCTGCACCTCACGCTCCATGCGAATCAGGGATCCGGGCACGTCCGGCGACTGCGGTTTGGGTACCGGGGTTACCATGTCTTGGTTCTTGATCTTGATCAGCGCGGTGGGCGTGATGCCGATCAAAGGCTTCTCCCCGCCCTTGCCCGGTTCCGGCTCACCCATGTTCACCGGGCGCATGCTTTTCGGTGCGCCGTTGAACGCCGCGATCATGGCATCGGACAGCACGCGAAACTTTCCTTCGTTGACCGACGACATCGCATACATCACCGTGAACAGCGCGAACAGCAGCGTCACCAGATCGCCGTAGGGGATGGCCCAGGCTTCGTGGTTCACATGATCTTCGTGCTTTTTCTTGCGGGCCATGGCATTAGGGGCTAGTGATGAAAGTACCCTTGTAGCTTCGATTCGATATTGCGCGGATTCTCGCCCTGCGCGATGGCGATGAGCCCCTCGATCACCATGGTGCGGACCTGCGATTGGCCGTGAATCACGGCTTTCAGCTTGTTGCCCATGGGAAGGAATAAAAGATTGGCGAACGCGATGCCGTAGATCGTGGCAATGAATGCCGCCGCGATGCCATGACCGAGCTTCGAGGGATCATTGAGATTCTGCATAACCGCCATCAATCCCATGACGGCACCGATGATGCCCAAGGTCGGGGAATACACCCCCATGGATTCGAAAACCTTGGCGGCCTGTGTGTCAAAGTGTTCCATCGTGTCCAGTTCGATTTCCATGCTGGAGCGAATCGCATCCGGCTCGCCGCCATCCACCAGCGACTGCAGGCCCTTCTTGAGGAAATCGTCCTTCTCTCCCTCGACCGCCGATTCCAGGCCGAGCAGGCCCTGCTTGCGCGCCACGTTGCTCCACTCGACTATTTTTTCGATCATGCCCGCCGGATTGTTGGCCGGCGGCTTGAACACCCAGGAGGCGATTTTCCACGCCCGCAAGAATGTCGCCATCGGCGTCTGCACCAGGCTGGCGGCGAGTGTGCCCACGACCACGATGACGAAGGCGGCGCTGCCGACCAGCGCACCGGCGCTGCTGCCCTTCAAGATCGCGCCGCCGATGATCGCTACCAGCGCAAGTACCACTCCGATGATGCTTAAGATATCCATGGATCAGTCCGGCGACAGCCACTCCGCTAATCGGGCGCGCAGCCGCACCAAAGCCTGGCCGTGGATTTGACAGACCCGGGATTCGGAAACTTCGAGCACCTCGCCGATTTCCCGCAGGTTCATGTCGTCGTCGTAATACAGGGAGAGCACCAACCGCTCGCGCTCCGGCAGGACGTTGATGGCCGCGCTCAGTGCGCCGCGAAATCCGGCATCTTCGATGTCCTCCAAGGGCCCCGGTCCGTCGTCGCGCGCATGATCGGCGGGACTTGATTCATCCTCGCTCGACCCCATCTGATCGAAACTGAACAGCCGGCAACTCGCCGCATCCTGCACCAGCTTGTGATATTCCTCGATGGAAACCCCGAGTCCTTCGGCAATGTCGATCGGCGTGGCGTCCTGGCCTTTGGCATTTTCGATCTTGCGGATCACATCGGCCATCTCGCGCATGTTCCGATGCACCGAACGCGGCGTCCAATCGGACTTGCGCACCTCATCGAGCATGGCGCCGCGTATGCGAATGCCTGCATAGGTCTCGAAATTTGCGCCTTTGGTCGCCGAATAATGTTTGGCCGCATCCAGCAGGCCGATCATGCCGGACTGAATCAAGTCATCGACCTCCACATTCGGCGGCATGCGGCTGACCAGGTGATAGGCAATACGCTTCACCAAATCGGCATGCCTCAACACCAATTCGTGCTGCGGCACTTGATCGACCGGAGTGTGATCTTCCGTAACCGGTTTCGCGCCGCGTTTTTGCGTGTTCGAGTACTGTGTGCTTGCTCTCATTGCAATACCGTCGAGGAGGGAGCGATCCTGGCCCCGACCATTCGTTCGACAAAGAACTCCAAATGACCTCGCGCCCCTTGGGGCACAGACCACTTATCGGCTTTCGAAGCCAGATTCTTGAGCGCAATGGAGGAAATAGATGCCGGGTAGGCGTCCACAACGGCCGTCTGCCGTTGCACGGCGCGCCGTAGATAGTCGTCAAACGGTATCGAACCGGCGAACTCCAGGGTCACATTGAGAAACCGGTCACAGACTCGGCTAATTTTCTGAAAAAGGTCGGGCCCTTCGCCGGACCGGCGGGTCTGATTGGCCAAAACCTGAAAACGCTGCACGCCGTGTTCGCGGCTCAACACTTTGATCAGTGCATAGGCATCGGTGATCGAGGCCGGCTCATCGCAAACGACCACGACCACGTGGTGCGCCGCCTGGCTGAAGGTCATGACGCTGTCGTGCAGGCCGGCCGCCGTATCCACGACCAGCACCTCGATCTGGTGATACAGGTCGCTGAATGCGCGGATGATCCCGGCGTGCTCGGCCGGCGATAAGTTCGCCATGCGTTTGATGCCGGAGGCGGCCGGCACGATTTGCAGGCCATGCGGGCCCGTGACGATGGCGTCCTCCAGCGCGCACTGGCCTTCAATGACATTGCCCAGGTGAAAACGGGTGTGCAGGCCGAGCACCACGTCGACATTGGCCAACCCTAAGTCGGCATCCACCAGCATGACATCCCGGCCCGACGCCGCGATGGAGACCGCCAGATTGGCGGACACCGTGGTCTTGCCCACACCGCCTTTGCCGCCGGTCACGGCGATGACCTTGACGGGTCGCGAAGAGTTGAGTTCGGCCAAAGCCTCGGCCCGTTCCGGCGATAGTCTGAAATCACGCATGGGCGCTGGCCCGGCCGAAATTACGGGCCAAGTAACCTTCGTCTCGCGCCGCCGGCGAGCGTTGACCCAGCTCAAGAGCGGCGCGCACCAGCCAAATTCGTTTGAGATGCGATGCGTGCAAGTCCTCCGGGATGCGCTGACCGTTGCATACATAGGCGATTTTCAAGTGGTGCCTGAGGACCGTGGATATGGCGGCGCCGAGACTGGCCGCTTCATCCACCTTGGTCAGGACGCATGCCGCGGGCTTGACCCGCACGAAGGCGCAGACGATTTCATCGAGTGCCTGGCCTTCGACCTGCGCCGGAAGCGCCAGCAAAACCCGTGCGCGCGACGCCCCATATTTCAGCGTCGCCAATTGTTCGACCAGACGCACGTCGCGCGGCCCCATGCCGGCCGTGTCGATCAAAATCAGTTTCTTGGATTTGAGCCGCTCGAGCACGCGGGCCAAGTCCTTGGCGCCGTTTGCGGTGTGCATGGGCGCACCCAGAATACGGGCGTAGGTGGCCAGTTGCTCGCGGGCACCGATTCGGTAACTGTCCGTGCTGACGAGCGCCAGGTCCTGACAGCCATGCTGCATGCACCAGCGCGCGGCGAGTTTGGCGATCGTTGTGGTCTTGCCGGCGCCGGTCGGACCCACGATGGCCGTGATGCCGCCGGCGACGCAGGTCGGATCGTTGACGATGGGTAGATGCCTGGCAAGCAAAGCCAGCGGGATATGCGATGGATTGTCCAGGCTGGTGCGCTGCGGAGTGAGCTCGGCCAGGGACATCGCGACATCAGGAGCGATGTCCATTGCCGTCAGTTCTTCCAGCACCCTGGCTTTCAGCGGCTCACGCAAACGCTTATCGTTCCAAGTCATGCCGGCCAATCCGGTCTCGAGCAAGCGGCGCATGTCCTGCAGTTCGCGCTGCATGGCGCCGTAGTCCGCGGCGGCGCGGGGGGCCGCGCGCGCAGACACGGACGCAGGTGCGGGCGCAGGTGCAGCCGGCGTCGCGCGCGCGGTTGCCACGGGGCGCGGAACATTCGAAGGTGGCCGGGCGGCGGAGGGTGCGCGTGTTGTCGCGGCGGCTGCCGGCGCAGGTGCCGGCGCCGCGGCAGGTGCGATGGTTGCCGGCGCCATGCCGGGCACTGGTGTGCTGCGCGGCGCTTGACGCTTGGCATCCGCAAATAGGGCCTCGTCATAGTCGACGGCGGCGATGACCTCGATGCCCTCCTCGCCGCGGCGGCTCGACAGGATGACGGCATCCGGTCCTTGTTCGGCCCTCACCAGGGCGAGGGCCGCGCGCATGCTGGGCGCCGTGTATCGTTTAATCTTCATACAACCTCCGTATCAATTCCAATCTCTAGCGGCCCACCGCGGCAATCACGCGGATGCGGCGGTTTTCCGGAATCTCGTTATAGGCAAGCACTGCGAGCGACGGCGTGGAATGGCGCATCAGGCGCGCGATCCAAGGGCGTATCTTCGGCGCGACCAACAGCACCGCGGGTTCGCCCGCTGCGTCCTGACGGCGCGCGCTGTCGCCCAATGCGGTTTGAATCCTGTCCGCCAGCCCCGGCTCAAATCCGGGCGAAGCGTCGCCGCCGTTGGCCATCGAGTCTTGCAGCACCTGCTCGAGTGCGGGATCCAGGGTAATCACCGGCAATTCCTGGCGCAGTCCGCCGATGTTTTGCACGATGGTGCGGCCCAGTGCGACACGCACGGCGGCCACCAACGCCACCGGGTCCTGGGTCTTGGGCGCGAGTTCCGCGAGCGTTTCGCAGATGGTGCGCAAGTTGCGGATCGGCACGCGCTCGAGCAACAGGTACTGCAGCACTTTGACGACCACGCTCATCGGCAAAAGCTTCGGCACCAAATCCTCGATCAGCTTGGGCGCGGTCTTGCCCAGTCGATTCAGCAGCTGCTGCACTTCTTCATGGCCCAATAATTCGTGGGCGTGCGATTGCAGCAAATGGCTCAGATGGGTGGCAATGACGCTGCTGGCATCGACTACTGTGTAGCCCTGCGCCTGCGCCTGCTCGCGCCGCGCCTTGTCGATCCAGACCGCGTCGAGGCCGAAGGCCGGATCCTTGGTGGCCGAGCCGGGAATCGTGCCGGACACCTGCCCCGGATTGATGGCCAGTTCGCGATCGGGAAACACCTCGGACTCGCCCACCGGCGCGCCCAGAATGGTTATCCGGTATGAGTTCGGACCCAGTTCCAAGTTGTCGCGGATGTGCACGGCCTGAACCAGGAAACCGAGCTCCTCCGACAATTTTTTGCGGACTCCTTTGATGCGCCCCATGAGTTCGCCGCCCTGATTGCGGTCGACGAGCGGAATCAAGCGATAGCCAACCTCCAGGCCGATGAGATCAACCGCCTCGACGTCATCCCAGGACAGTTCTTTCTGCTCGGTGGATGTCGCTTGCGCGGTAGGCGTCGCGGTGACCACCACCTTAGGCGGCGGCCGCCGGCTCAGGAAGTAGGCGCCGGTGGCGCAGACTGCCGCCATGGCCAAGAAAACGAAATTCGGCATGCCGGGGATGACGCCGAGCAGCGCCAGGATGCCGCTGGTCACGCCGAGCGCACGCGGCTGCCCCAGCACCTGTGACATGATCTGCTGGCTCATGTCGTGCGGGCGCGAAACGCGCGTCACCAGGATGGCAACCGCCACGGACAACAACAGCGCCGGAATCTGCGCCACCAATCCATCGCCGATGGTGAGCAAGGCGTAGGTGCGGCCCGCGTCGGCGAGCGACATTCCGTGCTGAGCGGCGCCGATGATGGTGCCGCCGAACAGATTGATGAATACGATCAGGATGCCGGCGATGGCATCGCCACGAACGAATTTGCTGGCGCCGTCCATGGCGCCGTAAAAATCGCCTTCCTCGCGCACTTCCTGGCGGCGCACGATGGCATCGGCCTGCGTGATGATTCCCGCGTTCAAATCCGCGTCAATCGCCATTTGTCTGCCGGGCATGGCATCCAAGGTGAAGCGCGCGCTGACCTCGGAGATGCGCCCGGCGCCTTTGGTGATCACGACGAAATTGATGATCACCAGCACCGTGAACACCACCATGCCCACGGCATAGTTGCCGCCGACGACGAAATGCCCGAAGGCTGCAATGACATGGCCCGCGGCCTGCGCCCCGGTGTGGCCATTGATGAGCACAATGCGCGTCGAGGCGACGTTGAGGCCCAGGCGCAGCAGTGTCGCGCCGAGCAGCACGGTCGGGAAAGTCGCGAACTCGAGCGCCCGGCGCACGTAGATCACCGCCAACAGAATCATCAGCGACAACGAAATATTAAAGGTGAAAAAGACGTCCAGAAGGAATGCCGGCAGCGGCAGCACCATCATGGCGAGCACGACCATCACCAGCACCGGCACTCCCAGGCCGTTGCGGGCAAATTCTCCGACAGTGGCCACGGCTGCGCGCGCGGTCATGTGTCTAGGTACTCATCGCCGACTTTGGGATTCGGCTTGACGACTCGCGCGGCGACGGTCGGATTCAATGTGCGCACGCGGAAGATGTACGACAGCACCTGTGCCACCGCGACATACAGTCCGTTCGGGATCTCCTTGTTGAGATCGGTCGAGCGATACAGCGCACGCGCCAACCGCGGCGCCTCGAATACCGGCACGCGATGTTCCTGGGCAATGCGGCGGATGTTCTGCGCGACCAGATCGACGCCCTTCGCCAATACCACCGGCGCGCGCATTTTCTTCGGGTCGTATTTCAACGCCACGGCAAAGTGCGTCGGATTGACGATCACGACGTCGGCCGTGGGCACCTTGTGCATCATGCGGCGGCGCGCCAGGGTTTGCTGCATCTGGCGGATGCGCTGCTTCGTTTCCGGCCGGCCGTCCAGTTCCTTGGACTCATCGCGCAACTCTTGCCGCGTCATGCGCAGCTGGCGCTTGAATTGGAACAGTTGCAGCGGCACGTCCACGACGGCCACCAACGCGAGCGAGGCGCACAGCCACACGAACGCCCAACGCAGGAGTCCCGCGCCGCGCGAGACCGCGGTGCGCGGCGTCATGTGCCCGAGCGCCAGCACATCGCCGAAGATCCAGCTGACGATTCCCGCGCATACGGCGCCCACCACGAAGCATTTGAGCAGCGCCTTCGCCAATTCGGAGACGCCGCGCAGTCCGAACAGCCGCTGCAGTCCCGACAGGGGACTCAAGCGGCTGAAGTCCGGCGCGAGCGCCTGGGTGCTGAAATTCCAGCCTCCCAAAGCCACCGAGGCCAGCAGCACCATGACGATGAGCGTGCCGAAGATAGGCAGGATCGCGGTTAGCGCGCTCATGCACGCCGCGCCGAGGGACTCCGTCATCGAATCCGTGCTGCGCAACGCGCTGCTGTCGATCGACAGAGACTGCCGCATCATCAGTTCCAGACGCGAGGCAACCGTGCCGCCGATCGCGACCAGCGCGGCGCTGCCGCCGATCATGGTGGCGAAATTGGTCAGTTCCCGCGAACGCGGCAACTGGCCGCGCTCGCGCGCTTCTTGCAGCCGGCGTTGCGAAGGTTCTTCGGTTCGTTCGCCGCCCATCTCGGATTCGGCCATCAGGGCACCCCTGCGGCGGGAGCGCCGACCAAAGCCGAGGCGGCCATCAGCGCGCTATTAATAAGAGCGGTAATGCCCGACATGATGCCGTCGAGTCCCGCGAGCAGCACCAAGAAGCCGCACATGAGCGTAATGGTGAAGCCGATTCCGAATAGATTGAGCTGCGGCGCGGCGCGGGTAACCACGCCGAGCGCGAGGTTGACAATCACCAGCGCGATGACGGCCGGCAGCGCGATCAGCAGCCCGGTTTCAAAGACATGTGCGCCCCATAGCACCAGCGACAGAAGAAAGCTTTGGTCCAAGTGTGCGCCGATGGGCAGCGTATGAAAGCTCTGCGCCAGGACCGCGAGCAGCATCAGGTGTCCGTTGATCGCGAGGTATGTCAGGGTGCCGCAAATCATGAACAGCTGGCCGAGCACCGGAACCTGCGCGCCGTGCTGCGGATCGACCAGCGTCGCGAACCCCAGGCCCATGGTGAGCGAGATGCTCTGGCCGGCGAAGACCAACGCCTCGAAAGCGACCTGCACCACCAAGCCGATCGCAACGCCAATGAGCAGTTCCAGAACGGCGGCGAGCATGCCGGTCGCCGAAAAAATCGACAGTCCCACCGGCACCTGGATCAGCGGGCCCAGCAGGAACGCCAAGCCCAAGGTCACCACGATTTTCACCAGCGTCGGCACCACGGCCTCGCTCGCCACGGGGGCGGCGAGCATGAAGCCGCCGATGCGCAGCGCCGGCCACCACATGCGGCTCACCCACATCGATACATCCGCCGCGTTCAGGGTCAACGGCTGCATGCTAGCCAACCATCGCCGGGATGCTCGCGTACAACTCGTGCGTGAAATCGATCAGCACGCGCAGGATCCACGGCCCGGCAACGAACAAGGTGAGCACCAGCATCAGTAACTTGGGAATGAAGCTCAAGGTCGACTCGTTGATCTGCGTGGCGGCCTGCAGCATGCCGATCACCAACCCGGTGATCAGCGCGATCAAGAGCAGCGGCGCCGAAATCAATGAGGTGACCATCAGGGTCTTGTGCGCCAAATCCATGACGTTTTCGGGCGTCATTGGTGAAAACTCGACGCCAAGGTGCCGATGAGCAAGGTCCAGCCATCGACCACCACGAACAGCATGATCTTGAACGGCAAGGACACCAAGACCGGCGACAGCATCATCATGCCCATCGACATCAAGACGCTCGCCACCACCAGATCGATCACCAGGAACGGTATAAAAACCATGAAACCGATCTGAAAGGCGGTCTTCAGCTCGCTGGTGAGGAAGGTCGGCACCAAAACCGACAGCGGCACATCCTCCGCGCTCGCGAATTGCGGCTTGCCGGAGAGCTTCGAGAACAGCTGCAAATCATTTTCGCGGGTCTGCGCCAACATGAACTTCTTCAAGGGCGCGACCGTCCGGTCGATGGCCACCTCTCCGGCGAGCTGGCCATCCAAGTAAGGCTTGATCCCGGACGCATAGGACTGTTCCAGCGTGGTGCCCATGACGAAGAAAGTCAGGAACAGCGCGAGGCCGGTGAGGACTTGATTGGACGGCGTGGTGGCCATGCCGAGCGCCTGGCGCAGGATCGACAGCACGATAATGATGCGCGTAAACGCCGTCATCGCCAGCAAGATCGCCGGCAGCAGCGTCAGCAAGGTCATCAATATCAATATCTGAAAAGTCAGCGAATAAGTCTGCACGCCGTCGGCGGCCGACTTCAGGGCAATGGCGGGCAGCGCCGCTTGCGCGCCTGCCGCCAGCGGCAGCAAGGCGGCCAGCACCAGCGCCATCAGGCGATAACCATGTCGGTGCAGCACCTTGATCACGGCGAACCGCCCGGCCGCTTCATCATGTCGCGCAAGCGCTCGGCGAATGCCGGCACGCGGCCGGCAGCCTTGAGCTGGATGGGCGCGCTCAAGGGCGTCAAGGCGACGATGCCGCCGGCGCTGACGCCGAGCAGAACCTGCGCCTCGCCGATGCGAATCAGCAGCACCCGTTCGCGCGGCCCCACGCTCAGCTGGTCGAGAATTTCGCTGTCGACCGAGCCGCGCGGCGTGTTCAGCTTGAAACGCTTCAAGACCCAGCCGATCGCCACAATCAGCGCGACAATGGCAATCAGGCTCAAGGTTAGCTGAGTCAGGCTGCCGATCGACAACGGCGAGGCGGGTTGCGCCATCGCGGTCATTTGGCGTGCTCCATCCTCTCCGTCTCGCTGACCACGTCGGTGAGGCGAATGCCGAATTTCTCGTTGACCACGACCACTTCGCCGCGCGCGATGCGCACGCCATTGACCAGCACGTCGAGCGGCTCTCCCGCCAGACGGTCGAGCTCCACGACCGCGCCCGGCGCCAACTGCAGCAGGTCGCGCACCGACATCTTGGCGCGCCCCACTTCGAGCGCCAGAGTGACGGAGACATCGAGAATCAGCTGCAAATTCATTTCCTGGCCGCCGGCACCGGCGGCGTTGGGACTCAAGTCGCTGAACTGCGCGCGCGCAACGGCAGACTTCGGATCGGGCGGACTCATACGGGGGCTCCTGGAAGAATTTTGAGGGCGTTGTGCCCCTGCGAGATGCCGAAGCGGCCGCGGTACAGCGGCACGTCGCCGGCCAACAACGTGACGTGCTGGGGAGCGTCGATGGGAATGATGTCGCCGGGCGCGAGGCTCACCAATTCCCGCAAGCTGATTTTTGCCTGCGCAAGAACGGCGCGAGTGTCGAGTTGCGCGTCCTTGAGTGCACTCGTGAGCACGGGCGCCCAAGCTTCTTGTTTGCGAACCGGCGCAGTTCCACCCTCGCCGGAGAGCGTCTCGCGGATGGGATTGAGCAAGGTGTCCGGCAACAGCCAGTCGATACGGCCGCTGCGCGCGGCGAACTCCACCGTAAAGCGGGCGACGATAACCGACTCGAGCGCACCACCCAACTGCACCAGCCGCGGATTGGTCTCCTGTTTCACGAGCTCCAATTCCACCGGCGCAACCGCAGCCCAAGCCGCGGCCAAATCCGCCGCAAAGCTGCGCAGCATGAGATTCAAGAAGCGTTGCGCTGCGGGCGCGATCGCGGCCTGCGGATCTGCGTTGGCGCGACCCGTGCCGCCGAAGAAGCCGTCCAGCAGCGTCAACAGCAACGCCGGCTCGACGCTGACATAGGCAAATCCGGGCAACGGCTTGAGGCGCACCACCGCGATCGTGGCCGGCACCGGCAAGGAAGCTTGCAGGTCGGCGCTCTTAACGGAATCGAGCGAATCGAACTGCAGGCTGACATCCCTTCCTAACAATCCGGCCAGCGAAGCGCCGGCGCGAGCGCCGAAATTCTTGTTGATCTCTTCCAGCAGGGGCAACTCGGTCCGATTGATGCGCTGCGCGGCGAAATCGTAGGGCCGCGGCGCCGCGGCTTCCTTGCCGTTCTTCTCCAGCAGGGCCGCCACTTCTTCGTTGGAGATGCGTGCCGCGTTTTCCTCCATTACTGCACCACAAAGCTGGTGAACAGCACGTCGTCCACGTCGGGGCCGCCTTCCTTCTTTTGTACGGCACGGACCTCGGCGAGGGCCTCCTCGCGCAGCTTCTCCTTGCCTTCGCGCGACATCATCGTCTGGTAGTTGCGATTGCTCATCAGCAGCAACAGATTGTTGCGGATCAACGGAATGTTCTTCTGCACGCTCTCGATGGCTTTTTCGTCGTGCGCCATGATCTCCATGGTGATTTGCAGGAAGCGGACTGCCGAACCGTCCTCGAAATTCACGACCAGGGGCGGATCGATGGCGTAATAGACCGACGGCTTGCCGCTGCCGCCGCCTTCCGCACCCTTGGCCGCAGCGGCCACCGGTGCGATGGCCGTGATCTTGCCGTCCTTGTCCAATCTGAGATCCGGCAGCGGATGCAATTTGGCGTTGATGAAGCCGCCGAGCACCACGGCAAGGAGGGTGAGCCCGAAAATGCCCAGCCCATTCACCAGGGTGCCCATGAAGCCGCCTGATTTCTGAGGCGGCGGAGGAGGAGCGTTGTCAGCTTCGTCGGCCATAGTTCTATTCCAAAGCGCGGGCACATGCCGCAGCTTTAGAATCGAGCAAGTTCTATGCCAGACGATTTTTAGTGTTCTTTCTCCATAATATTCAGCCGCTTACACCCAACAATAGCGGCGCCGCGCTGACTTTAAAACCGCCGGCAAATTGACGCTTACCAGATACTCACGCGCTGGTTCGGCGGCAAATACATCTTGTCGCCGGGCTTCAGGCCGAACGCCGCATAGAATCCAGGCTGATTGCGCAGCGGCGCGGTACCGCGCACCGCCGGGGGAGAGTGTGGATCGGTTTTGATGCGCTGGATCGCCTCCGCCTCGCGCACTTTGCCGCGCCAGACCTGCACCCAGCCGAGGTATAGGCGCTGATCGCCGCTCAATCCGTCGATCACGGGCGCCTCATGGCCTGCCAGGGAGATCCGATAAGCCTTGTAGGCAATGGCCAAGCCGGAATTATCCCCGATGTTTTCGCCCAAAGTGAGCGCGCCATTGACGTGGTAATCCGGGACGGGCTCATAGAGGTTGTACTGAGCCACCAGCGCTTTGGTCTTTTCGGCAAATTTGTCGTGATCGGCCTTGGTGAACCAATCGTGCAAATTGCCATCGGCATCGAATTGACTGCCCTGATCATCGAATCCGTGGCTCATCTCGTGGCCGATGACGCCGCCGATGCCGCCATAGTTGACCGCATCGTCAGCGCCTGCGTCGAAGAATGGCGGCTGTAGGATGGCCGCCGGGAAGGTGATCTCATTGCGCGTGGGATTGTAGGACGCATTGATGGTTTGCGGACGCATGCCCCACTCGCCGTGATCGACCGGCTTGCCCAATTTGGCCAGGTTGCGCCGGTATTCGAACTCATAGGCGCGAACCACGTTGCCCAGCAGGTCGTTGCGCGCAATCTTGAGCGCACTGTAGTCGCGCCAGCGATCCGGATAGCCGATCTTGGGCTGCATCTTGGCCAGCTTGGCTTGAGCGCCGACTTTCGTATCGGCGCTCATCCAATCCAGCGTATCGATGTCGCGGCGGTATGCCTCCAGTAAATTCAGCACCAAAGCCTGCATGCGCGCCTTGTTCTGCGGCGGGAAATATTTGGCGACATAGAGCTTGCCCAGCGCCTCGCCCATGCTGCCGTCGAGCAAGTTGATGCCGCGCTTCCAGCGCGGCTCATTCTCCGGCACCCCGCGCAGTACCCCGCCGGTGAATGCAAAGCGTTCATCGACAAAAGTGGATGACAGGTAGGGCGCAAAAGCCGACAGCACGCGCCATTTGAAGTAGGCCTTCCACACGGGCAGCGGCGTGGCATTGATCACTTTGCCCAGAGTGGTGAAATACGTCGGTTGGCGCACGATCACATAGTCGACCTTGCCCTCAATGCCCGAGCCGTGGATATACCGCTGCCAATCGTATCCCGGCATCAGCGCGCCAAGCTCAGAGAGCGCCGTCTTGTTGTAGGTCTTGATCGGATCGCGCTGCTCCACCCGGGTCCACTGAATTTTCGCCAGCGCGGTTTCCAGGTCGAGAATCGCCGCGGCGTCGTGCTCGGCTTTCGCCTGCCCGGCCATGCTCAGCATTTTTTCGATGTGCGCCCGGTACGCGACGCGCGCTTCCTTGAGCTTGGCATCGTCCTTCAAGTAGTAATCCCGATCCGGCATTCCCAATCCGCCCTGCTGCAGGATGACCGCATACTTGGTGGAATCTCGCGCATCCAGATTGACCTGAAGTCCGAAGGGCGCGCCCGCGCCGATCTCGATCATGTGCGCCATCGCATTGGGGATGGCATTCATATCCTTGTAGGCATCGATCGCCGCAAATTCCGCCAGCAGCGGCTTCAAGCCCAGCGCGGCCAGTTGCTCCTCGTTCATATAGCTGGCGTAAAGATCTGCGAGCTTCTTCGCGTCGGGATCCTCGGAGGGCGCCTGATCGAGAGCATCGACGATGGTGCGCAGCTGTTCTTCCGTTTTGTCCTGAACCGTCGTGAACGAGCCCACGCCCGCCTTGTCGGAGGGCAGCTGATAATTGCGCAGCCATTTGCCGTTCAGGTATTGGTACACATCATCTTGGGGGCGAACCGAGGTGTCGACATATTGAAGATCGATGCCCGAGTGCAGCGTCGGGTGTGGCGCAGCCGCAGCCGTCGCCGCAGCGCCGGCCCCGGCCGCCGGCGGCGGGGTCTGATTGCTGATGCAGGCCGTCAGGCTGGCGATGCCGATCACAATGCCACAGTACTTCAACATCATCTCTCCTCAGAATTTCAATGAAACTTTCAAACCCGGGCCCGCATCATCGAGTACCAGATGCGCGCCGTGCAATTTCGTGACCGCCGCCACGAGCGAGAGGCCCAATCCGGAGCCCGGAAAGTTGCGCGCCTCGTCCAAGCGCACGCGCCGGCCGAGTACCATCTCGCGTTTGTCCGCGGGAATGCCCGGCCCATTATCCTCGACAATGACTTGCGGCGCGCTGCCCGATCCGTCCAGCGCCACGCGTATGTGGCCGCCGTCCGGCGTGAATTTAATGGCGTTGTCGAGCAAGTTCGCCAGAGCCTGAGCCAACAGCTGCCGATTGCCCTGCACCTGCGCCCCGGGCGCCACGGAACTCTCGAGCACAATGCCGCGTTCTTCGCTCACCGGTGCGTACAGCTCGACCACGCTGCCGACCAGCTCCGACAGGTCGACCTGCTCGCGTGCCACGGTGCCGGTCTCAGCCAGCGCGATGCGCAGCAGCGCATCCAGGGTGCTGCGCATGCGATCGACTTCGGCGGTCACGCGCTCGAGCACGCGCCGCTCGGCCGACCCCGGCGTCAGTGAGCTCATCGCCCCCTCCGCGCTCGCCTGCAGGCGATTCAGCGGCGTGCGTAGGTCATGCGCCGCGCTGTCGAGGACGGTACGCATGCCGAGCGTGAGCTGCTCGATCTTGTCGAGCATGGTGTTGATCTCGCGCGCCAGGGTGTTGATCTCATCGTCGGCGTCCCGGACCGGTAGCCGCTGCGACAAGTCGCCGCGCATGATCTGCGTGGCCACCGCGGAAATGGCGCCGGCCTGCGCCAGGATGCGCCGTCCCATCCAGAAGCCGCCGCCCAGGCCGAGCAGCAAAGTCAACAGCACGGCAGCAATCAAGCCGCGCATCATGAGACTTTTCACGTCCTGGCGTTCCTGCACATCGTGCCCCACCAGCATTTGGTAGCCGCCGGCCAGGGGAAGATAGCGGGCCCGCATTTCGTGCTCGCGCGTCTCGTCGCCGAACGGCACCTGCACCTTGAACAAAAACCATTTTTCCTTGCTGTTGATTTTGGGCCACGCCGGGACGTTCCCCGCCACCGGCCGCAGCTGCGGATCGACCATCAAGTAGACCGCGCCGCGCACATCCTGATCTTGCGAGCGCTGCTCGACCAATTCGATGAAGTCGCTGCGCGACAGCACCAGCATTTGTTCGCGCAGACCCTGCACTTCCGCTTCGATGAGAGTGTCGGTGCTGCCGTCGACGACGCGCGAGACGGCAAAATCCACCGCATAGATGAGCGCCGCCGCGCCGATCGCGAACACGATCGAATAAACGATGGCGATACGAAAAGGCGAGGTATCGAGAACACCGAGAAAACGCTGATCGGGACCCATCTATAGCCTGAGGTCGGCCGCTATTCGTCTTCGCGCAGGCTGTAGCCGGCGCCCCGTACGGTGTGCAGCAGAGGCTTGTCGAAGTCCTTGTCGATCGCCTGACGCAGACGGCTGATGTGCACGTCGATCACATTGGTTTGCGGATCGAAATGATAATCCCACACACCCTCGAGCAGCATGGTGCGCGTCACCACCTGGCCGCTGTGACGCATCATGAATTCGAGCAACTGAAACTCGCGCGCGGTCAACTCGATTTTCTTGCCGTTGCGCATCACGCGCCGGGTCATGCGATCCAGTTCCAAGTCCGCCAATTTCAGCTTGGTGCTGGCTTCGGCATTTCCGGTATCGCCGCGCCGGGCCAGCGCATCGATGCGCGCCAGCAACTCGGCCATGTGATAGGGCTTGGTCAGGTAATCATCGCCGCCCGCGCGCAATCCGGTAATCCGGTCATCCACGTCCCCGAGCGCGCTCAAGATGAGGACCGGCATCTTTCGGCCCGTGGCCCGCAGCGACTGGACCAGCGCGAGTCCATCCATCTTCGGCAGCATGCGGTCGACGATCGCAAGATCCACGGCGATCGAGGAGGCCATGTGCAGGCCCTCGAGGCCGTTGCCGGCGACATCCACCGTATGGCCGGCTTCCCGCAACGCCTTCGCCAGGTAGTCGCGTGCAACCTCGTCGTCTTCAACAATCAAGATGTGCATGGCTCGGTATCTTAGACTAGGATGCCCTCGCCCGGGTTCACTCGATAGGACCCCAACCGAAGCGAAGTGTATGCCCGAGATTGCCATGATCGAAGGTTGGCGGCGGCGTGCAACCAGGAGCCTGTCTGAGTATTAGACCGGCTGCTGCGGGTCGGTCTTGGACCCTGGCCGCGGTGCTGGCGGCGGCATTCTCGACGCCTTTGTGCTGGGCAAAAGACGCGCCCCTGTGGGAGCTTGGGCTCGGCGCGGGTGCGATCGCCTTTCAGGATTATCGGGGCTCGGATACCACGCATGCCTACCCCCTGCCGGTTCCCTACATCGTCTACAACGGCAAGTTCCTGAAGGCAGACCGCGACGGAGTGCGCGGCACCCTGTTCAATCAAGATTGGCTCGAGATCAATTTGAGTTTCAACCTGACCACGCCGGTGCGCAACGATCGCGAGCGCAGCGGCATGCCGGATTTGCGTTCCACCGTTGAGATGGGGCCCTCATTCGATTTTCACTTGTTTCGCAGTGCCGATCGCAAGGTCAAGCTCGACTTGCGCATGCCGGTGCGCGCCGTGGCGACGGTGGAGTCTTCGCCGAGCATCATCGGTTGGACCTTCAGCCCGAGATTGAATCTGGATCTGCGCGATCCCTTCGGTCTCCCCGGTTGGAATCTGGGATTATTGGCGGGGCCGCTGTTCGCGGATCGCCGCTATCACGATTATTTCTATTCGGTGGCCCCGCAGTTTGCGACCGCCACGCGCCCGGAATATTCGGCCGCGGGTGGCTACGCCGGGACGCAGACTCTGGCAGCCTTCTCGAAACGCTATCCGAAGTATTGGGTGGGCGCCTACATGCGCTACGACACGCTGGCCGGCGCGGCCTTTGTTGACAGCCCCCTGGTTCAGCGCAAAAGCTATTGGACTGGCGGATTTGGTTTCGCGTGGATGCTCGCAAAATCATCGCAGGTCGTGCAGATACCGGACTGATACCGACGATGCCGCGTTTCTTAAAAATTCTTTACGAATATTTCGCGCTCTACAGTTCGTTGACGCT
>Ga0070764_10000175_pt1 | contig 22370 bp, 14 predicted proteins | sample HubBroMetageWRM4_FD_67287 | JGI IMG/M metagenome (GOLD analysis project Ga0070764, IMG submission 67287) | Warmed soil microbial communities from the Hubbard Brook experimental Forest, New Hampshire - Hubbard Brook CCASE Soil Metagenome WRM 4 | ecosystem: Environmental > Terrestrial > Soil >... | reverse complement strand
GCAAAGAAAGATGACGGTGATCTCCGCAATTAATGTGCAGCTGGCGCGCGCATCAGAAAGGAAATGTCGTCCACCTTATAGAGCACTTTTCCGGGCGCGTCGGGGGACGGCTGAACTTTCCCTGCCCGCACCGCATCGAAGGCCGCGACTAGTCGTGGAAGCACCGCGGGTGATGCGACGGGAATATTGTGAGCGCCCAGGACGACTTTAACCTGCGGCGCGAGCGCGGCCAAGCGGCGAATGGAAGCGGCATATGCATCGAGATCGGTTTCAGGCCTGAAGAGCCAGATGGGCGCGGGATAGTAGGTGTCACCGGTAAAAAGCAGACCGTTGGGGCGGTCGAATAAAGAGATGGCGTCAGGCGTGTGGCCGGGAGTTGCGATGACTTCCAGAGTGCGACCGCCCAGGTCGAAGCGGTCGCCGTCATGAGTATAAGCCGTGATCTGCCAGGGCCGGGTTGCGTAGGCTTTCGAGTCAAATCCCTTCGGCAACACGCCACAAATCTGATCGGGCGTGATTTCTGCCTGCGCGTCCAGCCGAGAACCCCGAGCATTCTGCCGCGTAAAGTCTGTATCCACTCCGTAGATTGTCGAGAATTCCCAGTTGTCGCCGACATGATCGTTGTGAGTGTGCGAGTTCAATAAGATGATTGGCAGCTTGGTCAACTGGGCAATGACTTTCTTGAGATCGCCAATTCCCATACCGGTGTCGAAGAGCAAAGCCCGTTTCTCGCCCACGATCAGGTAGCTGATGGTCTCCTCGGCCTGGTGGGGTTCGTAGATTGCGAAAACGCCCTGGGCAGGCTTATAAACTTCGAACCATGGGTCACTCAACGAGGGGTCGCTGACCGAGATGCGTTCGATAGTTCTGTATTCCGGTCGCGGCAAGGCGCGGCACCAGTCCGGAGTTGGAGCCTGAGCGAGCAAAGCCGCCGACTGCAATATACAGAGCGTGAGAACGACAGCATTTCTATGCATGGACGATCTCCGGCGTGATCCAGAATGGGAACTCATTCAGCAGGTCATTCTCTCCGGTCCGGTTTTTAAGAGCAAGGGCCGGCTTCCCGCAGGCTGGTGCGCTTTGGGTGGGCTTGCGGGTACCATTGACATTTCCAACGGTGTGTCAGTTGGGAGCCGTGGAACGGCAACAATTACCGGAGGGAGTTGTCATACATGTTTGTGGGGGACTGGACCGGCCGGCGGATCGCGATTGGAGTCGTTATTGCGTTATTCCTGCTTTCCTGCGCCGCCCCGCTGTGCGCCCAGGAAAAGTCCGCGAGCGATTGCACTCCGGTCTTTCCTTTCAAAGATTCGTGGTGGGGCGCCGATGCGGCGTATTCGATCCCGTTGCCGGACGGCCGTTCTGTCTGGATCTTCGGAGACACTCTGTATGGCGACCGCAGGGTCGTCGAGGGGAAGGATCCGCGCATGGTGCGCAACAGTATCGGGATCTCGTCCTGCGACGGCCGCGGGTGGCAGATCGACTACGTGATTCGGCGTGGTGATAAGGGGCGGCCTCAGGACTTCTTTCAGGCGCAGCACAAGGACGCGTGGTATTGGGCGCTGGACGGATTTCTCTACAAAGATGACTTGTGGGTAACGCTTCTGTGTGTGCGGAACGCGCCAAAAACGACGTCCGCCGCTTTTGGCTTTGAGACCTGCGGAACCGACCTAGCGAAGGTTTCCGGATTGGAGAACGATCCCCAGAGGTGGGCGGTAAAATATTTCCCGCTCGTCGCCGATGGCATTCACGCCTATCCTTCCGCTACTGCCGTTGTCGAAGGCGAGTACGTTTATATTTTCGCGCTGCTGGAGTCAGGCTCACGGCCGATGCTCCTGACTCGCGTTCCGCTTAACGGTCTCGACGCTCCGGCGGAACACCTGCAGTATCTGACCAAAAACGGCGACTGGAAACCCGGCCTAAAGCCAGCCGACGCCATGCCAGTGATGAAACACGGAAATACTGAAATGACGGTGCGGTATCACGCCGGCTTGAAAAAATGGGTTGCGATCATGAACTATCCGAAATTATTTTCTGACAAGGTCGTGGCACGCACGGCCCCGCATCTCGCAGGACCATGGAGCGAAGGCAATGTGATCTATCGTATTCCTGAGATGCAGAAGGGCAACGCCGGATACGATAAAGACACTTTTTGCTATGCCGCCAAGGAACATCCTGAATTTCGCCGACCTGGCTCGCTCCTTATTACTTATGCTTGCAACACGACCGATGTCCAGAAGCTAACGCACGACTTGAACATCTACTTCCCCAAAGTCGTACGAGTTCCCTTTCCCTAGCAGTGCTCAATCCCATTCCCACCAGCGTTCGGAGCGTTCCTTGTGAGGATGCGGAACGGTCAGGCGCAGGGTCATGGTCTGGTGCGGTGAGAGTGTGAGTCGCAGGGGATTTATGGCTAAGGCGCCGAGCACCTCGTTTTCAGTCAGGTTGGTCTCTTCCGCGACAGCCACTTTTAGTGGCGTTTTCAGTTCGGTGACAACCTCGTTGCCGGCAATCTCTTGCAGGCGCACGGTGTAATGTTCGGGGTTGCCGTCAGCACTCGGTTTGAAAGCCAGCAGCACCACATCTTCTGAACTCAAAGAGAAATATGAACCTTGCGGTTGGGCCGGTGCCATACCTCCCGCTAGCTCAGTAGCTATTAATGGCACATCAAACGAGACGCCCTCCCGGTAGGACTCAACCAGATTCAGCCCGGCGTCCGCTGAAACGCCCGTCGAACTGTCCGTCGAACTAAGAGAGAAGTGGTACCACGACTGCATTGGAAGGCCGGGTTCCACCGTGGAAAAGTTAACCATGCCTAGGTCGCGTGTATCGCCCTGGTCTTGTTTGTGCATTACGGTAATGTGGACGGCGTTTAGAAACGTGTTCGGGCCTTTGGTGCTGGGCAATCCGGGCAGGTAGTTGAAGAAGGGCTCACGCTCGGAGAGGGTGACGCGAACCGCTCGTCCGTCGGATTGTCCTACGAGCACCAGGGAGTGCTGGGGGACGGCGGCATCGGTCCGCGCTCCGGGAAGGTAATCCTCGGGAATGCGGTGATATCCGGTGCCGTCTTCCACTGACACCTGAGCGGGTCCCTGAAAATGAAATGGCAGGTTGAACGAGTAATATTCACCGGGCTGGTTGCTTGCAACAAAAGGCATTCGATCACGATCAAGAAGGTTGGCAAACTCGACGCGCTTCACTGCGCGATAGAGCGTGATCTGAGTCTCCGGCCACAGAGTTCCCGGGCGCTCAACGATTATGCGATCGAAGACTGGGCCCGATTCATCGCGGATAGTGACCTGGACTAAACCGATTGGCAGGTTCGACCAGGCCGTCCAGCGGAGCAACTGGTTGGCTGCTTTGTCGCTTGCGGAATCTATGAGCTCGCGCTGCAATTGCTTGTCAAAAATACTGGTCACGGCACCATCAGAAGAGCGGACACGAATGCGATAGAAGGAATTTTCGATACCGGTCGATGCGCTGGTTTTCGTCGGAGCGCGCGAGCCCACACTCGGGGGTTCGATCGAATAGCTCTTGTGGCCGAGGGCGGGAACGTCCGCGGCAACGAATTCGATCTCGTCTGCTGACGCGCGCTGAACTTCGACCGGGCGGCCTGTGACGTTGTCTAGCAGTGCAACGTCTTCCTTCGCCTTGAGCCGCGCCACATCGGTGCGTTGCCAGCTCACTGGATTAAAGACGACCAAGGTTGTCTTTCCGGCAGGAACCTGAGAGAACAACGTCTGTACGCCGGAGTCGATCAGGTTGCGAATGTCCTCTTCTCCAGTATTTGTATAGCTAACGTACTCGCGATTTTGCTGGTCGACTTCTGCCCGAGACATGAGTTTCGGCCAGCCGACCTGAGCTGCGCCTGAGTGTTCGTCATACTTAAACAGCTTTATGCGCGTGTCTTCCAGGTTGCCGGCGGGCAGGCTGGTGAAGTTGCGGAACGTGAGCAGGCTCCACAGCAATTCCGCCACTGGGGCGTGGTCCTGCAGCCAGCGGGCCTGCGCGCTGATGACCGGCGAATTCAGCTTCACTTCCGACCAGAGGCCGCTCCAGTCGCCCGTGTATGAGGGGAACTTGTCGTTCCCGTATTGTGACTCCATGTGGTGAAAGAACTCGGCGGGAGTGCAGACGACGATGCGAGGTTGTTTGCCGGCGGCATTCCATTCGCGGACGGCTGGGAGAAGTTGTGTTGCCTCCTCATTGCTGGAAACGAAATCGTGCAGGTAGAGCAACAGAACCGCGTCGTAGGGATAGCCTGCTTTTGCGTACCTGTCGAGCAACTTATCGACACCGCGCTGCATGATCTCGAGCTTTGGTAGACCTTCCCATTCTTTGGGATAAAAATGTTCTTTGGTGTAGGGCTCGCGCGCGGCCGGATCAAGGTAATAGTCGGCGAAAGCTTCGGTGTAGCCACCGAATCGGCTTTGCGTCTGCCAGGTCAGAACACGGCTGCCGTCGGGCGACTGCCAATAAAAAGGAACTTGACCGGGACTCAGCGAAGTTCCTCCCGCAAGAAATAGATTGGAGCCATTTACAAAATAATGCACGCCGCTGCGCGCCAGAATCTGCGGCAGACGAAGAGTAAAGCCGGGAACGTCATCCATCATGGCGAAGTCGGTCTTGATGCCCAGCCTTTTCTCCAGATCCTTCATGTCATAGGTGATGCGATTAAGTTGTTCGGCGCCCATGAACTCGGTGTGCATGCTGCCGAAAACGGCGGAGACCTGGATTTGTCCTTTATTGACCAAGTCGACGAAGTCCTGGATCTGCTGCGGGGCTTTTTTATCGCCTTCAGAGGTGCGCGCCAGCCATTCGCGAATCTGCCAAACGCTCTCGATCGTCCAGCGGAACTCGGAGTCGCGCTTGGCGTTCGCTATCACTTCGTCAATGTGCGGTTTTAATCGCGGCAGCACCTCTTCGGGAGGAGCGGTGAACCCCAGGTCCCAATGGCTGGAGGGCATGACATAGATGGTCTTGATGGTAGAGAGCTTCGCGTCCGTACTCGGCGGGGTAGGCGAGACTCCCGTTTGGGCGATGGCGAGTCGCGAGGCGAACGCGAGGAACAGAAAGCAGATGGAAAGTGGCGATCGAAGGAGCCGCGGAGATTCAGGCATCATCGGCCTCAGGTGAGCATTCGGTCATCGGTCGGCGGTCGTCGGTCTTCGGTCCTTGTTTTTGGCCTTCGATCAACGACCGCAAAAAGCGGGGCTCCCATAGAGGAAGCCCCATAGGGTGGTCCGTGGCATCTTAGAAAATCACTTTCAAGAAGAGCTGAATCTGACGCGAAGTTCCGGTGCCAACGAGGTTACCGACAGTCGTCGTGCTCTGTCCGAAGGTCGGGTCATTCGTCAGCAGCCCCGACGGATTGGAGAAGTTCGGATGATTCATCAGGTTGAAAACCTGGGTGCCGAACTGTACTCCGTAACGCTCGGTGACCTGGGTTTGCTTCGAAAAACCAAAATCGATCTGCGTGAATCCCGGACCGCGGCCAGCGTTACGACCCACGTCGCCGTAACACGGGGCTGGATTGGTAGCGCAGGCTGGCCCATTTGCTGGAATCGAGAAGGCATTGAAGTTGAGCTGATTACCCGGCACGCTATAGTTTGCAGGCCGAAGTGTTTGACCTGGCACGAAGTTAGGACGAATCTGGTCAGTGCCGAGGAAAGGCGCCGCTACCGCGATCGGGTACGGGAGACCGCTGCGCGCCTGGATCAGAGTGGTCATCTGCCAGCCTGAAGCCAGCATTTTCGGGAGGAATCCTGCGGTGGGAACGTCATAGACTGCCCCGAGGGTGAAGGTGTTCCGCACGTCGATGTCGCCGCTGGCGTAATCGCCCATGACATTGTGAGAATTCTGGTACGCGCCGGTCAGAATGTTGACGCCGTCATCTAGCTCATGCGCAAAAGTGTAGTTCGCGTTGATGTTCAGGCCTTTGCTGACGTGCCGTCGTACGCTGGCCTGCAACGATTGATAGCTCGATTGCACGAAGTCGCCCAAATAACGGACATTTCCAAAATTCGGGCTGATCTGATTCGGCGCACCAGTGAACGGCGACAGGTTGAGTTCCAAGCCGGCATATGCGGCGCCGCCAGGAAGCTTCACGCCACGATTGGCGACGTAGTCAACTTCAAGGATGGTACTGCGCGCAATCTCTTGCTGCACGCCAAGGCTCCAGTGCATGGAGTAGCTATCCCTCAGGTTGGGATCGAGGGTATTTACATTGGGAGCCGGCGGTGGGGTGCACACTGGAAGCGGGTTCGGCAACGGATAACTTATGTAGTAAAAAGGAACTGGAGGTTGGTTGAATCCGGGAGTGCAAACAGTTGGCGGCCCGAAGAACCCCAATAAGTCGAAAATGTTGACGTTGTAGCCCTGCTGATAGTTCCCCGCCAGTGATAGCGCCGCGCCAGTGAGCTGCGGGTTGTAGAAGATCCCAAAGCCGCCGCGAACCACGGTCGTTCCTTTGCCATTAGGATCCCACGAGAAGCCGAATCGGGGTCCGAAATTGTTGCGATCGGGTTTGTAGAGTCCGGCTCCCAGAGGCCCAAAGAACTTGGAGGTGTTGGTGTCGTTGGGGTCGGCCATCAGCGCGGCGAGGTTGAAGTTCTGCATCAGGGAGCCGTGCAGCACCGTGTTGTATTCGTAGCGCAAGCCCAGATTCAGGGTCAAGCGCGACGTGACACGAATGTCATCCTGCGCAAAGAAATCATAGTTCGTGTTCTGAATCTCGACCTCGTTGTGGCCGAGAGTGCTGAATTGGTCGCCCTGATTAGCGAGGAAGTCGGCAACCCCGTCGTAGGCGATGAAATTTTGCGGATACAAAGCGTTGTGAGTAACCGCTTGGCGAATATTTGTCCCAGCGCTGATCGAATGGCGTCCCTTGATCCAGGTCAGCGTGTCTATAAACTGGAGAGAATGTTCGGGCTGGTACTCCGAAAACAGGGCCGGTCCGGGCGCCGCTCCGAAGGTATTCGCATTTCCGCATCCCCAGAACGAAGAGCACTGGAAAATTGGGAAGGGGCCGCCACCGCCCAGTGAGGCCGTATAAGGACGGTTGAAGGCGACACCAAATTCGTTGAGCAGGTTGGAACGAAAAGTATGGTCCCAGGTTCCTTTAAATAAGTAGTTGCGACCGGGAGAAGGCGACACCTGGTCGGCGGCGACGCCATATTGCGTGCTCGTATTCGAGTCGTCAATGTTGAATCGAAAAGCCAGCGAGTCTCTCGGCCCGACGTGGTAATCCACTTTGACGGACCCCGTGTCCTCGCTGAGGGTATTAACCAGGTTGCCCTCGTAATATCCGAGGTAAGGGTTGACCACGCCGCCCGGGAAGATCACCGGTCCCAGCGCCGGGATGGGAAGGGGCAGCGAATCGACGACGGGAACCATGTCGGGCACAGCTCCGGCACGGGTGGCCGCCGTCATCACCGCCACCAGTCCCGACGGACTGTCCACATTCTGCCGAATGCCCTCGTAGTTCACGAAGAAGAACAATTTTTCCTTGACGATGGGGCCGCCCAGATTGCCACCGAATTGGTTCAGATGCAGCGGTGTGGTCTGGGTAGAGAAGTAGTTCCAGGCGTCGAGCCCGTTGTTGCGGAAAAACTCGAACACGCCGCCATGGAAAGTGTCGCCACCTGACTTGGTGATGACGTTGACGATGTCACCGTACGATCCGCCGAACTCCGCGCTGTAGTCGCCCGACATGACCTTGAACTCCTCAATGCTGTCGACGCTGGCGCGGTTGATGCGCGACTCCTGGCGACCCAGCTGGGTGCTGGTCGCCTGCGAGTCGATGCGGGTTGCGTCGGCGCCGTCGAGCAAAATGTTGACTCCGGCAAGAGAACTCTCAAAGCCACCAAGACTGGTCTGTCCGAACCCGCCGGTAGTCACGGATCCAGGGACGAGCGTCATGAGGGCGGTAAAATCGCGGCCGTTCAGGGGCAGGTTCTCAACTTCCTTCTCATCGATGGTGGCGCCGTTCTCGCTGGTTTGAGTGTTGACCGTGATGGCATCGGCGGTAACGGTGACTTGTTCGCTGACCTGGCCGAGGTCCAGAGTTGCGTCGATGGCCTTACGGTCGGTGGCGTAGAGAACTATTTTGTCGACCAAGCGGGTCTTAAAGCCCGCGTGCTCGGCGACCAGCTTGTAGGAACCAGCCGGCAGGCCGGGAACTTCATATTGACCGGCACTGTTGGTCTGCACCTCATAGGCTTGGCCGGTGCGCGTATTCGTGATGGTGACTTTCGAGTCGGGGAGTATGGCTCCGGATTTGTCCTGGACAACGCCGACTATGCTCCCGGTATCCAATTGCGCCCATGCCGGAAGCGCGATCGCGCAGAGCAACAGTGTTATCGTGATCGATCCGATTTGCCGCCTAGTGAGATTCAACATAACATTCCCCCCTCTACGTGGATTCGCGCGCCCAAGCTTCATGGCCTGGTGACGCGAGCCGGTCTTTTTTTCTCGACAGCTGCAATGTTTTTGTCAATCGTTTTGGTTTTCTCGCCGGTTCTCCCGTGTGGAAGTACGGGCTCCGGCTTGTGAAGGTTCGTGCGCAGGTTATCTCTTATTTCCAGGTCCTGGCGCAACAGAGCCTCGGCATATTCGAGATCCTCGAGAACCGCTTTGCGTGCACCCTTGGCATCGCGACGTGCGACCAATCGGAAAATGCGCTGGTGCCGGCGAAAATTGCTTTGGAAGTTTTCGATCAGATACAACGTACGGCGCCGGCCCTCGGCGAGGGCGCCATACATCATGCGCAGCATGGCTTCCACGGCGACGTTCTTGGACGCTTGCGCAAGTTCCTCATGTAAAGACATCTCGAAGGCCATGTATTGTTCCGGGCGATCGAAGCTCGCCTTCATGCCGCGGATCGCTGCCTCCATGCGGGCAAGGTCATCATTTGTCGCGCGGCGCGCCGCCAGCGCAGCCACGTTGGGCTCCAGGATTTTGCGCAGTTCGTAAAGCTCGAGGTATTTGACCTCCTGGAGCAGCAGCATCCACTGGAAGTGTTTGCCTACGGCACGCCCCAATGAAGACTGAATGTAGGTTCCATAGCCGGGGCGAGCTTTGATGAGGCCAAGGAACATCAGGCCCTTGAGCGCTTCACGCAATGAGCTGCGGCTGACACCCAACATCTCGGCTAGTTTGGGTTCGGAGGGCAGGCGGCTGCCGACGCGGAGTTCACCACTGCGAATCAGCCCCTCAATGCGGCGTGAAACAGTCTCCATGACGGTTTCGCGCCGTACGGTTTCGCCGGGCACAGGAAGGGCAGCAGCCACTTGGGTTCAATTTCGTACGGCAGAAGTTTGTCCGACAAACTTAGTTCTTGTCAAGAACAAAAATGCAGATCTTCGCGCGCTCCGCAGTTTTCTGGACAGCGATGGTTAGATTTGGTGCATATTCATCACACAAGTCGCGTCACCGGGCTCAGCGGAGACGGACTCTTTTTCAATTGACACCGGTCTGGGGTCGAGTAATATGTTCGCTTGTCGGACAAATCAGTCTCAACAATACAACTCCGGACAAATCGATGGTCATGCGCCCTCTCATCCCTCTGGAACGCTTCCGGACATTCGCCGAAGGGCTTGATCATCCTGAAGGCCTGGCGTTCGATGCCGATGGAACTCTCTGGGCGGGCGGCGAACTGGGTCAAATTTATCGCATCGGGGCGGAGGGAGGCGTCCGCGAAATTACCTGCCTCGGGGGCTTCTGTCTAGGCCTGACTTTTTCTCGTGCACAGGAACTTTACGTCTGCAATCTGAAGTTGCATACGTTGCTGCGGCTGAATCGCAAAGGCCACGTTCTCGATTCCTGGGACCGATGTGGCGGCGAAAAGTTCAAGACACCGAATTTTTCCGTCTTCGACTCAGAAGGCAATCTCTATTTCTCCGACTCGGGAGACTGGGAGAAAGCTAATGGCAGCGTTTATCGCCTCCGCAAGAATGGACGCGTCGAGAGGTTTGCCGGTCCCTTCGCTTTTGCCAACGGTTTGGCGCTAAGTGCGGATGAGCGGTTTCTCTACGTGGTGCAGAGCACTCGAGACAATGTCATGGAGATCGAGATTCGAGCAGATGGCGGGGCGGGAAAACCCAAGGTCTATGCTTCAGGGCTTGCCCGAATACCTGACGGTATGGCTTTTGATGCGGCGGGGAATCTGTACGTCACTTGCTATGCTTCGGACAACGTGTACAAGGTTTGTGCCCGCGGGAAAGTGCAGTTGCTGGCTTACGATCCGGCGGGCACGATGATAGCGCGACCGACGAACGTGGCATTCGGTGGCGCGAATTTTGACCAGATGTTTCTCGCCAATCTGGGCCGCTGGCACGTGTGCCAAGCGCCGGCTGGCGTTAAGGGACAACTGCTAGCCAATCAACGATAACGATCAGCGAGACAAACGATCAATATTGGCAGCACCGAGTTGGCATCGAGTTTCTTATGAAAATTACCGACGTTCGCTGGACTCCGGCATTCATTCCCATCGAAAGCCCGCTGCGTTATGCCTTTGGCGCTCACCCTGGGTTCTCACGCATCATCATCGAGGTCGAAACCGACGAAGGCCTAGTCGGCCTGGGCGAATGTTACGGGGGTGCCAGCCGCGAGGGTCAACTTGCGGAAATGCGTCCCTTACTTATCGGCGAAGACCCGATGCAATTGGAGAGAATCCGCTGGAAACTGGCGGCGCCGAGTTCGCTAAAACTGTTCGGTCATGTGCTTGGCTTTGCTGGACTCGAGTTCGCGGTGCTCGATTTGCAAGGGCAAATATTGGGCAAACCGGTTTGCGAGATCATCGGCGGAAAATTCCGTGACGAGATTGCTTTCTCCGCTTATCTCTTTTATCGCTACCCCAACGAGAGTGGGAAGGGCGAGATATCGAATCAGGATCAGATGGTGGCCTTCGCGAAAGAAGCGGTCAAGAAATACGGCTTCGAGACCTTGAAGTACAAGAACGGTGTAATGCCTCCCGATGAAGAAATCGAGACCTTCATCGCATTGCGCGCGGCTTTTCCCCGACTGCGAATCCGGCTTGATCCCAATGCCGCCTGGTCGGTAACCACGGCGGTGCGGGTGGCGCGACGACTGCATGAATATGACGTCGAGTACCTGGAAGACCCGGTGTGGGGAATGCGGGCAATGGCGCGCGTCAACGCGAAGGCGCCGTGGGTGACGCTGGCGTCGAATATGTCAGTCTTTGCCTTCGAAGATCTCGTGCCCAACGCGGTCATGAATATTCTCGACGTGGTACTGCTAGATCCGCACTGGTACGGCGGTATCGCGCGGGCTCGACTGGCCGGTCAGCTCTGCGAAGCCATGGGAGTGGACGTGGGCATGCATAGTGGAGCGGAATTTGGAATTTCGCAGGCCGCGATGTTGCACCTGGCTGCATCGCTGCCCAATCTCATTGCCGCGCCGGACTCGCACTACCATCACCTCGCCGATGATGTGATTGCAGGCGGAAAGCTCAAATTCGTGGGCGGGAAAATGAAGGTGCCGACAGGACCGGGCCTCGGCGTCAAACTCGACCGCAACAAGCTCTCCAAATATCACGAACTCTCAAAAAAGCGCGCCATGGGTTCGTGGATCGAAGATCCACATCGCCCCGGGGCCATCACATACCAGCCAAAGTGGTAAACGCCAAAGTCGTAAAGGCACGAAGTGGTGACGCTCAATGAGATTTTCCGGCCATAAAGCTGGGCGCGAGGCATGGCTGTTGCTGGTGCTCGTAATGACCGGTATCTGCGGCTTTGCGCAGGAGCGGGTGATCTGGCGGATCGGTACTTTTGATCACGCCTCAGGAGAATTTCGGGCCAATTCCGAGGACTACAGCAATCCGAAATTCGACCCCGTCTATCGTGTCGGCAAGAGCCCGATCGACAGGCAGAAGGACAGCGAAGACTGGCAGAGATTTCAGCCTGGCCCGGCGAACGGGATGGCGGGCGGACGGGAGCATCCGTTCACGATTCTGTTCGATTTGCAGGATCGTGCAAGCGGTGTCTTTCGTCTGAAGATCGCCATCTTGTATGAGACTCCACGGTTGTCGCAGTTGAGAGTTGATCTCAACGGCCACTCAGGAATTTTCTATTTTCACCCACAGCTGGATTATGGTGCAGGCGACTGGGAAGGTACGTTTGTTCCGCAAACTTCTACTGACAGCAAAACCATAGACCTACCGGCGGCATGGTTTCGCCAGAGCGACAACCGCCTGGTACTGACGGCTCTCGATGAACCTACCGTAGTCGAAAATTCTTTGGGTTCGATCGCGCTTGGACACAGCGGACTGGTGTATGACGCGCTTGAACTCACGCAGGACGCCGCGGCACGCTACGCACATGGGCAGGACAACGTGATTATCAGCGCGGAGGCGCGACCAACCATTTTCTATCGGAGTTCGCCGGCTGGACTTTCTGAGGCAGTCGAAGTGGATACCTCATTTTTTGCGATGCCGGCGGAGTGGACGGCATCGCTCACTATCGGCGGGAAGCAATACCAGCAGCCAGTCAAGTCGTCCGAAGCATTCGGTGAAAGTCAGCTGGAGTTCGATATTCCGGAGTGGCAGGGAACGAAGTCCGGCGCGGTCGTTATCAAAATGGGGAGCACAGTCCGCACATTTCCGGTGGAACTGACAGCGGCGAAGAAGTGGACGATTTTCATTGTCCCGCACGAGCATCTAGACATCGGCTTTACCGACTACGCCGCAAAGGTGGCCGAGTTGCACTCGCAGGCACTAGATGGCGTGATCGATTTGATGAAAGAAGTACCCGACTTTCGCTGGACACTCGACGGCTATTGGGTCCTGGACCAATATCTGCAAGGTCGCTCGCCGGAGCGTGTGAATGAATTGTTGCGCTTGATCAAAGACGGGAAGATCACCGTCCCGCCTCAATTTGCGAACCAGCACACCGGAGTTGCATCGCTCGAGGGGCTGGCACGCTCACTTTACGACTCGCACTTATTTGCCAAGCAGCGCGACCTTCCTTTGGGAGCAGCTCACATTACGGATGTGCCGTCCTACTCATGGTCGTACGCTTCAATTCTGCACGACGCCGGCGTGAAGTATTTCGCGGCCGGCAGCAATTCGTGGCGCGCTCCCGGGATGCTGCAGGGGCGCTGGAACGAGAAATCTCCTTTTTATTGGGAGGGCCCGGACGGCGGCCGCGTGCTGATGTGGTATTCACGCGCATATCTGCAATTGGCAACGCTGTTTGGCACGCCTCCCCGGCTGGCGGCGGTCCGCGACTCACTGCCTGTTTTCTTGCAGGCGTATTCAGGAACGAACTACAAGGCGAACGCCACGATCATTTTCGGTACGCAACTCGAGAATACTGTTCTCAGCAAGGAGCAAGCCTATCTTCGAGGCGAGTGGCAGAAGCAATATGCGTGGCCGCGGCTGGAGTATTCAAACTTCGCCGAGGCCATGGGGGAAATCGAAAAACAGTTTGGATCGAACATTCCCGTTTACCGCGGCGATTTCGGTCCCTATTGGGAAGATGGCTTTGGCTCGGACAGCAAACATACGGCTGTGCACCGGCAGAATCAGCAGCGCATCGTGTCGGCGGAAAAAATGGCGGCCATTCCCGCGCTTCTGAATCCGGACTTTCGCCCCGATCACCGCTTGCTGGCGCAAGCCTGGAACAACATGCTGCTGTTCGACGAGCACACGTGGACTTATGTAGGAGCAACCACGCAACCGGAAAACGAACAAACCAAAACTCAGCTTGCCCTCAAGGGTGCGCGCACGACCGAGGCTGAACGCGAGATAACTGAATCCCTGCAACGCAGTTGGGCGCAATTCGAATCTTTTCTTGCGCCGAAAGACCCGTCGCTCGTCGTTTTCAACCCGCTGAACTGGATGCGCAGCGGAGAAGTGAGCTACGACTTGCAAGATGGCCTCGGCCTATTCGACACGAGCACGGGCAAGGTGGTGCCTTATGAAACTGTCAGGACCGGCAAGAGCACACCGCTCCCAGGCTTCGGCGGAGGATACCGGCGTGTCCGTTTCACGGCCGACAATGTTCCGGGGATGGGCTACAAATTGTTTGCCTTGCGATCTGTCGATACCGGCAAGCCTGGGGATCCGGAAAGAAAACTCGACGGAACAGTCTTTGAGAACCCTTACTACCGAATTACCCTCGATCCTTCCTCGGGCGCCGTCAGCGGTATTTGGGATAAGGAACTCAACCGCGAGTTGGTGGACGCGGCGAGCGCGTTTCGTTTCGGAGCGTACCTTTATGTGACGGGCGCCGACGACATGCCGAACAACAGTCTGTATCGCTACGGCATTACGCTGAAACCGCCGGTATTGTCGATCGCCGCCGCCAGCCACGGGCGGCTGTTAGGAGCCACACAAGCGCCATTCGCGACCATCATTACAATGGAATCCCGCGCTCCGAACACGCCTACGATTCGGCTGGAAATTACTCTCTATAACCGCAGGAAGCAGATCGACTTTGCGTACCACGTTTCGAAGGAAATGACGATCAAGAAGGAAGCCGTTTATATCGCATTTCCGTTTGCCGCCAATAATCCCGAATTTGGCTACGACACTCAAAACGGTTGGGTGAACCCTGCCAGGGACGAGCTGCCGGGTGGAAGCCACGAGTGGTACGCCGTGCAACACTGGGCCGCGGTACACGACGCCGGATTCATGGCGGCCGTGATCCCGCACGACGCGCCGTTGATAAATTTTGGCGATGTCGTGAGAGGCAACTGGCCCACCGACTTTCGCCCGAAGTCGGCCACTATGTTTTCCTGGGTGATGAACAACTACTGGGGTACGAATTTCGCACCGCAGCAGGGCGGCGAATTTGCCTTCCGCTACAGTTTGTTAAGTGGACGAGCGCTCGATCCCGCTGAGCTTACCCGATTGGGAAATGAGGCAATGACACCGCTCGAAGTAGATCAGGTGGGCGCCGCATTGTTGCCTGGCAAGTTGCCGAGCGATCAAGCCAGCCTGCTTGAAGTCGACAATCCTTCGATCGCGGTTGCCACATGGAAACTGGCGGAAGACGGTCAGGGCAGCATTCTGAGACTGCAGGAAACTGGCGGGCAGCCGCAGTCCGTCAAGATACGCAGCGCATATCTCAGGATGGACCAGGTCTGGCGATGTTCTTTGCTCGAGGACAATTTGCAAGAACTGAATAAAATAAACAGTCACAGTTTTCAACTCGATGTCAAACCGTTCGAGATCGTGACCCTGCGATTGCGGACCAGTCCAGAGTTCCCTGACGGATCATCCAAATCACAATGAGGCGATTTCCATGAGCATCAACTTCAGGGACAAGGTGGTGGTTGTAACCGGCGGTGCGATGGGCATCGGTGAGTCCTCCGCGCGCAAGTTTGCAGAGCTCGGCGCTGCGGTCGCGATCCTCGATGTCAACACAGACGCAGGCCGCAAAACGGCGCGAGCGCTGGGCAAGAAAACGCGAGCGGAATTCTACGCGTGCAATGTCGGGTCACCAGCAGAAGTGGAGAAAGCTGTGGCTTCCGTCATCCATGACTTCAGTGGAATCGATGTACTGGTCAGCAATGCCGGGATCCAGCGCTACGGAGACGTCGTCGGAACCACGGAAGAGGTATGGGATGAAGTCATGGCCGTGAACCTCAAGGGTTGTTTTCATAGCGCCAAGTATGTTGTCCCGAGCATGAAAAAGCGCGGCGGGGGCGCCATCGTGGTAGTGGGTTCCGTGCAGTGCTTCACTGCTGTCGGCAATTCAGCCGCATACGTTACCGCCAAGCATGCGCTGCTGGGGTTGGTGCGCGCCATGTCTCTCGACTACGCGCAACAGAATATTCGCGTCAACTGCGTTTGCCCCGGCGCCATCGACACTCCCATGCTACGCTGGGCCGCCAACCTCGACGCCAACCCAGAGAAGGTGCTGGCCACTTGCGATCGGATGCACGCTCTGGGACGAATGGGAAAGCCCGAAGAGGTTGCCAATGCCATCGCTTTTCTAGCCAGCGAATGGGCTTCGTTCATTACTGGAGCGGCCCTTATGGTGGATGGTGGAATGCTCGTTCCAACTGGCGGCATGGGATTTCAGGAGGGCGGCACGGGTGCTGCTACCAAGACTTAGGAGAACGTGAGTGCAACTGCGGGACAAAGTCGCTGTCATCACCGGCGCTGGGGCGGGCATTGGCCGGGCTAGCTGCCTGCTGTTTGCGGCGGAAGGCGCCAAAGTTATAGCCGTCGATCTGGATCCGGCTGCGCTCAGTTCGGTTGCCGAAGAAGTACGGCGAACGGGCGTTACGATCCTGGCCATACAGGCCGATGTTTCGCGCGCCGGGGATGTGGAGCGCGTCGTCTCAACAGCCTCGGAGAACTCTCTCGTCATCAATATTCTATTCAACAACGCGGGCATCGTGCCGCACGGCAAGATTCACGAGACGACAGAAACGGACTGGGACCGGACGATGGCAGTAAACGTCAAGAGCATGTACCTGATGTCGCATGCGGTCGTCCCGATATTTCTGAAGCACGGCGGCGGAGTGATTCTGAATACGTCGTCTGCGACTGCGCTTCGCAGCGTGGTGGATCGAGCCGCTTACACTACGTCGAAAGGTGCGGTCGTGGCGCTTACGAAGAGCATGGCCGTTGACTACGTTCGTGATGGAATTCGTGTGAACTGTCTCTGTCCGGGAACCATTGATACGCCGTCGCTAAAGCAGCGTTTGGCAGCGTTTCCGGACCCCGAAGAGGCGAGAAAGCAGTTTGTCGCCCGGCAGCCGATGGGGCGCCTCGGGACCGCCGAAGAAGTTGCCCGGGCTGCGTTATTCCTTGTTTCGGAGGACGCGAAGTTCATAACTGGGATCGCTCTTTCCATCGACGGAGGCTTCACGATCTAGCCGATGAAAGCATTCCGTGCTACCTCCAGAAAAACGAAATGGCGCGGCCGGCCGGCTTTTTGCCTGGACAATGGCGTCGTGCGACTGACCGGTCTCACCGGGGGAGGACACATTGCCGATTTTCGTCTTCTCGATCCAGCTGGCAGCAACGTGAATGCACTTTGGGAAGCTCCGTGGCCGACAATGGATCCGGATAGATTCGGGAGCGGCGATCTTCGCAGGAATGTTCGCAAGTACGGTCCAGTGCCGGTGGGAAAGTTTCTCGCCGCGTTTACGGGACACGCGGTTTGTGTGGATTATTTCGGCGGCCCATCGAAGGCAGAAGCCGCGCAAGGACTGGCGCTGCATGGAGAGGCCACGAATTCGCGCTGGAAGCTACTGGAATCTCACCAGAGCAGCACCGAGGCCCGGCTTTCGCTGGCGGTGCGCATGCCGGCCGCTGGCCTGCGGCTGCGACGCGAACTTCGTTTGCGCCGAGGCGAATCCGTTGTGTATATCGAGGAGACTTTGACCAACGAACGTGCCCAGGATCATTTTTTTCATTGGACGCAGCACGTGACTCTTGGTTTGCCCTTGCTGCATCCGGAGGAGAGCGCCATCGCTTTGCCGGGAACTCGCGCCTTGACTTGGCCTCACGGTTACGAGGGAGCAAGTCTTGTCGCGGACGATCAAGAGTTCACTTGGCCCGATGCACCAGCGATCAAAGGCGGACGGGTAAGTCTCGCGCGCCCGTTTGTGCGGGACGGTAAAGGTTTTGTTGTGGCGGTATTGCTCGACCCGCGGCGCGAGATAGGATTTGTGATGGCACTGAACCGGAAACTCGGACTCCTGCTCGGCTACTGTTTTCGCCGCGCCGACTTTCCCTGGGTCGCTATTTGGGAGGAGAACGCTGCCCGCAAGGGTTCACCTTGGGACGGCAAGACCCGTGCCCGCGGTCTGGAGTTTGGTTCGACCCCGATGCCCATTGGAAAAGAAGAGACGTTCGCGCGCGGATCGATATTCGACACTTCCACATTCCGAAGGATCTCCGCAAAAGCAGAGCTCCGGGCTCCATATGTTGCTTTTCTTTCCAAAGTTAGTTCCGGATGGCGCTCGATCCGCGACCTTCAGATTGGGCGAGAGAGCATCGTGGTCACGGAAGAACGAGGAGAGCAATTAGAGTTACGGGCCACCGGCCTCAAGAAGTTGGGGTTGAGCACGCAATGATTATCCGCAGAGATGCGAGTTTGACCTGAGAACTGGAGAGAACATGGACCAAGCCGGTGAGGGTTTCTTGATCTTGGTGGTGGCGGGCGTGATGAACGCGAGCTTCACCTTACCCATGAAGTTCACCCGCAACTGGAACTGGGAAAACACGTGGCTGGTCTGGACTTTGTTCGCGCTGGTGATCTTTCCGCCGTTGGCAGCCTTCGCCACCATCCCGCATCTTGGTGAGCTCTACGGAGAAGTCGCCGCCGGACTAGTTCTAACCGTTGCGATTTTCGGGTTGGGATGGGGAGTTGCGCAGGTCCTATTCGGACTGGCGGTTGATTCCATCGGAATCGCCCTGACGTTCTCTATCGTTTTGGGAATTTCGGCTGCGGTGGGCTGCGTCATTCCCCTGATTCGGCTGCATCCGGAAAAACTCTTTACTACGGGCGGATTTATCACGATGGCCGGAGTTGCGCTGGTCATCGCGGGAGTCGCGATTTGCGCTATCGCGGGACGCCGGCGCGAAGCGGCGATGGCGGCGCGTGACGGACGTCCGAAGGTCAATATGAGCCGGGGGCTGGCCTGCGCCATCCTTTGCGGTTTCGGAGCAGCTCTGGTGAACTTCGGGCTGGCGTTCGGCGGACCACTTATGGACGCAGCCGTAAGGCACGGAGCTTCCGAAGTCTGGGCCGGGAATGCAGTTTGGCTACCGCTGATGCTCGCCGGCTCGATTCCGAATTTTGCATACTGCATTTATCTTCTCAGCAGAAATAAAACGTCCCATCGTTATGGAGGTCCGGGCACGGCGTCGCACTGGTTTCTCGCTGCGATCATGGCTTTCTTCTGGTTCGCGAGCACGGCGCTTTACGGAATCGCCACTGGCAAGCTTGGCAGCTGGGGAACGATTCTGGGCTGGCCTTTGTTCATGTCGCTGATCGTTATTACCGCAAGTATTCTGGGATTTATCACCGGAGAATGGAAAGGCAGTGGCAAACAGCCGTTGCGCATCCAGATAGGTGGGGTGGTTGTGTTGGTGCTGGCGGTATTTGTCCTGGCCGCCGCCAGTCGCTGGGTTTAGGAGGAATGATGAGAGCACTCGCCATCGATCTCGGCGGCACGCACGCTACCTGCGCGGTGCTGGACGATCGCGCCATTCTCGCCGAGGAGGTGGTTAGCACCGACGGTACGCAAGGTCTGCGCCCCGTTTTGCCGCTGTTTGCCCAGACTTTTCACAAACTTCTGCAGAAAGCGGGCGTCGCGACAAAAGATTGCGCGGGACTCGGGTTCAGTTTCTGTGGACTCGCGGACACTCGCGTGGGGCGCGTCGTTTCCACTAATCAAAAATATGATGACGCGGTCGGAATCGATTTCGTGAAATGGTCGCAGCAGGAATTTGGACTTCCCTTGAGAATCGAAAATGACGCGCGCATGGCATTGCTTGGGGAGCGCTATGCCGGGGCGGCTCGCGGTTTTGATGATGTGGTCATGACCACTCTCGGAACCGGCATCGGAGGAGCGGCCATGATCGGGGGGAGTCTGATTCGAGGGAAGCACGCGCAGGCCGGCTGCTTGGGCGGCCACCTTCCTGTGCTTTTCAACGGCCGAACCTGTACTTGCGGAAACATCGGATGTCCCGAGGCCGAGGCTGCGGGCTGGTCTATTCCGCTGGTGGCGCAGGACTGGCCTGGATACGTCAACAGCGTTCTCGGAAAAGATGAGCCGCTGAATTTCGAAAAGCTCTTCCGCTACGCCGCACGGGGAGACGCGGTGGCAACCGCGCTACGCGATCGTTGCCTGCATATCTGGGCTGCCAGCGCCACGGGACTGATTCATGCCTATGATCCTGAAATCGTCGTCTATGGCGGCGGTGTGATGAAGAGTGCGAATATCATCGTCCCATTTGTGCAGGCCTACGTGGAGAAACATGCGTGGACTCCTTGGGGCAAAGTGAAGGTAAGAGCGGCAGAACTCGGAAACAACGCGGGCTTGCTGGGAGCGATCCCGTTACTCTCTGAAAAGATCGGATGACTTTGCGCTCGAACTACGACAAATTTCCTGTTGTTCAGGTCTCCGCTTTGGCGGGCGATTGCCAGGTGGGGTGGGCCGCGATCGTTGACGCAATCGCCGTCGCAATCAAACGACTGGAACGAGAAAGCGGAAATGCGCGCGCAGTCTTGTGCATCGAGTGCTACCCGGGAGCTTTCGCCGATCAAATCGAGCAAGCGCTGGCCGCTGGCCTACGGCCGAGCTTGACCGTCAGCACCGGAAACCTTTTCAAAACTTCCGGCGCGGTCGATGCCCTGGTTGGGCATTACCTGGGCGATGACCCCGTATTTGGCAGGATGAACGGCATTGTCGTCGAAGACTTCCTGGACCCAAAAAAGCTAGCGGCGGCGCGAGAGTCCGTAGCAAAGAGCCCGGGACTGACGCTCATTGTGGGTACCGGCGCGACGCTGGTTGCCGCCAATCATGATGTGCTCATCTTTGCCGACATGGCACGCTGGGAAATCCAGATGCGATATCGCCGCAACCAGATCGGCAACCTCGGAGGGGACAACGCTTCCGCCAGCTTGGCTGTGAAATACAAGCGCGCGTACTTCGTGGACTGGCGCGCCGCGGACCGGCTCAAGCAGACGGTTTACCCTGAGATCGATTTCTTGCTAGATACGAATGATCCAAACACTCCGAAGATGATTTCGGGAGACCGGTTGCGTGAAGGGTTGGCCATCACGGCCCGCCGGCCTTTTCGGGTTGTTCCGTATTTCGACCCCGGACCCTGGGGCGGTCACTGGATGGAAAAGGTCTGCGGACTTTCACCCGAAGGTGTTCCCAACCACGCTTGGTGCTTTGACTGCGTGCCGGAAGAGAACAGCTTGCTTCTCGGCTTCGGAAACGTGAAAGTTGAGATTCCCGCTATCAATCTTGTGTTCGAGCATCCTCACGAATTGCTGGGCGAAGCGGTGCACGGGCGCTTCGGCAAAGAATTTCCTATCCGCTTCGACTTTCTTGACACCATGGGAGGTGGCAATCTTTCGCTCCAGGTCCATCCCTTGACTGAATACATCCAGGACAAGTTTGGAATGCACTATACACAGGACGAAAGCTACTATCTGCTGGACGCCGGCGACGATGGTTGCGTCTATCTCGGACTGCACGAGAACATTGACCGCGATGCCATGTTGCGAGAGTTGCGGGCTGCACAGAGTGGCGGTCCTGCTTTTCCTGCGGAGAATTTTGTCAACGTATGGCCGGCTAAGAAGCACGATCATTTCCTGATTCCTGCGGGCACCATTCACTGCTCCGGGAAAAACAGCATGGTGCTTGAGATCAGCGCGACCCCGTATATCTTCACTTTCAAGCTGTGGGACTGGGGACGCCTCGGGTTGAACGGCCTGCCCAGGCCGATTCATCTTGAACACGGGGAAGCCAATATCCAGTGGGACCGCACGACAGGCTGGGTGGGTCGCAACCTGGTGAACCAGATTACACCATTCAGTTCGGGCGATGGATGGCGAGAGGAACGCACTGGGCTTCACGAACGTGAGTTCATTGAGACACGCCGCCATTGGTTTACTGGCGTCGTGCCTCATCAGGCGACTGGGGGCGTCAACGTCCTTAATCTGATCGAGGGACGCGAAGCAGTAGTCGAAAGTCCAACCGGCGCGTTCGAGCCTTTTGTAGTTCACTACGCCGAAACCTTCATTGTTCCGGCCGCGGCGGGAGACTATACGATCCGTCCATACGGCGAAGCCCAAGGGAAAGAGTGCGGAACGATTAAGGCCTTCGTAAGAACAAACCCCTAGCGCTCTGCGTTCGGCGCTTTACGTTTGCTCCAGGGAGATTCGCACGTGAAGAGAGTTTTCGTCCGGTGTTTGTTAGTGGTGCTAGCTGCGAGCTGTACGGCGCAGGTACAGAGCCAGGCTGCGCCCCGTTCTGCGTACGAGACGCCGGTGTCTTGCGTGCAGATCAAGGATGGCACGTTTCACAGCACTAGCCTCGACCGGCAGATGAAATATCGCGTGCTGCTCCCGTGTGGCTACCAGACAGGGGTCGAGCGTTTCCCAGTGCTGTATCTTCTCCACGGACTTTACGGAGCTTATTTGAACTGGGACACCAATACGCACCTGGAGAGCTATGCCAGCCACTATAAATTGATTGTGGTCATGCCGGATGCCGGTGATTCCTGGTATACCAACTCAGCGACAGACTCCAAGGACAAGTTCGAGGACTATATTGCCAGGGACATGGTGGCGGAAATCGACAGCAAGTTCCGCACTCTGCGCTCGCGCCGCTCCAGAGGAATCGCGGGGCTTTCCATGGGAGGGTAC
>Ga0070764_10000173_pt1 | contig 22531 bp, 16 predicted proteins | sample HubBroMetageWRM4_FD_67287 | JGI IMG/M metagenome (GOLD analysis project Ga0070764, IMG submission 67287) | Warmed soil microbial communities from the Hubbard Brook experimental Forest, New Hampshire - Hubbard Brook CCASE Soil Metagenome WRM 4 | ecosystem: Environmental > Terrestrial > Soil >... | reverse complement strand
GCGGCGGCTTTCCTGATGACTCCGGGCGCTACCGAGAAACTGTTCAGCGATCTGGCTCCACGATTTGCGGATCGTCCGGGCGGTTACACGCGGATTATCCGGGCGGGCTGGCGATTGGGAGACGGAGCGGATCTGGCGATTCTGGAGTTCATCGGCTCGGAGTTGAAGAAGAAGGACAAGAAGCCGCGCCGGAAGCAGGATGTAGAGACTCCGGAAGAAGAGAAGGAAAAAGAAGCGGTGGCAGCGAAGTAGTTCGCTCCGTTTATTTTTGATTAGTCACGCAGTTTGAAAAGGCCCGCCCGATTCGTCGGAACGGGCCTTTTGTTTTTTCGGACTAATGCTTTCGCGGTGCGGAACTACTGCTTAATTCCCAACCACGAATTGTAGATGGCCTTCTGCTGGTCTGTGAGGTGTTCCATCGGTTTGAGCGTGTAGGTTGGGTACGGGCTGGTCTTGAGCGCGACTGAAAAGTCCTTGAATTCGCCGAGGCGCAGGACCGTCACCCGCACCGTGTCGCCAGGCTTGCGCGTGGCGATTTCCTTGGCGAAGCCATCGAAGTCCACGGCATGGCTATCCAAGGCGTAGATGACGTCGTCACGGTCGAGTCCGCCGGATTCTGTGGGGCTGCCGGGAGTGATGTTGCGAATTTTGGCCCGGCCGTCGTCGTTCTTAGTTGTGTCAACGCCGATCCACGGTTTTGCGGATTCGAGTTTCTTTTCAACCGTGATACCAGCGTACGCGAAGTACTGTTCGTAGGGAATGGGTTCCTTGCCGGAAATATATTGGTGGAAAATTCCGCTGACGTCCGTGCCGGCAACATCGGACGCGGCTTTGATGGCGTCGTCAGGCTCAAAGCCGGACTTGGGGAGCGCGTGGCGGGAATAGAGCGAGCGCATCCAGTCGTCTAGAGATTTCTGATTGTTGGTATTGTGGCGGATTGCGAAGTCCAGGATATGGCCCATGATCTGGCCGCCATCGTAGTAGGAATACCAGGTGTTCAGCAGGTTGTTGTCCTGGTGGATCACGCTCTCGCGCGGAAACCAGGTGTCCCAGCTGGTGTCTTCGATGCTGCGCTCACTGCGGCCGGGATAGGCTTCGAATTTTGTGATGAGCTGGCCGATCATGTCGAGATATTGTTCGGGAGTGATGAGCCCGGCATGCACCAGGGCTAGCGCTCCGTAATAACTGGTGAGGCCTTCGGAGATCCACAGCGACGGCGTGTGGACCATTTGCGAGTAATCGAAGGGTCCGAGAGGCAGCGGGCGCAGTCGCTTCACGTTCCAGGCATGGAAGAATTCGTGCGCGGAAACGAAGAGCTTCAGATCGTAGCGATTGACGTAGCCGGGGGCCGGCTCGGTGGAATCCCAATCGGCGGCGAAATTGATTTGCGTGGAATTTAGATGCTCGAGGCCACCGCCGGTCTTGAGCCAGACGTGGAAAATAAAATAGTAGTCTTTGAAAGGCGCGGCTTGGCCCGGAGTGCCGGCTACCGGCTGGAAGACTGGAACGAGCGCGGCGACGGCTTTCTGAAGATCATCGACGAACTTCGCAAAATCCTTCTGCCCCATTACGTCGTGCACGATGACGTGATATTTCGTGCCGAGGACTTCGAAATCTTTTTCGGCGAAATCGGAAATTTCCAGCGGGCAATCGGCGAAGGTATCGTAGTTTGGCGCCTGAAATGTGGTGGCCGAGGTGTGCTCCATGCCGGTGGCAACGCGCCAGCCGCTGGGGGCTGCGATCGATAGCGTGGTTGCGCGATCCTTTCCGCCGACGATGTACATCCAAACGGAAGGGCCGCCGATGAAGGCGTGCCGTTCGTTGTATTGCGCGATGTTGTTCTGCAGCGTGTTGGCGTAAACCTGATATTCGACCGTGACCGATTTCGCGCCTGATAGATCTATGCGCCAGGTCTGGCTGTCCGTCTTGTGCCAGGTAAGTTCCGCGCCGGCCGCGGAGTGCGCGCGGAAACGTTGCACGTTCGCGGCGTAGTTTTCAATGTAGTAGGAGCCAGGCGCCCAATCCGGAATGGCGAAATCCACCGTCGCACCAGAGAGAGCGTCCGCATGGATGGTGACATCGAGCAGATGGGAATTGGGGCGCTCGAATTTCAATTCGTAGCTGACCGGGCTGGCGCCGGAGGCTGCAGCAGAAAATGTCAGCAAGCAAACGGCGGCAAGAAGAAGCAGATAACGCAAGAAATGGCTGGACGACTGTGGCTCCATTGGCGTCTCCATTCGTGTGAGTGGATTTTCTACGCTGTGTTGGTCGGGACCGTGCGGGCAGCGGCGTTCCGTTCCTCTTCATGCCGCTTTTCACGAGCCTTTCCAAGCAAAACGAAAAGCGATGCGACGATCAACGCGGCGGCGCCGCCCGACGTATCAATAAGCACATCGCCCACGGCGGCGGTGCGGCCCGGGACGAATGATTGGTGATACTCATCGAGCGCGGCGTACCCCGCGATGATCAAAATCGTCACCAGCGCCCAGCGCACGTGCATGCCTTTTTCGCCGGCGCGAATGCCGCGCAGAATGAGCACGCTCAGGATGAAATATTCGGTCAAGTGCCCGCATTTACGGATGATGTGGTGGAGCAAGTCGAGAGTTTCCGCGGAAGCATGAGGAAGAAAAAAGCGCAGCATGGGAATGATGAAATGGCCGGTGTTATCGGACTTGAAAAAGGCAGTCGAAAATCCGGAAATCACAAGAGCCCAGAGAAGCGCAGGCCACCAGTAGCGGAGCCATTTCATGCTAGCGGTCCGGCCCGGCGCAGCGAAAAATTGTGTGGATTGCAATTTTCAAAGGGAGCGCTCTGTCTTTATTCGCGCCGGTAATTCGGAGCTTCGCGCGTGATGATCACGTCGTGCACATGGCTTTCCAGCAAGCCGGCCGACGAGATGCGGATGAACTTGCTGCGTTCCTGAAGCTCGGTGAGATTGCCCGCGCCACAATAGCCCATGCCGCTGCGCAGGCCGCCGACGAGTTGATCCACCAGACCCGCGAGAGGTCCTTTGTAGGGCACTTGGCCTTCGATGCCTTCCGGCACGGACTTGCCGCGTTCGGCGCCTTCTTGCGCGTAACGATCGGCGGAGCCTGCTTCCATGGCGCCGAGCGAGCCCATGCCGCGATAGGATTTGAAGGTGCGGCCTTGATACAAAATTGTTTCGCCGGGGGATTCTTCTGTGCCGGCAAAGAGTCCGCCGATCATCACAGAATTGGCTCCAGCGGCGATGGCCTTGGTGATGTCACCGGAAAATTTGATGCCGCCATCGGCGATGATGGGGACGCCGGTGCCTTTTGCGGCGCGCGAAGTTTCGATGATTGCGGTGATTTGCGGCACGCCCGCGCCGGTTACCACGCGCGTGGTGCAGATGGAGCCGGGACCGATGCCGATTTTCAGGCCGTCCACGCCGAGGGAAATCAGATCGCGCGCGCCTTCGGCAGTAGCCACGTTTCCGGCGACCACTTGCATCTCTGGGAATTTTTGTTTCACGGCGCGGACGGCGTCCATCACACGGGAGCTGTGGCCGTGCGCGGTGTCAATCGCGAGGACGTCCACTTTTTCACGCGCCATTTCGGCGGCGCGTTCCAAGAAATCGCCAGTGGCGCCGATGGCCGCGCCTACGCGCAGGCGGCCGTGTTCGTCTTTCGTGGCGCTGGGGAACTCGATTTTTTTCTGGATGTCTTTTACGGTGATCAGGCCCTTCAGGTTGAAATCCGCGTCCACTACTAGAAGTTTTTCGATGCGATGGCGCTGCAGGATGCGTTCTGCTTCTTCGAGGGTGGTGCCGACGGGAACGGTGACGAGATTGTCTTTGGTCATCACCGAGCTGACGGGCTGATCGAGATTGCGTTCGAAACGCAAATCGCGATTGGTGAGAATGCCGACGAGTCGCGCGCCGCGGGTGACCGGCAGACCCGAGACTTTGTACTTGTTCATGATGTCGAGCGCCTGACGGACGGAAAGCTCGGGCGCGATGGTGACGGGGTCAACGATCATGCCGCTTTCCGAGCGCTTCACGCGGTCAACTTCTTCGGCCTGGCGGTCGATGGTCATGTTGCGATGAATGAAACCGATGCCGCCTTGGCGCGCGATGGCAATCGCCAGGCGCGCGTCTGTGACGGTGTCCATTGCGGCGGCGACGATGGGAATGTTCAGTGCGATTTTGCGCGAGAGGCAAGTGCGCGTGTCCGCCTGCGCGGGCAGGATGGACGATTTGCCAGGGAGCAGCAGCACGTCATCGAAAGTCAGCGCTTCGGGAATGGGTCCTTCCATCATCTATTCTCCTATGATCCGGAAGGTCCCCATATACAGCAAAGCCCAGCGGGTTTAGCTGGGCTTGCGGAAGATTCACTTGTAGCGGCAGACCTTCATTATATCAAGCATTCATTTTATGTGCATCGGCTGGCGAAATCAAGCCGCGAGGGTGCGAGGAAAACCCGCTATTGCCCTGATTTAGAATTTCGGTTACGAATCTAGGATGGATAAATCTCAAATTCAGATACGGCGTTTGGCGCCTTCGGAAGGTGCCGCGTATCGAGAGATTCGGTTGGAGGCGCTGCGGCTGAATGCGGAAGCTTTTGGCAGCACGTTTGAGGTTGAGAGCGTTCGACCGCTCGAGCATTTCTCTGAGCGCGTGGCTGGGTGTCCCGTCTTCGGCGCTTTCCGCGATGCCGAGATTGTGGGCATGGCGGGATTCCTGCGCCGAGAAGGCATTAAGGACGCTCACAAGGGGTACCTCTGGGGGATGTACGTCCGGGCTGGCGCTCGGAATGCCGGCGTTGGGAGAAAGCTTGCAGAAGCGGTGATCGAATATGCGCGGCGGCATGTTGAAATGCTGCAACTGGACGTGGTCAGTGAAAATGAAGCGGCGCGGCGGCTTTATGCGAGTCTGGGATTCGTGGAATACGGGATTGAGCGCAAGGCGCTGAAGCAACATGGCCGTTACTACGATGAGGTGCTGATGGCGAAGGACTTCACGGGTGATGCAACCGATTTGAAAGCTGACGCCGAGTAAGGTTGCGTGAATCGCGCGTACTCCCTACCATGTAAAGAGTGAAGGAATTCAGACCACATCTGCTGTTGCGCAATGCTCATGCGATGACCATCGCGGCGAATTTCTGGCCGCGGCCGGTTCCGTTGCTGCCGCGTGGCGTGGCGCGTTCGTTTGAGACCGAAGCTGGCACGCAGGTTCTGGGCGTCTGCCACTGGCAGAAGAATCCGCGCGAACATCCAACTCTGGTGTTGCTGCACGGCCTAGAGGGTTCGTGCGAATCGGGGTATATGCTTGGCACGGGAGAAAAGGCGTGGATCGCGGGATTTAATGTAGTGCGTTTGAATCAGCGGAATTGCGGCGGCACCGAGAAGTTGAGCCCAACGCTTTATCATTCCGGATTGAGCTGCGACATTCGCGGCGTCGTGCTGGAGCTGGCCGAACATGATGGCTTGCCTGAGATATTTGCCGCAGGCTATTCGATGGGCGGCAATCTGGTGCTGAAGATGGCGGGAGAAATGGGCGCGTCGCCAGCGGCGGAACTGCGCGGCGTGGTGGCCATCGCGCCGGCGCTGGATCTGGCTGCTTGCGCAGACGCATTGAGCAAGCCGCGCAATTTCATTTACGAGCATCACTTCGTGACACGGCTGAAGCGGCACATGCGTCACAAGGCGAGTTTGTTTACGGATTTGTATCCGCTGCACGCCGTTCCTGGTTTCCGGCGGGTTCGGACGGTGCGCGAGTTTGATGACGTGATCACCGCGCGCTATTGCGGGTTTGCGGATGCCAGCGACTACTACGCGCGCTCCAGCGCGTCGCGCGTGGTATCTGAAATTCGCGTTCCCACCTTGATTATTGCGGCGAAGGACGATCCGTTCGTGCCGTTCGGGCCATTCCAGAATCCGGCGATCGTGAGCAACCGATGGATCACTTTGATGGCGCCTGAGCATGGCGGGCACTGCGCGTTTATTTCCCAGGAATATGGACCGGAGCGATTTTGGGCGGAGGCGAGGATTGTGGAATTTTGCGCCGGCCAGTCGGAATTGGTTGGCGCGGCCAAAACGCAGCCAGAGAGTCAGACGGCTCGCGCTCGCGGATAAATTCAAAATCAAATGAGCCGGCGGCACGCCCTTCGACCCTGCCACCGGCAGGCTCTCAGGACAGGCCGGCGCTACGCGATTGGGATTTCGAGCGAAGGCTGAAATCCGGGCGTGAGCAGCTGAGCATCTCCCGATTGCGAGATCACCATGTCGTCCTCGCAACGCATGCCGTAGTCGCCCGCGACGTAGATTCCCGGCTCGTTGGAAAAGGTCATACCGGGCTTGAGGATGGTGCGGTTTCCACGGACAAGGTAAGGCGATTCGTGGCCGTCCATTCCGATGCCGTGGCCCAGACGGTGCGAAAAATATTTGTAGCCGGGACCGAATCCGGCGTCGGTTATCACTTTGCGCGCGGCATCGTCCACGGAGCCGCACTCGTGGCCGGCGACAGCCGCAGCGAGCGCGGCATTCTGCGCATTGCGTACGATTTCGAAAGCGTGCTGAAGTTTTTCCGACGGTTTGCCCAGAACACTCATGCGCGTGACGTCCGATTGATAGCCCTCGACCGTCGTGCCATCGTCAATCATCACGCCGACGCCCTCGCGCAGCGCTTGCTCTTCGCGCGAGCCGTGGGGCAGGGCAGAGGACGGGCCGAAAAACACGGAGGCTTCGCCTTGCAGACCCATGCGGGCATAGCCGCGCGTGGCGAGGGCGGAAACTTCGTGCTGCGTCATGCCTTCGCGCAGCGAAGCGAATACGGCTTTGTACACATCGCAGGTGGCGGAACAGGCCAGGCGCATCAGTTCCAGTTCGTGGGCGCTTTTTTGTGCGCGGCAGCCGACGGTGATGGGATCGCCGCTGGTGTAATCGAGTGAAGTTGCGACGTGGCGCAGCCCATCGAAGAAAACGAAGCGCGTGGTGGCTTCCACGCCCACTTGTCCGGTACGGATGCCGCGTTCTGCCAGCCATTCTTCGATGATCGGATAGGGACTTTCATCTTCCTGCCAGACTCGGATCTCCAACGGCCAGCGCATCTGCTCGCGCAGGCGCCCTTCTTCAAACCCCGGGGCAACCAGAAGAGGATCGCCTTGGCGAGGCACCAGGAATGCGAGGATGCGTTCGCTGGGCCACCAATGGATGCCGGTGTAATAGACCAGCGTGGTTCCGGGAGTGACGTAGAGCGCTTCAAAACGCGGCTTCGCGTCCGTCATCAGCTGCTGCGCGTGAGCGACACGCGCTTGAAGCTCTTCAGGACGAATCAGTTTCACGCGATCACCGAGTGGTTTCAAGGCGTCGAACGCCGGCGGCAGCAATTGGCTCGCCGCTTGCGCTGCGGTTGATGGGCCGATCGCAGCGAATCCGCTGCATGCGGTTCCAGCAACCCCGCCGGTAGCGATAGCAGCGGATTTGAATAAATCACGCCGAGAAAATTTCATGGAACTCCTGTAGGAAGAATCAGTGAAAGTGCGAGATCAAGACGGCGTCTGTGACGGCGCGGCCATGCGCATAGATAATCTGCTTCCCGTCAGGTGATAAGGTGTAGGCGCCCCACTGAAAATCCGGGCCAAGATTCATCACTTGCTTCGCGGCGGCCGGCGGGCTGCCCTGCGCTCCTACCGGCTGAGCCCACAGACTCACGACGCCGTCTTTATTGATTGGGTACAGAACCGCGCGGCCGTCTTTTGTCCAAGCCAGTTTCTGCCCGCCATCGCCATTGAAGGCGCCTTGCATTTCTGGCGGTAAGTCATAGACGTTGCGAATTTCTCCTCCGTCCAGGCCGACGACGGCGAGTTTAGGACGCTTGCCTGGTTCCGGCTGGTAGGCTGCGGCCAGAGAAGTTCCGTCCGGCGAAATCACGGGAGAAAACAATTCCTCTTTGGAGACTTGGGCGGGCGTGCCGCCGTCAATCGCGACGCGCATCAGGTGAACCGAATTGCCCTCGACATCAACGTAAACGACAAATTTGCCGTCTGGCGCACAGTTGGGATGAATGGCAAGCTTGCCGGCGCTGAGCTGCGTAAGATTCGATCCATCCGTATCTGCGCGCCAAATGGAGCTGCTGTCCTGGCCCCGTCCCATGCCGAAAACGAAGTGCCGGCCATCTCCGCAGCTGGAAAGCCAATTTGGAGTGACGACACCAGGGGCAATGTCATGGACGTTCGAGCCATCGGGCGAGGCGCTTGCGAGCTGAATACTTCCGGACGTGTAGTAGGTGTAGAGGATCTTGCCGTCGGGCGTCCAAATGATGCCGGAAATACCGTCGGCGCGGCTTATGCCGCTGGAAATTTGGTGTGGCGGCGAGAGGGAAGCCGAGCTGCCGAAATTTGCGACCCACAGGTTGCCGGTGAGAGTTAACTGCGCGGTGGCAAGGGCGGAGCCGTCGGAGGTGATGCTGGTGCCGTTGTAGAAGTTTAGATCGTTGGTTATGCGGCGAACTTCGGCGTCGGGATAGCTGAGCGAATAAAGTTGCGCGTTGAGTGACGTCCTGCTGACGCGCGCGTTGAATAGGATCGCGGAGCCGTCGGGAAGCCAGGCCATTTGATCGGGAGAAATCCAGTCTTGGGAGCCCAAGCGGGTTTTCTTTTTAGAATCGACGTCCACGATTTCCACGGCGTACTTGCCAAAATCGCCGGTGGGATTATCCGCTACGGCGATGCGCTTGCCATCGGGAGACCATGCCGGACCACTGTCGGAAAAGCGGGGTGGATTGGTCAAAACTTCCAGGGTTTGCTCGCCGGTGCCGTCGGAATTTGCAAGCATCAAGTAGGAAGTGTTGGTCTTGCTGGCTTGCCGCACGAACACAAAACGCTTCCCGTCGGGAGAAAAGCTAAGTGGACTATCTACATCCACGATCACCTGGCGCGGTGCGCCGCCCAAGGAGGGCGCCTGGAAGAGCGTTCCGACGCCAATTGATTCATCTCGCTTGACGAAGTAAATGTAATTGCCGTCGAGTGAAAAATTCAGGCCCTCGATTTCGCCGGGCGTGCCGAGTTCCACTTGCGCGGTGCTGCCGGTGGCGAGCTGGCGAATCCAAATGCCGTGGCTGCCTTTTTCGTCCGCGACATAGGCGACCCACTTGCCGTCCGCGGAAATCGTGGCGGAGTGGATATTGCCGGTGGAGGTGATGGGCGAAATCATCATTTGCGAAAAGGAGGACGCTTCCTGATGGTGATGTCCAAGGCGATCGTGAAAAACGACGGCCAGGACCGCGCCGACGGCGATGAGGATTGCAACGGCTGCCGCGATCCATACGCCCAGGCGCGAGCCACTTTGCGCAGGCACGCTTGTAATGCCGCTTGCTGATGATGGAAGCGCGGTCGCGTGCGTAGCGGAGGGTTGCGCCGCATTCGATCCGGAGCTGGGATTGGGGGCCGAGTTTGCTGTTGCCCACGAGCCGGAGGAAGCGGTTGGAGCGCGGGAAGAATCGGTGTCGCGTTTCAAGCGTTTTAGATCGCCGCGCAGCTCGGCGGCGGTTTGGTAGCGCAGGTCGCGATCTTTCTCCAGGGATTTTCCGATGATTTCTTCCAGCTTGGCTGGGAGCAGCGGATTGAGGGAGGTTGGCGAGGGCGGCGTGCGATTCAGAATGGCGTCAAAAATCACCGCGGACGTATTTCCGTTAAACGCGGCTTGGCCCGTGGCCATTTCGTAGAGCACCGCGCCGAGACTGAAGAGATCGGTGCGCGCGTCGAGGTCCTCGCCGCGAGCTTGTTCCGGCGACATGTACGCAATAGTGCCGATCGCCGAGCCAGGGCTGGTGAGAAAAAGATTGTCAGTGGTGGGCTGGGTAACGCTGTTGCCCGCACCGACTGCCTCACCGACGCGACGCGTGGCAGCTTGCTTGGCCAATCCGAAATCGAGAATTTTCGCCTGGCCGCGCGAGGTGATGAAGATATTCGCGGGCTTGATGTCGCGATGAATGATGCCGCGGGAATGGGCGGCGTCGAGCGCGTCGGCAATCTGCGCGCCGAAATCGAGCAGGGCATCGGTAGCCATGGGCCGGCCGCCGATGCGTTCGCGGAGCGTCTGCCCTTCGAGGACTTCCATGACGAGGTAGGGGCGGCCGTTGTGCTCGCCCACATCGTAGATGGTGCAAATGGCCGGATGATTCAGAGAAGACGCGGCGCGGGCTTCACGCTGGAAGCGTTCGAGCGCGGCCGGATCGCGCGCGAGGTCCGCAGAAAGAAATTTAAGCGCAACTTGGCGCCCGAGGCGCGTATCCTCCGCGCGAAATACCTGGCCCATGCCGCCGCTGCCCAGGGGATCGAGGATGCGGTAGTGAGAGATTGTTTCGCCTATCATGGTCGCTCGTCATCGTAAACAACTGCGCGCGATGGCGCAAGGAGCTAAAAGGGAATAGGTCAGCACGCGGCGAAGAAAATGGAAAGACTGAATGGGTCCCAGCGCGAGCAGGGAATCTCTAGTTCGGTGCCAAAATTCCTGCAACTTTTCCAAAACGCCTGGGTTTCAGTTCCCAGCAGCAAAAGGGGCTCCGGCCCTCGGCCATCATCGATCACTCATCTAAGGAGAATTTCAAATGGGGAATCCTAGAGCTATTGGTGTGCTCATTGCTTTTCTTGCCGCAGTGTCTCTCTCTAGCTGTGGCGGAGGCTCCAGCATGGGAACGACTTCCACGCAAAGCCAAGCTTCAATTTATACCGTGGGTACGGACGCTCCTTTGCCGAGCGTCGTTTCCTGCGAGGTGAACGTAACCGGAATCACTCTGTTCAACGGCACGACGAACGTGAGCGTGCTATCGCAGCCGCAGATTGTGGATTTCGCGCAGCTCAGTGGGTTGCACCAGTTACTGGATCTGACTGCGGTACCGACCGGAACCTACACTTCGGCGACGATAACGATTGCCTCTCCGGTGATTGGGTTCATTGATACGTCTGTGAGTCCGCCAGTCATTAATACGATCAACGGAACGCTGTCGCAATCCAGTGTGACAGTGAGTTTCGCTAACCCTGTGATGGTTTCCAATGCGGATTTGTTCGGCCTGCGCATGGAATTTGACTTGCGCAAGTCGCTCGCAACTGACGGAAACGGCCAGGTGACCGGCGCGGTGAACCCGGTATTCGAAGTCGCGCTGCTGAACTCGACCGATTCACAGGTTTCCATTGATGACTTTCACGGCGGCGTGGTGGGCGTCACTGGCGCTACCACGTTTACGATCCAAGGCCCGCACGGGCGTCAGTGGACTGTGACGACCAGCGACAACACCATGCTCGACGATCCCAGCACAGCGGTGAGTTCGTTTACGACCAATACCATCGTAGAGGTCTCGGGCACGCTGGATCCGGTTACGCACGACATTGACGCGTCCGAGGTGGAGGTCGTTTCCAATAACGGTTTCTTCTTGGGCGGTTTGTTCACTAGCGTTCGCCCGGCAATGGGGCCTGCGACGGAAGTGGACTTGTACGTTCGTGAATTGTTGCCAGCGGTAAACGGAGTTTCAGACGGGCAGATTGAGACACTCGATTTGAACGGCTCGGAAAAATACATGATCGAGCACATCAACCTGCCGTTGACAACGCTGCTGTTCAATAATTCGGAACTGGCGGCGGGGCAACGTGTGGGAATCGGCGGAGCGCTCAGCACCGCGAACGGCTTGACGACTCTGACGGTTCACCGGGTGGTTCTGCGGCGCCAGGGACAAGCAGGCGCATGGGTTCCGGGCAGCACGCTTGTGCAGAACAACAACGCGGGTACGTTCCAGTTGAACGATCAGTGGACGGCGGGCATATTGCTGCCGCAGCCGCTGACCGTGATGACGACGAATGATACTAACTTCATCAATCTGAGCGGACTCGGGGCGCTGACAGGCACGCAGCCGATCTCGATCCGCGTGGTTGGTTTCATACTGATCAATCAGGCCACGGGCCAGCCGGTGATGGTGGCGCGTTCGGTGGAGGAACTCGCATCATAACCATTCATAACTGTCATCCCACGTCATAACCGTGGCCGGGAGATCCTCGGCGATGGGCCACTGTCCCGCTGCGAGGCGAGCGGGACAGTGGCATTTTTTTTGCCTTGCGCGTTTGGATGCCGGCGCTACAATCGGCGGCATGAACGAGCTGCGAACGTTTGCCGAGTTCTGGACTTTCTACGTATTGGCGCATCGCCAGCCGCTGACGAGAACTTTCCATACGGCGGGGACTCTGGTGGGATGGTCGCTGCTGATTACGGCAATCGTGCTGCGTAAGCCTTGGTACATTCTAGGGGCGTTCGCGGTCCCCTACGCGCTGGCGTGGTTTTCACATTTCTTTGTCGAGCACAATCGTCCGGCGACGTTCGGACATCCGTTTTGGTCTTGGCTGGCGGACCAGAAAATGGTGGCGATGGTGCTGGCGGGAAAAATGGGAGCCGAAGTACAACGTTGCGCGTCGGTGGAACGCGCGGGATTTACGACTTAGCGGCGACCGGATGCGAGCTGCCTGATGTGTTCACGCTGAGGTCCCACCGTGGCCGCGCGTTAGTGTTCCAGTTGAATCGCAACGACTTGTTTGCCGCGCACTGTGACTTCGATCGCGATTGGCGGGCGAACGCCCCGGCCGCTGACGATTGCTCCGCGAACTTCGCCGTTCGGCCCCGTCCCATACCGGGCGAGGTCGAACACCACACGACGGCAAGGGTCTGTGACCATAGGGTGATCTGCGTGAAAACCGTATTCGCGTTCAAGCTTGCCAAGGTCGGTCACATACTCCAGTTGGCAAGTTCCGTAGGGCTCCCGCATGGATAGACCCCAATAAACGCCAGTAGGAAGATGAACGACGAGGGCCGGAATATTCTCGGAAGCTTGTGTCGCGCGAAAGACGAAACGCTTTGACGACCATGCCGTCGCGAGTTCCGCCGTTGTGGCCACCGGACCAGGCGCCACCGGCACGTTGGGAGACAATTGCGCCACCACTGGTGGCAGATCGACAACGGGCGCAGCCGCAACTGTAGGAGCGACGGGCGAGTGTTCGGGCGTGTTTGAATGCTTCCACACGTAGAGCGCCAGAGAAACGAGCCCGATTACGATAGCAGCGATGGACAGCAATTTTTGCGCCGGGATCTTGTCCGGTGCGGCTGCGGAATTCCGAAACTGAGGAGCCGTCGGGCGCGGAGGATCCGGGGCCGGCTTATTGCGCGCGGGGTTGCCGGTAACGCCGGGTATGTTCGGCTCTGTCGGTTTGAATGGGTCTTGTTCTTTAGGTTTTTCGGGCACGGTGAACCGCTCTGTGGTAATCCTCAGCTTGGTTTGGATTGCAGGAATTTGCAAGCAGGGTGATGCCTTATACGTTAATGGATACGTAGCGAGTTAGTGCGCGCGGGAGCGGCACGATGTTGTGCGGACGCGATCTCACGCTCCGCAGAGTCAGGTCAGGCGGGATGCTCGACGCGCACGGAATGGTGCGCGACGTATTCATGGAGATTCGCGAGGATCAGCAACAGTTCGAGCATGCGATCGCGTTGTTCGGGTTGCGGCTCGTCGGCGCTCTCTTCCAGATTCTTCACCGTGGCAAGCGCGTCGGACAGCAGCCATTCCAGGCTTTCTTTGGTCAGCGGAGATCCTTCACGGCAGCGCGTGAGGGCTTGATCGGTGCGCAGAAAAGCTTCATCGAGAAAATGATCGAGGCAAAGCTCGGTGCGAGCCAACGCCGGAGGAGCAGGCTTTGCGCAACCAGGACGGACACAATGGACGGAAACAGCGGCTTTCATCCCACACCCCTGATTCTCGAGCGGCCACAGCCTCGAGGTTGACGAGAGAGTAGCACAGATTTTTTGCGCGCAAGTTACGGTGAGTTGTAAAGGATAACAACATTGGGGACAAGCCAAAAAGAGCCGCGTAATAGGCCCGAGACGCACGAGACGGCGAATTTTCGGTGTGGGAAAACCAATCGCCGCCTGGCGCGTCTTCATGCGTGAAAATTTCTAGCGGATCTGAATACTGCCGGAGCTGGTGCTGAGTTCCACCGTCGGGCCGCCACCGCCCACTTTTCCCTGCAGCTCGCGCGGACTGAGTTTGCCCTGCACGGCGATCTCGCGGCTGGTGTCAATGATTCCGGAACTGGTACGCGCCACTAGATTGAACGAGGCCTGCTGGGGCAGTTCGACACTGACGTCGCCCGAACCGGTATGTAGCCGCCAATCGCCCGTGGGATCGCCTTGCGCAGTGATGCTGCCACTTCCGGTCTGCACTTTCACTGCGCCCTTCGCGCCTTTTACTTCCACATCGCCCGAACCCGTTCCGATTTCCACGTCGCCGGCCGCGGTCTGTTCGAATTTCACGCTACCGCTTCCGCTGGAAGCGGTAAGGGCTCCGGCGATGCCGATGGCGTGAATGCTCCCACTGCCCGCGATCGCCTTTGCGGCTCCGTGAATTCCGTTGAGTTCGATATCTCCCGAGCCGGTGCGCGCGTGCGTTTCGCCGCCGATATTACTGAGGCGCACACTGCCCGAGCCGCTGCTGGCATCCGCCGGGCCAACGATGCCCTGGACGACTTGGTCTCCCGAGCCGGATTCGGAGTGCAACTTGGTTTGTGCCGGCACCACGAGTTCGTAACTGATCGAAATGTTGTTTTTCCAATCGTGATTTTCAATGTGGCCGACGCGGATGGTGTTGCCGTTCTGTTCGATCGGCGGATTCGCTTCAATCTCGTGGATGCGTTGCTCAGCATTGGCGCCGAACAGGCCGTGATTCGCGTGGATGTGGCCGTGAATTTCTACTTTGCTGGAATCTCCGGCGCGGACGGTAATTTCACCTGAGCCGGTCTGGACGTCCAGGTCCACCGCGCCCGTTACGGTGAGCGTGCGATCAAAATGGCCATCGTCGCCGGCCAGCGCCGGCTTGGCTGCCATTGTGGCGGCCAGCGAAAGCACCAGCGCCAGCAACACGGGGAAAGTACGCGTGCGAATTCTCATATTCCATCCTCCTGAGCAGATTGGCCCCAACTCGAATGAAGATACGCAGACGGCATGCGAAAAGTTCAGCGGCGATTAGCGGAGATCAGGCCGTTTGGCCGTGACACTTTTTGTACTTCTTGCCGGAACCGCAGGGGCATGGATCGTTGCGGCCGACTTTGGCGCCGGCGCGGGCGGGTTTGGGAGCTTCGACCGGCGTGTTGCCGGTCTGAAACTGCATTTGCTGTTCCTGGCGCCGCTGCTTGCGTTCGATTTCTTCGGGGGAAAATTGCGACAGGCCGCGCGGCACCAGCGGTTTCTGCGCGGATGGTGCAGCAGGTTGTGCGGCAGCCGCGGCAGGTTGTTCGGCGGGTCGCACCAGAAAGAGGAACCGCACCGCTTCGGTATCAATGCGATTCATCAGCTCATCGAACAGTATGAACGCTTCCTTCTTGAACTCTACCAGCGGGTCCTTCTGCCCATACCCGCGCAGGCCGATGCCTTCTTTCAGGTGGTCCAGCGTGAGGAGATGGTCTTTCCACTGGCCGTCCACGACGTCCAGCAGGATGTGGCGCTCCAGCCAACGCAGGGTCTGCGCGCCAAACAGTGCTTCTTTCTCTTCGTAACGCGCGCGGACTTTTTCGATGAGCACTTCGCCCACCGTCTCATGACTCAGCGTCGCAAAATCCATTCCCACAGCCTTGGGATCAAAGCCGAACTGATTCAGAATTTCGTTCGAGAATTGTGTGACGTTCCACTGGTCCGGGTGCTGTTCGCGCGGGCAATAGGTTTCGACGAGTTCATTGGCGATGGCATCGGCGCGCTCCAGTACGAATTCTTTCTGGTCGCGGCCTTCCAGGAACGAGCGGCGCAGGTTGTAGATTGTTTCGCGCTGCTTGTTCATCACGTCGTCGTATTCCAGCAGGTGTTTGCGCGCTTCGAAGTTTTGCGCTTCCACGGCTTTTTGCGCGTTTTCGATGCGCTTGCTGATGAGGCGCGATTCGATGGGCACGCCTTCGGTCATGCCCAGGCGAAACATCAAATTTTTCACGCGCTCGCCGCCGAAAATGCGCAGCAGATCGTCTTCCAGCGAGAGGAAGAATCGTGACGAGCCGGGATCGCCCTGGCGGCCGGCGCGGCCACGCAACTGATTGTCAATGCGGCGCGCCTCGTGGCGTTCGGTGCCCAGAATGTGCAGGCCGCCCATGGCCACCACTTCGTCGTGTTCCGCTTTGCACTCCGCGGCGAACTGATCGTAAATAGGTTTCCACTGCTCAAGAGGAACCTGGAAGATTTTGCCTTCGATTTGAAACAGCACCATCGCTGGACTGCCGCCGCCATTGGAAGGAGCTAGCGCAGCGGCAGCCGCGGCGCTGGACGCGTCGGCTTGCGCAGCTGTTTCCGTGCCAGGCGCCGCGCCGATTACCGAGCTAGCCGGCGCGTAGGGCAGCGCGAGCTTGTTCTTCAAGCAATAATCGCGCGTCATGGCTTCAGGATTGCCGCCGAGCAGAATATCAGTACCGCGGCCGGCCATGTTCGTCGAAACCGTGACCGTGCCCTTGCGTCCTGCCTGCGAAATAATGATTGCTTCGCGTTCGTGCTGCTTGGCGTTCAACACCTGGTGCGGAATGCCGGCTTTCTTCAGGTGCGCGGCAATCTTCTCCGATTTTTCGATCGAGATGCTGCCCACCAGCACCGGCTGGCCTCGTTCGTAATACTGGCGGACGCCGCCTTCATGGGTGCCGTCTTCCTGCAGAATGCCGTTCACTGCGGCTTCGAATTTTTCCGCTTCGGTGCGGTACACCACGTCGGAATTTTCGATGCGGATTAATTCCTTGTTCGTGGGAATTGCGACTACTTCCAGCTTGTAGATCTTGTCGAATTCGGGCGCTTCGGTTTCCGCGGTTCCGGTCATGCCCGAAAGCTTCTTGTACATGCGGAAATAATTCTGGAAGGTGATCGTGGCGAGCGTCTGGTTTTCGCGTTCGATTTTCACGCCTTCTTTGGCTTCTACCGCCTGGTGCAAGCCATCCGACCACCGGCGGCCGGGCATTTGCCGTCCGGTGAATTCGTCAACGATGACGACTCCGTCGTCTTTCACCACGTAATCCACGTCCTTCTGAAACAGCGTGTGCGCGCGCAATCCTTGATATACGTGGTGAATGATGTCCATGTGCGCCGGATCGTACAAATTTCCCAGGCTTAGAAGCTGCTCGCACTTGGAGACGCCTTCTTCGGTCAGAGTTGCGGTGCGGTGCTTCTCGTCGAGGGTGTAGTCAATGTCTAAGATCAGCTTGGGAATGATTTTGTCGATGCGATAATACTTGTCGGTGGACTCTTCGGCAGGCCCGGAGATGATCAGCGGTGTGCGAGCCTCGTCAATCAGGATGGAGTCCACTTCATCCACAATGGCGAAGTGATGGCCGCGCTGCACGCACTGCGTCAAATCGTACTTCATATTGTCGCGCAGATAATCGAAGCCGAACTCGTTGTTGGTGCCGTAGGTGATGTCCGCGGCGTAAGCGGCGCGGCGTTGCACGTCGTCCAGATCGTGAACGATGACGCCCACGGAAAGTCCCAGCATTTTGTAAATCGGGCCCATCCACTCCGCGTCGCGGCGGGCCAGGTAGTCGTTCACCGTGACAATGTGCACGCCCTTGCCCGTGAGAGCATTTAAATATGCAGGAAGAGTAGCGACGAGCGTCTTGCCTTCGCCGGTCTTCATTTCGGAAATTTTGCCTTGATGCAGGACGGAGCCGCCGATCAACTGCACGTCGAAATGGCGCATGCCTAGAGTGCGGCGTCCTGCTTCGCGCACCAGTGCGAACGCCGGCACCAGCGTGGGCTGCAGCGCTTCCTGCATTTTTGGTTTGTAGTCCGGGTCGTCGCGCTCCAGGCCTTCCATGCGCGCTTGCACTTCGGTCTTCAGCTGGGCGGTCTTCGCGGTGATCTCAGCATCCGAGAGTTTGCGCATCTCGGGCTCGAGCGCGTTGATTTCCGCGACCAGCGGCTGCAGTTCTTTTACGTCGCGCTCGTGCTTGGTGCCGATGAAACGCGCTACGACGCCATTTATAAATTTTTCGACATCCATATTTTTAGATTAGACGCATGCGAGCCCACAAGCGGGGCAAAATTGTTGTTTAAGCTCCCGTGAACGGGGAACCCGGCCTGCAGGTGTGGCGGCTGCGAGGATCGCGCGTCTCCCTGAGTACTATTGTAGCCGCTTGCGCGATTTCGTGCAAAGCACTCGTCGAATGCCTGTGTAAACGATGTACGCGTCGAGCGAGTAGATTTGCTGCCGATAGTGTTGTTCACGGCCTTGCCGCTCCAGCGGTGGCAGTCTATCATTGCAAGTTGAACTTAATGACTTGGGACGTCGCTGCTACGCGGCTTCACCGAAAGGACTCATATGCCTCACGGACCTGGACCTGCAGCAACACTCGAGAAAAGGCCGCCCATCGCGGGCGTAAAAAACCTTGTGGCCGTCGCCAGCGGCAAAGGCGGCGTGGGAAAGACGACCGTCGCCGTGAATCTGGCGATTGCGCTGAAGACTCTCGGCTTTACGGTTGGCCTGCTCGATGCGGACGTGTACGGGCCGAACGTGCCCGTGATGCTGGGCACGAATGAACAGCCGCGCGCGGTGGACGAGAAGACGATTATTCCGGTGGAAGCCTACGGCGTGAAAATGATTTCCATGGGATTGCTGAATCCCGGGGATAAACCGCTGGTGTGGCGCGGGCCGATGCTGCACAGCGTGATGCAGCAATTTTTGCGCAGCGTGCAGTGGGGGACGCTTGATTATTTGATCGTGGATTTGCCGCCGGGGACTGGCGACGTGCAGCTTTCGCTGATCCAAAGCGTATCGGTTACGGGCGCGGTGGTCGTCACTACGCCTTCCATTGTGGCGCTGGCCGATGTGCGCAAGGCCGTGGAAATGTTTCGCCAGGTGAACGTGGAAATTCTGGGCGTGGTCGAGAACATGAGTTACTTCAATTGTCCGCATTGCAACGGGCGCATCGATGTATTCGGCCACGGCGAAGGACAGCACATGGCCAAGAATTTCGGCGTGCCGTTTCTGGGAGAAATTGAGATTGACCCGCAAATTCGCATCGGCGGCGATACCGGCAAGCCGGTCGCGTCGCTGGGCGAAGATGCGCCTGGCGGCAAGAGCGTGTATGCGGTGGCGCGCAATGTGATCGCGCAGCTGGAAATTGTGAATGCTTCGGCCGGCGCGCCTGTGGTGCAGATATTGTGATTTTTTCGTGGCGCTTCGCGGAGTGACAAAAACGTACCTCGAACGATAATCAGGAGTGGTACCTTGCTTCGCAGCTACAAAGGACAAATGCCGCGGATTGCGGCCAGCGCTTATATTGACCCGCACGCCGTCGTGATTGGCGATGTTGAGATCGGCGAGGATTCCAGCGTGTGGCCTTGCGCTGTGATTCGCGGCGACGTGCATTACATTCGGATTGGCGCACGCAGCAATATTCAGGACGGTTCGATTCTGCACGTGATGCGCGATACAAACGCATTGGTGCTCGGCGACGACGTTACGGTGGGGCACAGCGTGACTTTGCATGGCTGTACGATTGAGTCGCGCTGCTTGATCGGCATGGGCAGCATCATCCTGAATGGCGCGGTGATTGGGACTGGCTCGATTATTGCGGCCGGGACGCTGGTGCCGGAGCGCACCATCGTTCCGCCGGGCAGCTTGATGATGGGCCAGCCTGCGAAGTTGCGTCGTGCGCTCGGAGCTGAAGATCTGGATTCGATTGATGCGTACGCGCGCCGCTATGTCGAGTACAAAGAGACTTATCGCGCGGAGGAACGGATGCGGGGAAGCAAGGAGACAGGGAACTAGCATTGCCAGAGAAACGACAATACCGTGCTATCAAGGGCACCCGCGACATACTCCCACCGAACTCGGCGCTGTGGAATTGGTTCGAGCACACTGCGCGCGAAGTATTTGAATCTTACAATTTCCGCGAAATACGATTGCCGATTTTCGAGCAGACGGATTTATTTGCACGTTCCGTGGGAACCGATACCGATATTGTTTCGAAGGAAATGTTCACCTTCCGTCTTTCGGAAGGATTCGAGCGCTTGGCAAAGGACGAAGCAGGCATTTCGCCGGCGGGCGAACAAGTTTCGCTTCGGCCCGAGGCGACCGCCAGCACGATGCGTGCTTACATCGAGCACAACTTGCAGGCTCTTCCGGGAAACGTGAAATTGTACTGCATCGGGCCGATGTTTCGGCGCGAGCGGCCACAGAAAGGACGCTACCGGCAGTTCTACCAGGTGAACGCGGAAATATTGGGGCAATCGGACGCGCCTGCGATTGACGCTGAACTGCTCGAAATGTTGCTCGTGTTTTTCAAGCGCGTGGGGTTGACGCGGACGACGCTCTACGTGAATTCCATCGGTGACAAGAATTGCCGTCCGCAGTATGTCGAGTTGCTGCGCCAGGAGCTGCACAAGGTTAAGGATCAGCTCGGGCCCGACTCGCAGCGGCGCATCGAGACCAACCCGCTGCGCGTGCTCGATTCGAAATTGCCGCAGGAGCAGGAAATTATCGCGGAGTTGCCGCGTATTTCCGACCATCTTTGCGCCGATTGCCGAGAGCATTTCGTGAAGCTGAAGGACGAGCTGAAGCTGCGCGACATCGCTTACGAAGAGAACTGGCGCTTGGTGCGCGGGCTAGACTACTACACGCGCACGACGTTTGAGGTGATTGCCGAAGGCCTTGGCTCGCAGAATGCCGTCTGCGGCGGTGGCCGCTACGACGGCTTGGTGGAACTTCTCGGCGGGCCGCCGACGAAGGGGATTGGATTTGCGATCGGCAGCGACCGCGCGATTCTTTCCATTCAGGAATCTGGCAATTTGCCGCATCTGCCGGGACTGGATGTGTTCGTCGCGTGGATGGGAGAGCCGACGTACCCGACTGCGGTGGGCCTCGCGAGAAAACTGCGGGAGTCAGGCCTTTCGGTCGAGCTGCCAGGTGAAGAAATGAAATTCAAGAAGTCGCTCAATCTAGCTGACAAACTCGGCGCGCGTTATGCCCTGATCATCGGCAGCGATGAAGTCGCCTCCGGCACGTTCACGCTGAAACGGCTGGCCGACGCGGATCAGAGGAAGCTATCCGAATACGAACTGCTAGAATATCTGGAATCCGAAAAACGCGGCACGCGGGGCTGACGCTACGACCGCAACACCGGGGTAATGCGCAGCCCGCGCCGGCGGAAGGGAACCCAATCTTGCTCGATGCTCTTGGCAACCTGAAACGCACCAACTACTGCGGCGATCTGCGTGCGCCGGACGCTGATAAGGATGTGATCCTGATGGGCTGGGTGCATCGCCGCCGCGATCTGGGCCAATTGATTTTCATTGACCTGCGCGACCGCGCGGGCTTGGCGCAGATTGTGTTCAACAAGGAACTGCATCCTGAAGCGCACAAGAAAGCCGAGGAATTGCGTTCGGAATTTGTGGTGGCTGTCGAAGGCAAGGTGATTCGCCGCCAGAAATCCAATCCCGAAATCGCGTCCGGCGAAGTGGAAGTGATGGCCACGCGCCTGCACATTTTGAACAATTCCAAGACGCCGCCGTTCCAGATTGAAGACGAAGTGACGGCGAGCGAAGAGACGCGCCTGCGGCACCGCTACTTGGACCTGCGCCGGCCGCGGCCGCATCGCAACATCGAGCTGCGGCACCGCATTCTTTTTGAAATGCGCGAGACGCTCGACAGTTTGGGTTTTTTCGAAATTGAAACGCCTATGCTGACGCGCTCGACGCCCGAAGGCGCGCGCGACTACCTGGTGCCGAGCCGCGTCCATCACGGCCAATTTTATGCGCTGCCGCAATCGCCGCAAATCTTCAAACAAATCCTGATGATTTCGGGCATGGATCGCTATTTCCAGATCGTGCGTTGCTTCCGTGACGAAGATTTGCGCGCGGATCGTCAGCCGGAATTTACGCAGCTGGACCTGGAGATGTCGTTCCCGCGCCAGCAGGATATTTTCGAAGTAATCGAGCGCGTGATGATTCGCGCGCTGGAAGTGGTCGGCGTGAAAGCGCAGGGACCGTTTCGCCATCTCGACTACAAGGAAGCGCTGCGGCGCTATGGGTCGGACAAGCCGGACTTGCGTTTCGGCATGGAGCTGCAGGACATGACGCAGCATTTCGAGCCTGCGCGCGCGACGATTCATTTTGCAGGAAACGTGCAGGCATTGGTCGCTCCCGGCGCGGCCAGCTGGTCGCGCAAACAGCTCGACGAGCTGGGAGAAGTAGCGAGGTCCGCCGGCGCGCGCGGGGTCTACACGGTGAAAGTGACTGCCGAAGGGATCAGCTCGCCGCTCGAAAAAACTCTCGGCACGGATGGGCTGAAGAAACTGGCCGAAGCAGTTGACGCGAAAGCTGGCGACCTGATTGTTGCTGTGGCCGCGAAGGAACAAATCGCGCACACGGATACTTCTTTGAGTGTCGCGGGCCAAGTCCGCCTGTACCTGGGCGACAAGCTCCATCTGCTTGATCGCGCCAAATGGGAATTCGCGTGGATTACCGGCTTCGCGCTTTTTGAGTGGAGTGAAAGTGACAAGCGCTGGGTCAGCGCGCAACATCC
>Ga0070764_10000171_pt1 | contig 22666 bp, 20 predicted proteins | sample HubBroMetageWRM4_FD_67287 | JGI IMG/M metagenome (GOLD analysis project Ga0070764, IMG submission 67287) | Warmed soil microbial communities from the Hubbard Brook experimental Forest, New Hampshire - Hubbard Brook CCASE Soil Metagenome WRM 4 | ecosystem: Environmental > Terrestrial > Soil >... | reverse complement strand
CGCGCGCCGCCACGTAACTGCACGAACTGGATCGGCGTCCACTCGTACACCGCGCTCCAGCGGGTCTGGTTGTCGTTCGGGACGCTGCGGTCTGGATCGAAAAACTCGTAGGTGATCTTCAGGTTGTTTCCCCGCAGGATCGCCCAGTTCGCCTCGACCAGGGAGGCCACCTGTCTTTGGCCGTTGACGGTCGTGCCTTCCTGCACGGACTTGTCATCGATGTACTCGCCCTGCGCGAGCCATTCGATCGGCCCCGTGCGGACGCCGCCGAACAACGCGAAGGCACTCTTGTTGGCGTCGGGCTTGTTGTTGAAATTCGCTGCTGTACCGACGCGGAAGCGCGAGTCCACCCAAATCAACTGGCCGCTGTACTGCTTACCGTTGCTGGTACTGCCGGCGCCTCCCGTCCCGTCGCTGACCGTGAACTGCGCGTCCCAATGCCCGCGCTCCCAGCCGAACTCGACACCGTTATCCGACGTCGTCATGTTGATGCCCGAGGCGGTCAGAATGAACGCCGACTGGTCCTGGAGGCGCAGGCCGAACGGCAGATACATCTCACCGGCTTTCACGTACCAGTCGTGGTTGGCCGACCAGTAGACGCCGTAAGCCTCGCGACTTTCCGCGCCATTAGGTGCCACCTGCTCGTCGGCATAGACGATCAGCCGATCGGGAATGACGTTGGCTTCCAGGTAAACCCGCGTCTGCTCGAGCGTGAAGGTATTGAGGGTCTTGGTGTTGGGGGTCTGCGTGATGGTACCGTCAAAGCGTAAATCACCGCCGATACGCAGGAATTTCGTGACGTCGCCCGTCCAGACATCATTCCCCGTGTCGACGTGGTTCTGCGGCATGAGTGTTTGTGCGAACACGTCGCCATACGGCGTACGCAGACCGCCGCCGGTCGGGTTCACATGACACACGCCGCACTTCAGACCCGTCTGAACGGCCAGGTACGGCTCAGCATGGGCACGCAGGGCGACGAAGCACAGTGCCATCGCGAGGCACTGCAGAAGGAGCCGGGAAGTCCGTTTGATCATGGAGAGGCATCCACATTGAATGTGAAGGAATAGTCGGCGCCGAGCGCCTGCGCGTTCAGGTCGGCCAGCGCGCCGCCGCCGGTACCCCGCACGGTCACCCGATAAGCGCCCGGCAGCAAAGGTGCGACCGGGGTGATGATGATCGCGTTGGGGTTGCCGTCGGCGAGAGCCATGTAAGCCGGAATCGGCGCCATCTGCGCAGCGGCACCCGGCTCATTCGTCGTTCCCGGCATAACCTGCTCGACTGTCAGGTTGGTGTAGTTGACCAGCGACGCGTCGACTTCATGGTTGAAGGCGACGATCATGTAATTGACGGGCGGTTCCATCATCGCCCCCTCGAGCGGCGATGTCTGAGTGACGCTGAAGGCAGCAGGCGACGCGTTGTTGGCGAGCTGCTGAATCTTCTGCATGGCGTTCACGGAGGCCGGCGCCGACGAGGAGGCCGGTGGTGCGCCGTTGGTGATCCATTGGGCAATGACATCGATGACGGACGGTAGGAGCGGCGTCTCGCCGAGCGGCATCTGCTGGCCCGAGATGAGGGGGCTGCCCTCCAGCTTCAGAATGATGTAGCTGCTGTTGGGATCACCCGGCTTCACCCGTTCGAAAGAGGGAACTTCGACACTCGCCACCCCGACCAGGTCGGTATAGCTGTGAGCCGCATCGAGCATCAGCCCATGGGGCGCATTCGCACCGCTATGACACGGCGAGCAGATCGGCGTGAACACGTTCTCCTGGATCGACTCGAAGTCGGCGGTGAACGGCCCCGTGCTGCCGGTGCCGCTGCTGCCGCCGGAGGAGCCAATCGGCTGACCGTTGGAATTGAGGCCGTCGCCGTTACCCGCGCAGCCGCTGAGACCAACGGCCGCAGCCGCCAGCCCTGCCAGAAGCGCGGCATAAAGTTTGTGTTGAGAAGACGACATTGGACTCACTCAGGTGCGGTGGGGTCTGCCGTAAGTGCCGCCCGCGCTTCCACAGGTTTCCGTTCCCGACGAATTCAGGGAACTTCACCGAAGCGCGTTCCCGAACGCGTTCCCGGAGGTGTGCATCGGGTCCTCCCCTTTGAACCGGAACGCCCGGGGCGCCAACTTACCTGCAGGGCAACTGTGCCGAGCCGCGCGAGCGGCGCGGAATAGAACACCTGCGACACGGAAAACGACGCGGCTGGCGGATGCTGGTGCGAGAGGCTTGTGGATAATGCTTTCCATTCTGGTTTGTCACTCCTACTTTTTGCGCTTCGACCAGAAGCAGTTGAAGCGTGCCAAGCCGTACCCGCCGTTGGCGACGCTGCAGGTTGCCGCGCAGCTGCGTGAGGCAGGCCACCGTGTGTTGCTTTTCGACGCCATGTTGGCCGACGGGACCGAGGACTATGAGCGGCTGCGGTACGCCATGAGTCCTGACCTCGTACTTTTTTACGAGGACAACTTCAATTTTCTAAGCAAGATGTGTTTGGGGAAGATGCGCAGCGCCTGTTGCGAAATGATCGCGAGCGCTCGGCGCGGCGGCGCGCGGGTCATCGCGGCCGGCTCGGACGCAACGGACGCCCCCGAGCCCTATCTGCGCGCCGGCGCCGACCTCATCCTGCTGGGCGAAGGTCTTGAGACCCTGATGGCCGTGGTGCCTCGCCTGGACGCGAAGCCGACCGACGATATGACGCGGCTGATGGAGGGACTGGGTGGCTTCGCCACGATGTCGAAGGGCGAAGTCAAAACACGACGCGCGGGGCGGGCGCCAGCGCGCGTATTCGAGCAGAAAGTGCCGCCAGCGTGGGACTTGGTGGACATCGAGCGCTACCGCTCGATCTGGCGCGAGGCGCACGGATTTTTCAGCCTGAACATGGCGTCCTCGAAGGGCTGCTCATTCCGGTGCGCCTGGTGCGCCAAGCCCATCTGGGGCAACCAGTACCTGCAACGCAGTGCTGCCGAAGTGGCGGCCGAAATGACTCACCTGAAGACGACGCACGCTCCAGACCACGTCTGGTTCGCGGATGACATCTTCGGCTTTCGCGTGGATTGGGTGACGGAGTTCGCGACGGCCATCCGGGCGTCGGATGGCTCCATTCCCTTCACGATTCAAACCCGCGCCGACCTCATCAGCGAGCGCATGGCCAACGCCTTGAAGGACGCCGGCTGTAAGGAGGCGTGGCTCGGAGCCGAAAGCGGCAGCCAGCGGATCCTGGATGCCATGAACAAAGGCACGACCGTGGCCGAGATCCTGACAGCGCGCGCCCGGCTCCAGGCCGTCGGCATCCGTGTTGGATTCTTCATTCAGCTCGGTTACCTCGGCGAGGAGCTGGTGGACGTGCTCGCCACCCGCAAGCTGCTCGAGAATGCGCGTCCCGATGACGTGGGCGTCAGCGTGTCTTATCCGCTGCCCGGCACGCCGTTTCATGCGCTGGTCAAGGAGCAGCTCCAGGGCAAGACCCATTGGCAGGAAAGCGATGATCTGGAGATGATGTTTCGGGGCACCTACACCTCGGACTTCTACCGCGCCGTCCGTGATCTCCTGCATGAACAGGTGTCGCTCCAGAGCCGCCAGGAGACCTCCCTGAATGACACCGAGCATCACCGGGCGAAGAGCGGCCTCGAGCGTCGCTGGCAGGCGCTCATATCGTCCGAGCACGAGTATCGTTCGGAGGGCTACCTATCGAACGCGGCGGCGTTGAGTGTCAGCGACAACCCGGCACGTTCGGGACTGTTGTGATAACAGGCGCGCCCAAGCTACCACCCTCGAAAGCGCTGCAAGCGGCGTTGCGCAAGACAACAGAGAGGCTGGCAAATGAGCTCGCACGGCCCACGAGCATCGCGCCGGAATGGTCGGATTTCGAGTGGCAAATGGCGCGTGCGGTCGCGGCCATACACGGCGTATCGCCGCTGCTATCGGGTACGCTGCGCTGGCGAGGGCCCCCGGAGTGGAACGATTTCCTAGTGCAGCAGAAGGCACAAACCGCCGCCCGACATACACGTATCGAACAATTGCTGCGTCTCATCCACGCAAGTGCCAGCTCTGAAAACCTCTGCCTTGTGGCGCTGAAGGGGGCAGAACTGCACGCGATGGGACTGTACGCACCCGGCGAGCGTCCCATGGCTGATGTGGATCTGCTCGTGCGGGCCATGGACAAGGAACGCACGACGCGGTTGCTGGAATCCCTGGGTTTTCACGCCTATTTCACGAGCCAGAGACACACCGCGTTCAAGCGCCATGACTATGCGGTGAACTGGGCCCTGGGCGAACATGCCGATAACGGCCTGAAGATCGAATTGCACGAGCATATCCGGGAGGCCTTACCGCTCGATACCGCGGACGTTACCCAGTGGGTATTTCCAACACCGGGGCGCCCTGGCCTGAATCCTTACCAGTCTCGCGCGTCCCTGATGAGCCATCTGTTGCTCCACGCGGCCGGCAACATGGCGAATCGTGCGTTGCGCCTGTTGCAGCTTCACGATCTCGCGCTGCTGTCTGCGCGCATGACCGATGCGGACTGGGACGAGGTCCTGCGTCAGACCGCGATCGACCAAGGACACCGGTGGGCACTACCGCCGCTTCATCTGCTGAACCGTTATTACAGGAGCGCCGTCCCGGCGCGGATCCTTACCGCTCTGAAAGCCGGATGTCCCAGGCTCGTCAGAGGGATCGTCCTACGCCAGAGACTGTCGGACGTGTCATTTTCCCGGCTGCGGATCGATGCGTTTCCAGGAATCGAGTGGTCGCGGTCGGTCGCCGAGATGGCGCGATTTGTCATGAATCGCGTGCGTCCGAGCGGCGAAGCGCTCGCCATCCGTGAGCATACAACGCAAACTCAACTCGCTGCGACGGCGACCCGCTGGCATCACCTGTCACAGAGCCGGCGCGTGCTGCAGTGGTTGATCTCCAACCCGCCGCGGTCTTTCACCATGGTCGCCGTTCGCATGGCGCTCGGCGAGACACGACCGTGAAGCGTCGAGCCGAATCCCCTTCAGAGCTCCGGGAGTTTGCCTTCGGCCAACAGACCCTGCAACGCATCGGCTGCCTCCGCCGGATGGCGCCCTCTGCGCAACTCGAACGCGGGAATGAGCCCGAGACGTTTTTTGAAGGTCTTCCATCCCAGTTGACTGACCGCGAACGGCTGATCTTTTTGAAGGCGCGCGACGGCCTCACGTCCGCGCAGTTGTGTCAGCAGACCGCCGCGTCGAGCCGGTTGTGGCGAAATGAACACCACCGCGGCAATACTCAACGGAGCCGGCGCCAGTCGAAACTCAGGCCGTCGCAGGTCGACTTCGAACTTCTCGACACCACTGCGGCGACGGATGACGGGCGACCGCCGGATCAGGGCTGCACTGGAAGCCGGCACGGAGTCGAGCGAATCGCAGCGAATATGCACAAAATTCGCGACGCCCGTGGCCAGTGCGCTATCCGGCGCGACAAAAACGCTGTCTTCTGTGAGGAAGTCCATTCCGCGCAACAGGCAGTGCAACGACGCGGTCGACTTTCCAGCACCGCTGTCGCCGATCAGCAGGATCCCGCGACCGGCGGCTCCAACACAAGCGCCGTGCAGCGGTATCAAACCCTGCGAGCGTGCGGCAAGGGTGAATACCGCAAATTCGATGAGCTCATACCGGGCGTAGTAATCGAAGCGGAGCATCTCCTGCGACACGACGATGAGGGCCGAGCGCTGCTCCGGAGACAGGACCGCAAAGTCCGAGTCGCTCGTCGTTCCGCACAGAAGCCCGGCCCCGCTGAGCGTCTCGACGCGAGGCGGTGCGATGCGCGACCGGGGACGAGCGCGCGGCGCGAGCGCGAGTCTTACCCGGAGCCGCGGTGCGACCGCGGCCAACTTGTGACTTGGCAGACCGGCATAGGCCCAATCCACCAGGCGACGCAACTCGGGGCTGCCGCATTCAAACTCGAAGCTGCCGCCGAGCAGTTGCATCCGTACGCGGGACGCAGGTGGCGTCCGCTCGTGGAACGGGTCGGGCGGTATTTCAGGCGGAGCAGTTTTCTTGGCGCGCATGCGGGCCCTTCGGTAATGCAGGAATGAATATATCACTTCAGGTGGAGCGCGAATTGGTCGACCACAAGCTCACGCAGCTCCAGGAAACACGCGACGCATTCGACAGTGTCGCCGCTGACTATGACGGGCCACGCGGCAACAACGCGCTGATCCAGGATATGCGCAGCGAGATGTGGCGCACCCTGGATGCGACATTCGCGCCGGGAAGCCGGCTGGTAGATCTCGGCTGTGGCACCGGGTTGGATGCAGTGCGCATGGCTCGAACCGGAAATTACGTCACCGCGACGGACTGGTCGCCAGGAATGGTCGCGCGCACACGCGAGCGCGCCGACCGCGAGCAGGTCGCCGACCGTGTGGAGGCCGTCAATGTTGGAGCCCACGAGCTTTCGCGGCTCGACGGCGTGGACCGATTCGACGGCGCCTATTCCAACCTAGGAGCGCTCAACTGCATACCGGACGTGGCGGCAATGGCGGCGCAATGCGCACGACTGTTGAAACCTCGAGCGACGCTCGTCTTTTCAGTCATCGGCCGTTTCTGTCCCTGGGAGATCGGGTATTACGCCCTGCGGCGCAACTGGGGACGGCTCAAGATCCGCTTCGCGCCCGCAATGGTGCCGGTGGGCATGAACAAGCGAGTCGTGTGGACGCGTTACTACACCCCACGTGAGTTCTATCGGGCGTTCGAGCGCCAGTTCACCCTCGAGTATTACCGGGGACTGTGCGTGCTCGCACCGCCGCCTTATCTGACGGGGATGAAAGAAAACCACTCCCGCTTGTACGAGCGACTGTGGGCACTGGATCGCCGCACTTCCGGATGGCCGCTGCTACGGAATATGGGTGATCACTTCGTGATCGTGATGAGGAAGCGATGACCGGTAACTCCGCCCGTGAACCGCGTATCGAGCTCACGAACGTGACAGCATTCGTCACGGGCTGCGCGGGATTCATTGGCAGCAGCCTGACCGATCGCCTGTTGGCGAGTGGCTGCAAGGTCGTTGGAATCGACAACTTCTCGACCGGTCAGCGGCGGTTTCTTGCCGGAGCTGCGCCAAATCCGAATTTCCGACTGGTCGAGGCGGATCTGTTGGACGTCGGTGCGCTGACAGCGGCGATGCAGGGCGCCGACTGCGTGTTTCACCTGGCCGCGAACGCGGACGTACGCCTCGGCACCGAGCATCCGCGTAAAGACCTCGAACAAAACACGATAGCCACTCACAACGTCCTCGAGTCGATGCGCGCCAATGGCATCAAAAAGATCGCCTTCGCCTCCACGGGCTCCGTATACGGTGAGGCCAAGGTTTTCCCGACTCCGGAGGACGCGCCATTTCCCGTCCAGACGTCGCTCTACGGCGCCTCCAAACTCGCCTGCGAAGGGCTGATCGGCGCGTATTGCGAGGGCTTCGGCTTTCAGTCGTGGATATTCCGGTTCGTCTCGATCCTCGGCGAACGCTATTCCCACGGACATGTGTTCGATTTCTGCCGGCAGTTGCGTAGCCATCCGACTTACCTGGAGGTACTCGGCAACGGCAAGCAGCGTAAGTCATACCTGCACGTGCAGGATTGCCTCGACGCTATCGTGTTGGCGATATCCCGCGCCGACGCGCGCGTGAACCTTTTTAACCTGGGCGTCGACTCATATTGCGAGGTGAGCGACTCGGTCGGCTGGATCAGCGCGGCGCTGGAGGTGGAGCCGCAGGTTCGCTACTCCGGCGGCGATCGTGGTTGGGTCGGCGACAACCCGTTCATCTTTCTCGACACGGGGCGGATCCGCGCCCTGGGCTGGCGGCCGAAGCTCGGCATCGAGGCGGGCATACGCAGCACCGTCGCTTATCTGCGCGACAACACCTGGCTATTGGACTCCCGATCATGATCATTGCGCGCAGCCCATTACGAATCACCCTCGGAGGAGGCGGCACCGACCTGCCGTCGTACTACCGCGGCCACGAAGGTTTCCTGGTTGCCGCTGCGATCGACAAGTACGTCTACGTCACGGTGACGCGGCCCTTCACCCCGGGCATTTACCTGAAATATTCGGCGCTCGAGCGTGTCGCGAGCGTAGAGCACATCCGGCATCCGATCCTCCGCGAGGCGCTCGCGCTACAGGAACTCAGAACGCCCCAGATCGAGATCACGACACTGGCCGACATTCCCGCCGGGACGGGCCTCGGCTCCTCCGGAAGCTTCACGACCGCGCTGTTGAAAGCCCTGCATGCCCACCGGCGCAAGTTGATCCAGCCGCAGGAACTCGCGGAGCTCGCCTGCCATCTCGAGATCGACCGTCTGCGCGAGCCGATCGGCAAGCAGGATCAATATATCGCCGCCTATGGCGGCCTGACTTGCTTCACCTTTCACAAAGACGATCGCGTGACCGCCGAGCCGCTGCTCGCGTCGATGGACACCATGTTCGACCTCGAGGACAACCTGTTGTTGTTCTTCACCGGCTTCAGCCGCAGCGCCGCTGGAATCCTGCAGGATCAACAAGTGCGCTCCCAGGCGTCCGACGAAGAGATGCTGCGGAACCTGCACTACGTCAAGGAACTGGGACTGCGCAGCCGGGCCGCCCTGGAGAGCGGCGACCTGGTGCGGTTCGGCGAGCTGATGCACGAGCACTGGGAGCACAAGAAGCGGCGCTCCGGAAAGATGAGCAACGAGCAGATCGACGAGTGGTACCAGCTGGCGCGCCGCAGCGGCGCCATAGGCGGCAAGTTGGTCGGCGCGGGCGGTGGCGGCTTCCTGATGTTCTACGCGAGGGATCGCAACCTGTTGCGCCACGCGATGACCAGTGCGGGGTTGGAAGAGGTCCGCTTCAAATTCGACTTCGAAGGCACCAAGCTGATTCTGACGTGAACATGCTACCCGTCGCCATACTTGCAGGCGGTCTCGCATCACGGCTGCGTCCGCTCACGCAGACGCTGCCGAAGGCACTGCTGCCCGTGGCGGGCCGACCCTTCATACACTGGCAGCTTGCTCAGCTCGCGCAGCAGGGAGTGACCCGGGTCGTGTTATGTGTGGGGTACCTCGGCGAGCGGATCCAGGCAGCCGTGGGTGACGGCAGCGGCTTCGGCGTGACGGTGAGTTACTCCTTCGACGGTGACACCCTCCTGGGCACCGGCGGCGCCTTGCAGCGCGCGTTGCCGATGTTGGGCGCGGCCTTCTTTGTCCTTTATGGCGACTCCTATCTGCCCTGCTCATTCCCGGCAGTCCAGGCGGCTTATGAGGCGAGCGCGGCTCCCGGGCTGATGACCGTCTTTTGTAACGAAGACCGTTGGGAGAAAAGCAACGTCCTGTTTAGAGACGGCCGAGTCGTCGAGTACGATAAACACTCGCCGCACTCTGACATGCGGCATATCGATTACGGCCTCAGTATCCTGTCGGCCGAGACTTTGCAGGGAAATTCAGCCGGCACCGCTTTCGACCTCGCAGAGGTCTATCACGACCTCGCCGCACGCGGTGCGCTCGCCGCACTGCCTGTCGAGGAGCGCTTTTACGAAATCGGCTCTGTCGCAGGTATCGAGGCGACCGAAAAATACCTGGCGGCGGGGAGTCTCGCATGACCTACGCCGAAACCTACCTGCAGGAGGCAGCCGAGATCGTTCGCCGGTTGGACGCGACGGCGATCGAGAAAGTAGCCGCGCTGTTGGCGCGGGTGAAGGCCGATGGCGGCCGCGTGTTCTTTCTGGGTGTCGGCGGAAGCGCGGCGAACTGCTCGCATGCGGTGAATGACTTTCGCAAGCTCGCGGGCATCGAGTGTTATGCGCCAACGGACAACGTTGCCGAGCTGACAGCCCGTACGAATGACGAAGGCTGGGAGAGCGTCTTCACGGGGTGGCTGAAGGTCAGCAGGCTATCGCCCCGGGACGCCTTGTTCATCCTGTCTGTGGGCGGGGGGGACGCGGAGCGGAATATCAGTCCCAACCTCGTCAGCGCCATAAAACTCGCGCGCGAGATCGGGGCCCGGGTGACCGGCGTCGTCGGGCGCGATGGAGGTTTCACAGCGCGGGAGGCGGATGTCTGCGTTGTAGTCCCGACAGTGAACGCGGCAACGGTCACTCCGCACTCGGAAGCTTTCCAGGCGGTGATCTGGCACCTGCTCGTCTCGCATCCGTTGCTGCGGGAAAATCAGACCAAGTGGGAAGCGGTGCTGAAATGATGCGCCCGGCGATATTTCTGGATCGCGACGGCGTCATCAACCGGCCGTTGATTCGCGAGCGCAAGCCTTACCCGCCGCTGTGCCTGGAGGAGCTGGAGATTCTGCCCGGCGTGCGGGATGCCCTGTTGGCTCTCAAGTCAGCCGGGTACTGCCTCGTGGTGGTGACCAATCAACCCGACATCGCACGCGGCGCGGTGCCCAGGACGGTTGTCGACAGCATGAACGGTTGGCTCACGTCGGTTTTGCCGTTGGATGCGGTTCTGACCTGCGCTCACGACGACGTCGACGATTGCGAGTGCAGGAAGCCTTTGCCGGGTCTGATCACGCAGGCCGCCCGGGAACTGCAGCTCGAGTGCGCGGCGAGCTACATGATCGGCGACCGCTGGCGCGACATCGAGGCCGGCCGACGCGCAGGCTGCAAGACATTTTTCATCGATTGTGGGTATGACGAGCAGTTACCGCAGTCGTACGACTTCCGCGTGAGCTCCCTGCTTGAGGCCGCGCGGATCATCTTACAGGCGGACACACCATCGTGATGACCATCGACACCCTCAAGATAAAAATATTCGCCGACGGCGCCGACAAGGCCGAAATGTTGGCCATGAATGCGCGCCCCTTCATCAAGGGTCTGACGACGAACCCGACGCTCATGCGGCGGGCGGGTATCGCGAGTTATCGGGCGTTCGCCCGGGAGATCCTGGCCGAGATCACCGACAAACCCCTGTCCTTCGAAGTGGTCGGGGACGAGTTCGCGGAGATGGAGCGCCAGGCGCTCGAGATTTCGAGTTGGGCGGACAACGTATACGTGAAGATCCCGGTCACGAATACGAGCGGCGAGCCGAGCTATGGCCTGGTGCGACGCCTGGCGAGCCGGGGCGTCAAACTCAACGTCACCGCGATCATGACCCTGGCGCAGGTCCGGGATGTCGTCTCCGTGTTGAGTCCTGAGGTTGCCAGCTTCGTCTCGGTGCTCGCGGGTCGCGTCGCCGATACCGGCGTAGACCCGGTGCCGCTCATGGCGGCCGCCGTACAAATGCTCAAGCCCTGTGCCAAGGCGGAACTCATCTGGGCGAGTCCGCGCGAGGTACTCAACATCGTCCAGGCCGACAGTATCGGCTGCCACATTGTTACAGCGACGCACGACATCCTGAGCAAGCTGCCGCTCATCGGCTACAGCCTGGACGAATACTCTCTGGATACCGTCCGGATGTTTTATCGCGATGCCGTGGCCGCTGGATTCTCTCCATGCAAGTGAGCCGCCCGGTCGCGCCGGATGACCGCACTCTCGGATGGCTGGAGCGCCAGGAGAGCGAGCGCAGATCAGGTCCGCTGTTCACCTACCTCCACGCCCACGCAGCGCAGCTCAGCCGATTCGTGGTGATCGGTGCGAGCCTGGCGGCGCTCAACCTGTTCTTTCTCTATTGTTTCAGAACGCTACTGCATTTTCCGGATCCTATCGCGGCCGGAGCGACCTACATACTCGGCACCCTCGTGCACTTCCCGGCTCACCGCTGGATTACCTATAACGCCCAGCACCGACCGATACGTCCCCAGGGCATTCGCTATGCGGTGATGTTGGTGTGCAATTTCCTGATCCTACAGGCGCTGGTGGCGCTCGCGTCACGGCTGTCGATCTCGCCCTACATTGCCTACATGGCCTCTACCGGATGCACCATGGTCTTCAATTTCTTAGTCATGACCCATATCGTCTTCGTGAAAGGCCCTGACCGTGGCTAGCAATCCGGCCTATCGCGCTTCCCTGGCAGATCAGCCGTTACCCACAGCGCGGCTGAACCCCGCGACCGACGCCGACTTGCCACCGGAGGTGGCCGATCTCCTACGCCAACGCGGCGTCGCGGGCGGCGCTGTACTGTTGCTCTCGGACGGGGAGTCGGCGGCGTTGGCAAGCGGCATCGATTATTCCGCGGTCGTCCTGATTCTCAAAGACGCCTCTACGCAGAAGCTGGCGAGGATTCTCGCGACGCTCGCCCCGCTCTTGCGGCCGGACACCACCCTCGTAGCTTCGCTGCCCGCCTCCCGCGACGGCGATCCGAACTCAATTCACCTGCTATTGCTGCGGGCCGGTTACGACCGGGTGTGGATACACTCCCGCCGCGGGACACTGCGCATTTCTGCGAAACGCGCCGCCATCCCACAGGCGCCTCGAACCTGTTCCATCATCGTGCCGGTGTACAACGAGAAGGATACGTTTCCCGAGCTCATGCGGACGCTGCTCGCGAAACGCCTCGACCACCTGGGACTGGAGCGTGAGATCATTCTCGTCGAGAGCAATTCAACCGACGGCACGCGCGAACTGGTTGCGGGCTTCGACTCCACGCCCGGAGTCAAAATTCTCTGGCAGGAGCGTCCGCGCGGCAAGGGTCACGCGGTGCGCGCCGGGCTGGCGGTGGCCAGCGGCGACATCATGTTGATTCAGGATGCGGACCTCGAATATGACCTGAATGATTACGACGTGCTCCTGGAGCCGCTGTTGGCGGGCCGCGCCGCCTTCGTGCTCGGATCCCGACATGGGGGTCGCATGAGAATGCGCCAATTTCAGGAGCAGAAGGTGCTGGGCGAAGCCCTCAACGTCGCGCACGTGGTACTGGCGGGCTTCATCAATGTCCTGTACGGGCAGAGCATGAAAGACCCGTTCACCATGTTCAAAGTCTTCCGGCGCGAGTGCCTCTACGGACTGCAGTTCGAGTGCAACCGGTTCGATTTCGATCACGAGCTGGTCATCAAACTCGTGCTGAAGGGCTATCGGCCGTTGGAGATTCCGGTCAACTATTGCGCGCGCTCGTTCAGGCAAGGTAAGAAGATCAGCTTTTTCCGCGACCCTCCGGGATTGATCGCTGCGGACCTGAAATACCGGTTGCAGCGGCTGCGGCCCCGGTTCGAATGACGGCGGAGAGCCCGATGACCGCAGTGCCGACCGGTCTGCTCGGCGACACGATTGCGCGGGATTATTCGCGCAAGTTGCGACTGTTCAACTCCTTCGCTGCGCCCGAATTGCAGCGTGCCATCATGAGCCTCGCGTTGACTCCTGGAATGCGCGTCCTCGATGCGGGATGCGGCACGGGTGAGGCGCTGCAGTGGCTATACGACTCGGTAGCTCCGCTCGGATCGGTAGTTGGCATCGATCTCGCGGCGGCGCATGTTGCTGCCGCTCGCGACAATGCCAGCCGCCAAACCAACTCGTCCGGGCGAGTGACGGTGCTGCAAGCGGACGTCATGCGCCCTCCGCTGGCGCCGCGGAGCTTCGACCTGGTCTGGTCGGTAAATACCATCAATCACCTGCGTGAACCACTCGAAGGTTTGCGCGTACTGATGAGTCTGTTGCGCGCCGGCGGGCGCGTCGCAGTCGGGCAGAGCTCATTGCTGCCGGAGATGTTCTTCGCGTGGGATTCGCGACTCGAGCGGCTGACGACCGAAGCTGTACGTCAATACTACCGCGACCGGTACAAGCTTTCGGAGCGTGACCTGGCGAATACTCGCTCGATCATGGGCTTGCTGCGGCGGGCCGAATTGCGCGACGTCCGCGTGCAGACCTTCATTATCGAGCGTGTAGCGCCGCTGACCGAGGCGGACGAAGCCTATCTCCTCGAGGCGATTTTCAGAGACACGTGGGGCGAGCGCCTGCGGCCCTACCTGCCTGGCGAAGACTACGATGAGCTCTGCACTCTCTGCGATCCGCGGCATGCCGGGTTCGCTCTACGTCGCCCAGACTTCCACTTCCTCCAAACGTTCACGCTCGCCGTTGGGCAGATTGCCTAGACTGTTGGCCACGGGTACCTATCGAGGCGTGACTTCATACAGGGCCAACTGCGTTCGTTGCCCGGGTTTGTCGAACAGGGCCAGTGGACGCAGCCCGATGCGATCGGCGTTCGTCGCGCCGAAACTCGAGGTCAGGTAACGGGGCAGCAACTGCGGCGAGATGATGAGCCACGCAGGCGCGCGGCCCGACAAGTTCGCGAATCGCTCCGTTTCGCTGCGCAACTCCTTGCCATCGGACGCGTAGTAAATCGGTGTAACACGCGCATTCCAGGCCGGCGGTAAATAGTTTCGCAACTGGTACGCGCTGTGACCATCCAATGCATAAACGATCGCCGGTGCCGCGGGGGCGGCAAGAATGAAGCGCGCCGCCTCCGGGTAACCATAGCCGGAGCCCGCTCCCTCCAGGTACTGATACCGGTCCAAGGGTGACCAGTTTGCGGCGGCAGGCTCGAGAATGAGCCGGGTGGTTTGCGGCAACATAAACCCCACGCACAGCGCCAGGGCACTCCACTCGAGTGGTCGCTGTAACCGCCCCGCACGCACCGCGAGACTTCGCCAGCCGCTAACCCCAGCAACGATGAGCGGCGGGAGAGTGAACAACAAGTAGCGCGAGAACCAGAATTCCGTCAGCAAACCTATTGCGAGCATCGGCAACGCGCCCATCGCAATCAGCCAGCGTTCGCGCCAGCCGCCCCAAAATGCGCTCGCCATCAGGCCTATGAGCGCGAGGATCGCGACCGGCGCCGACAACTGTGTGGTCAGCTCGCGGATCAGGTTGGGGCGCGGCCCGCCACCGCCCGCGCCAATGTTCTGGTATTGACCGAGGCCGATGCCAAACAGATCCTGCAACCCGAAGCCCGGGGTTCGACCGCTTCTCCAGCGAAAGTAGGCCACGACGGCCACCGCAATCGCCAACATCACGGCGGGTGCATGAGCTACCAGCAGCCTCTTCAAACCGGATGCCGCGAGCAGCCGCCGCCGCTCGCTGCCAGGCAGCAGCGCGAGCGCGAGAGGCATGGCACCGAGAAATACGAATCCGACGGGTAGTTTGCAGAAAGCTGCCAGGAGCAGGCTGACAGCCAACACCGCGGCGCGCGGCCAGGTTGTATATTCCACCAGGCGCAGGACACTCAGCAGCACGCCCAGACCGGCCGTGCACAGCAAGATGTCGGACAGCGCCAGCCGCTCCAGGTACACGACAAACGGACAGAGGGCGAACAGCGCTCCGCAGACCCAGGCGGCCGAGCGGTCCGTCACTCGAATCCCCAGGCGATACGTCAACACAGCGCCCAGCATTCCCACCAGGACGTGCAGTGCCCGGATGGCGGCGAGGGGCTCGAAAGGGAGCCGCACCAGGGGCACCATGAGCCAGGCCTCCAGCGGCTTGCCCTCGCTCAACGGCTGCAGCCATTCTCCGGCTTCCAGAATCCTCCAGACCAAGCGCAGCTGCGAGCCTTCATCCTCGAACGCGGGGACCGCCATGAGGTGTAGGAAGGCCACCGAGGCGATGAGCAGCAACGCGCCGATGGGTGTCAGTCGCGAACTCAAATGTCGCGGTCCAGTGCCGCCACACTCCGGGTGTCGGCCGCTCGCATCGGCACCCAGGCCCTGGAGCCGTCTCTCAAGGCCCTCCAGAAGACCATGTACGAAGTCAGAAAGTAGTCGCGCAACACGCCCTTCAGGGTGCTCGCATGGTTGAAGGGATTTTCATCCAATCCAAGCGGCACCGCCCGCACGTCCACCGCATCGCAAGTCGCATAGGTGCCGAAAAGCCGATCCCAGATCACCAGGTCGAACGTGAAATTCTTGCCGTGATATTCCGCCGCCCGCGCATGGTGCAGGCGGTGCATCCGCGGTGACACCAGCAACCACCGGCCGATCCAGCCGTAGTCGGTCGTAAGGTTGGAATGAACCAGGTACTGGTTCACGCGGATGAAGGCTCGATACAGAAAATAGATCACGACCAGGGCAAACAGCGCGCTGGTGGCATGCGGCTTGGGAGCGGTCGGTTCGGTCACCGCGAAAAACAGGAGTGGCAGCGTCGCAAGCGCCTGCTCCACGCTGCGTGTCAGCTCTGTCTGGCGATGCGCGGTTAGAATGGACAGGCGGTCGGCGGAATGATGGAACTTATGCAGCGCCCACAGAGCCGGAATGGTGTGCTCCAGGCGGTGGACCCAGTAGCCGATGAATGAGCCAAACAGCAGCACGACTGCCACCTGGATGCCCCAGGACGGCAGCCAGTGGACCGGAAAGACGCTCAGGGGCTGCGTCGACCGGATTTCGAGTACGTAGAGCAATCCCAACGACAGAACGTAACCCAGGCGCCTGAAGGAGAGCAGTTCCAGTGCGACGGCAAGCACGTCGAGTCGCACGGATCCCGACGCTTCTGTCAAAGTATGCAACGACGAGTTGCGCCAGCCGACCAGCGCCCCTTCGATGAGATACGCCGCGACCAGGGTCATGATGCCGGTGGGAATCGCAATAAGGAGCGGCAACAGTACCTGGAAAGGCGCGCCGCCATGCGCGCCGACGAGCTGTTGTAATTGGGTGCTCCCCGTGAGCGCCAGTAGCCCGAAGGCGCACAGGAGGACACTGAAGCCAACGAGGAATTTCATCTTTCCCCCAACCGAAGCCTACTGCCACCGTGGTACGGGATTGAGCGAACGGGCCAGTGCGGATGTTCCCGCACGCCGGATGAATTTGTTCAGGGGCTCCTCATAATACCAAAACAACAGGATGGAAGCGGCCCAGGTGAGGACGAATGTCAGGATGACACACGCGAGGCGGGAACCGAGCCGGGGCAGCAGAAACGGCACGGCGAAAGAATCGATGACCAGCGCGTGCAGCAGATAGAAGGAATAGGAGCTCCTTCCCAACAGGCCGGCGAGCTTGCCGGATAACAGCCGCGACAGCAGGGTATTCTCACGTATCAAGCCCCAGTAAAGGATGGCGATGGGCACCGGCATCAGGAAGTTGTTGAGCAGAATGACGACCCCATTATGCAAAGGCTGGTGGGCATAAACGATCAGCATGGCGATGACCACCAACAGGACCGCCGCGAGACCTGTGTTCGTCCAGCGATTCCCCACCGTCGCCGTCGGACCGCGGGCCTCGAGTCGGATGACCATCAAGGCCAGGTAGACGCCGGCAAAAAACTCGGCGAAATGGCCGAAGAAGGTGGTCGACAGCACGAACTCGGACGTGTGGAGGAAGTGGATGGGGAGCTGCGCGATCGCAAGCGCTCCGGCCAGCAAAGCAGCGCCGAGCAGAAAAACGGCTGCGATGCCGCGACGCGCGGCCAGTATCATGAACAACGGCGCCAGGCCGTAGAAACATTCCTCCGCGGTCAGTGACCAGCTCGGCTGGATGATCAAATCGGAAGGGTGGAAGAGAGCGTGTGTCAGCGTGTAGTTCTGGAGCAGCACCCAGGGCCGGAAGTCGTGTTGGACGCACACCGCCAGGGTCAGCAACAGGAAGTACACAGGGTAGATGCGCGCCCACCGGTTCAGGAAGTATTTAGCCAACCAGTGTCGGCCGAGCTGCGCCTGCTGGTAATAGATACGAAAGATCAGGAACCCGCTGAGGGCGAAAAAGAATGCCATGACGTTGACCGTCAGGTGAGCGTCGCGCCAGGGAGGAAAGTGATCGAAGAACACGACACTGGCGCCCAGCGCCCTGACGCCGGTCAAAGCGGGGTATTTCTCACCCCCCGGCTGCAACCGGGACAACATGTTCATGGTGGATCGACTTGCGCGGGTGGAGGATGAGCCAGGCACAGCCGACAAACATTGCCAGCAGCAGGAACAGGCGCGGATAGGCCAGTACGTTGAGTCCGCCCCGCCCTTCGAACCGATAGGTGTACTGCCAGGGCATGAATCCGATCACCGTGTACGCGCCGAGGATGAAATACGCGAGAACGCCGGCGCCCCGGGCCACGAAATAATCGATGAGCAACGCGACGGGTAGCCAAAGCAACGCGCACATGTAGGTGGCGGTGGCCGGCGCGACCAGTAACAGGAAAATCGAAACAATGCCGATCGAGGGCGCAAGCGCACTCGATGCACCGCCACGCACTAGCTTCACCAACATCGCGATGGCCGTGAGGAGAATCGCACCTTTCACAGTGATGGTGGCGATCGTCGCGAGCGTCGGCGCTGCCCACAGCGGCTGGGGATTTCCCGTAGGATCGAACACAAACAGCCGATTGAAGAGGGTATCGAACGACTGATACACCGCGGTAAAGGGCGGACCCAGGGCCTGCAGGCTCAAGTGGCCGAGCAGGTGATTCCCGATGATGGAGAACAGAAAGACCTGGTGGACCGGCCAGCCGAGGACCGCCACGCTGAGCAGCGCGACCCCCACGATCGCCACAGCGCCGCCCCCCACCACCTTCCACTGCCTCTGCAGCGCAAAACATGCCAGGATCACCAACGGAAAATACTTGATCGGCACGAACAGCCCCAGACACACGCCAGCCAGCCAGGGCCTGCCACGTAGATACAGGTAGTAGCCCAGGATGCATGCTGTCGACATGAGAATGTACGGCTGACCGCAGCGCAGGCCCGTGATGATTGCCCCGCCTGACGCCAGAATAAGAACTGCCGAATCGACCCGCCGCCACGCGAGAATTCGTGCCAGCAGGAATATCGAGCAAATAACGCCTAGTACACTGACAACGGTCAGGACACGAAGCGCGGTAAGCGGCTCGAGGCGCGCGAGCGGCACGAGCAGTAGTGCCGTTGGGGGTGGAAACGGGGCAAACTTTCCGGGGTTTTGCGCCGATTCCAACCCGTAGCGGCGGATCTGCGCGCGAAACCAATCATCGTCGTAGAGCTGGCGCGTATCCTGCCCGTCGACCACGATCCGGGCGGCGGTGAAATAACCCGGGAAATCGGCGTCGATCCGCGACAGCGCCGGGACGACGCCCTTGCCAAAAATGTAGCCGGCGAGGCCGACCAACATCAGGACCGTCCACGCCCTGCTGAGGAATGCGTTCATCGGCCGATCCCGACGATATCCGCGATCCGGGTCACCGTCCCGTGCCCCGGTTTGCTACTACCGGCGAGCTTACCGTCGGCGAGCTCGAATACGACATCGCAATGACGTAACAGGCCGGTCCGGTGAGTGATGAGGAGCACCGTCCTGTGGGATCGCAACGAATCCAGCGCAGCGGCGAATTCGTTCTCGCTGTCGATATCCAGCGCGCTCGTCGCCTCATCGAGGATCAACAGCGATGCATCACGATACAGCGCACGGGCAATTGCCAGGCGCTGCAACTGCCCCCCGCTGAGGCCTCGCCCGCTCGTCCCCAACTTCTCATCGTAGCCGCGGGGAAGGCTGGCAACACAATCCGTCAGGCACGCGGAGCGAGCCGCCGCCTCGAGCCGCCCGCGATCGATCTGCGCAGGCGCGATCCCAAAAGCGATGTTCTCGGCCAGCGTGGCCTCCAGCAGAAATGGCTGTTGCGGCACATAGGCGATGTTGGATTGCCACGCCCGCTGGGCCGCGCGATCCAGTCGCATGCCGTCCACTTCGAGATGTCCGGATTGGGGTGCCAGGAGGCCGCTCACCAGGTCGAGCAGAGTCGTCTTGCCGGAACCATTGGCTCCCACAAAACCGACAATCGCGCGCGCAGGGATAGTCAGTGACACGTCTCGGACGGCGTTAGGGCGCTCGGACGAATAACGGAACGACACCTCGCACAAACGGACCTCGCTGCGGGGGGCGCCCTGCCACGAGCGATCCGACACAGCGGTATGCGCTACAGCCTGCTCCGGCCGGGCGCGGTCCACGTCCCCCTCGATGGCCGCGAACGCGGCACGGTCCGCGCGGATCCTGACGATCGCGGCAAAGACCTGCTGCAAGGCCGGCAGTAACCGATAAGCCGCGAATGCGACGAAACTCAACTCGGCCATCCAGGGGCCCGCCGCAGGGTCGTTGTTACGCAGGTACAGCGCGACCCCAACCAGGCACAGGACAGTCAGGCATTCCAGGATGTACTTGGGACCTTGTGAGATGACGAGGGTGCTGGCGGCCGCCGTCGAGATGGCCCGTGACTGTTGCGCGAAGCGGCCGATGAAGAACTCGTGGGCCTGCAGCAGCGTGATCTCTTTGATCGCTCCGAAGCCCTCGTTGAGCGTGCGGATCCGCTCCGCGTGATGACGATTTTCGGACTGCCCGTTGCGCAACAGGCGACTGCGGGTAGCCGCATAGATCGCAGCATAACTCCCGCCCAATCCGACCATAGCGCAGATCGCAACGACGGGATTCACGATCACGACCGCTGCAGTGACGAGTGCGATCGTCACAAAGCTCGTCACCAGAAGCAGGACCTGTTGCACAACGATGGAGGCGACGCGTGCACTTTCCTGGACTTTGCCGGCGAGCATCGAACTGCTGTTGCGCGTATGGAATCCGTAGTCACGGCGCATGTATTCGTCGAAAAGGCGCACGTAGAGGCCATCACCGACGCGCGCAGCAAATCGACTGATGGCGACGAACCCGTAAAGACTGACAGCGTTCGCAACGAGAACCGCGCCGCCGAATGCTATTCCGAGCGCCACCACGAGGGAGGTGTCGTCGAGCCGCATGCTCTGCAACACGCTACGCGCGATGCCGTTGTGTTTGATCGCGTCGGGATTGGCGAGCGCCGCAAAAAATGGCAGCACGGCAGCCACCCCGCCGACTGTCGAAAGCGCGGTCACAGTGGAGAGCAACTGGAGCAGCACAAACGACCTGCGCTGGCGACGATCCAGCAGGCGCCAGATGGCGCGTATCACGGACATACCTCTACCGCCCTGCCCCGCGGCGGACCACTGCGCGTGCAATGCGCACGACGCTTGCGGGTGCCATTGCCCGGGCCGCCGCATGGGCTCCCCCAAGCCACCATTCAGGGTATCCCCATGAGTAACGCGAGCTGCACGCGAGGGTTCGAAAGGCAGCCCAGCGCGATCCCACGAACGCCTGGTTGCGCGCTACGTGGGCGGCGAGCTTGGCACGCTCCCTACGTAGCGTGGAGTGCAGGGAAACAGGGCTTCCCGCGCCGAGGACCTTCTCGAGTGCACGCCCACGCGCCTCGAGCACCATGGTGTCGTTGTAGTAACTCTCCCGATGAGTCCGCTTATACAACAAGGTCTCCGGCACGCCATCAACGGCGCTCAATCCCGCCAGACGCAACCAAAGATCATAGTCTTCGCACACGCGCAGCGTGACATCGAATCCGCCGACCTGTTCGAGAAGCCGGCGCCTGACGATAACGCTTGGGATGGCCACGACGGTCTCCATCTTGATGAGGCCTTCGAGAATCCAGCCCTCCGTGGCCGGCCACGAGCGGGCCTGCGCTCCGGTCAGCAGGTGGCCCGCCTCGTCGATCACCGCGAACGCGGTGTGACTCCAGCCACGATCAGGGTGCCGGTCGAGCGAGGCAACCTGCGCAGCCAGCTTTTCAGGCAACCAAAGATCGTCGGAGTCCAGAAAGGCGATGTACTCGCCGGCGGCCGCTTGCCAGGCGGCGTTGCGAAGCGAACTCAAGTTGCCCGTGTGCGGTAGCCGCAGCACCCTGACTTGCGGCGCTTGCGCCAGCGTCTCGAGATAGGCGGCGGTTTCCCCCTCGGAGCCGTCATCCGCAATGATCAACTCCCAGTCGGTGAACGTCTGGGCAAACACCGAGTCGACCGCGGGCCGTAAGTGCTTGAGGCGATTGAAGGTCGGTAAAACTATCGACACCGCGGGGCCCGTCGTGCGACGCGGTGCCCCCGTCATGACAATCTCTGGGCCGGGAGAACCCAACGCGTGAGTAACATCTCGACAGGCCAGTCGTAGTTGTCGGTCCTGCAACGATGGCGCGCGAGCTGCTGGAGGAGTCGCTTGCCGCGCGACATCCGCTTCCAGGCCAGCTCGTGGAAGAACTTGAAGCGCTCGATGAGCCTGTATTTCTCTGCCGACACCCAGGGCCCGGGCAGCCCGGCTACGTAATCGAATTTCGCCCAACCGTCGAGGGTCTCCGGCAGGCGAAAGCCGCGCTTGACCGCTTCGATCACCAACTCGCTCCCCGGGTACGGCTTGAAGTAATAGATCGGCGTCAGGAAATCCGGGCTCATGGACCGCAATTTCTTGGCGACGTCGAGCGATGCCTGGATGCTCGAGTCGCTTTCATCCGGAAATCCCACGATGAAAGGGAAGTGACCGGCAATGTCGTGTCGGAGCATCTTTTCCGCGGTCGCGAACACCTGTTCGATCTTGGTGTCCTTGCGGATGCGCTTGAGCATCTCATTCGAGCCGGACTCCACGCCGACGAGCAACCGCCTCAGACCGGATTGCTTGCAGCGCGCCCAGACCTCATCGGGCAGGCGCACTCCCTGGTCGGCCCGCATGGTGGCCGCCCAGGTGATTTTCATACCGGACTCGACGATCCGGTCGGCGAGCGCATGCACGCGGTCGCGCTTGGTAAAGAAAGTCTCGTCCTGAAAGTTGACGTCATCGAAATGGTAGCGATCCCACAACTCTTTGAGCCGCGTCGCCATCCGCACCGGCTCGAGCCCCACCCACTTACGCCCATACACGAACGGATCCGAGCAGAACGCGCAGCGGAAGTTACAACCCTGGGACGAGATGTAGTCGAGCTGGCGCTTTCCCTTGAGTTGGAAATAACGCTCCACGGGAATCAACCCATAGTCGTGTGCACGAAACTTGTCGACTGGCGCGAGCGGTCGGGGCGGA
>Ga0070764_10000167_pt1 | contig 22779 bp, 14 predicted proteins | sample HubBroMetageWRM4_FD_67287 | JGI IMG/M metagenome (GOLD analysis project Ga0070764, IMG submission 67287) | Warmed soil microbial communities from the Hubbard Brook experimental Forest, New Hampshire - Hubbard Brook CCASE Soil Metagenome WRM 4 | ecosystem: Environmental > Terrestrial > Soil >... | reverse complement strand
CAACACCTCGATGCGAAAGCGTTCGCCGGGAAAATTCGTGGCGAAATGCGCGCGATTGGATTCCGACTGAACGGCGATCAAATCCGCGGCTCGATATTGAGCTTCTGCAACTCGGCGAAAGTAGCGATAGATCAGTCCGCGGCGCAGAACGCCGGCGTCCACGGCCCAGTCCGGGAAAATATCGCGAAGGATCATGTAGGCCGGGCAGCGCCAGAGTTTTTTTAGTCGCGCCACGAGTGGCCCGAAGAAAATCGTAGGTGAGTAGAACAAAATCAAGTCGCAGGGATTTTCGCGAAGGTAATTGCCTGTACCGCGCCACAGAGTGGCGGAGAGGCGCGCCTCGCGAATGGCGCGCTGCAGCTTGGCGGCGCCCTTGATTTGTCCGGCGCGCACCCGTAACACCGTGATTCCGTCCTCGACGCGGAGCTGCGAAGTGCCCTCGATCGCGTCGCTTGGCGTAAGCACGACAGGCTCGTGGCCGCGGCGGCGTAGCTCGACGGCCAGGTCGTGAACGAGCTTGCCGCTCGCCTTCGTGCTGGGCAGATAGCAATCGACGAGAATCAAGATTCGCAAAGTAAGCACCGGCAAAACTGGGAACTAACGCGAAGAGGGAACGAACGGCAGAACCGCAGCGTCCGAAGACTGCCGCGCGCGATTTTCAAAGAGCGGCTCGACGTCGTGCGCGTCCACTTCAATCATCGCGGACTGACGAATCAAGCTGATCGAGATCAGCACGCGGAAGCGGCCTTTTCTGCGAATCAGAATTCCTTCCATGCCTTCCAGTGCGCCGCGGACGATTCGCACTTTGCGCCCGGCCACGAGGTACGGATGCGGCTCCGCTTTAAGCTTGTGCTGCACGATGGTGCGCAGCGTCTCGATTTCTTCGTCCGGTAAGGCCAGCGGAATGCCGTTGAAACCGACGAGCCGTGCGACGCCGGGCACGAACAGGACCCGAAGTTTTTCTTCAAGCGGAATGCGCACGAAAACGTAGCCGGGAAACAGCGGCAGTTCGAGGCGCTTCTTGCGATCCTTCCACACGCGCACGCTTTCGTAGGTGGGAAGGAAATGCGCGATCGAACGCTCGGTAAATTGGTCGGCGGCGGTGCGCTCGTGATTCGAGCGCGTGTAAGCTGCAAACCAGCGCGGAGTGGAATTTTCGGCGGACATTATTCAGCTAACGCGTTCGTTGAATGAGCCGATGCAGCTTCGCCCCGTCGCTTACAGGGTGTACGCGACCTAACCCAATCTTTTTCTGAAGCTTGCGACGATACGAGCGTCAGTGCGACGCGGGATCGACGCCATTGCCGTTGCTCGATTCGACCGAGTGTCCGTTTCGCGAACCAGTTCTCGACGCGCGCCACGGCAAACTTTCGCGAACCGTTCCGTACACTTCCTGCGCAAAAACCATGCCGGGATCGCCGGGATCGATGCGCCGCAAGCGCTGCTCGCCGAGAATCCACATCACCGATAATCCCAGCGCGAGGATCGCGCCGCCGATGACGATGAGCGTGCGCGGCGGGAAAGACTTGCGTTCCGGAATCTCCGGCGCGTCCAAGACTTTCACCGACGGAATTTCTTTCGCTTCCTGCACCTTCGCGAGTTCGTATTGCTTCGTCAGCGTTTCGAATACGGCTTCTTCCACTTTCAACGTGCGGTATTTGTCGGCGTACGGAACACCGAGGATAGGCAGCTGACGCAGCGTGGGATACGAGTCGCTGCCATCGTTGCTTGCTGCGTCGGCGGATGCGCCGGACGGAGCCGCAGGCGAAGTAGTGGAAGCCGGACCGGGATCGTATTTTCCGCCGAGCTTGGCGAGTTGCGAACGCAGTTCCGCGATGCGTGCTTCGGTGGAGCGGACGCGCACGTTGCTATCGGCGTAAATCTGGCGGAGGCCTTCGAGTTCGGATTGTGCGGCAATCAACTCGCCCTGCAGGCCTGCAGCGCTTTGCAGCATCGCGCGTCCCTGGGCGGAAATATCGATCGCGCCGTTCTTGCTGGCGAACTGGCTGAAATCTTTTTCAGCCGCTTCAAGATCACTTTTAATGGAGGTGAGGCGATCCTCCAGGAAGACGCGTTCGCGATGCGCGGACGAAGTGTTGAGCTGCGCCATCAGTGTATCGAGCTGGTCGATGTAAGCGCGCGCGATGCCGGCGGCGCGCTGCGGATCGCGGTCCGTGACGGTGAGCGTGAGTACGCCGCTCTTTCTGTCTTCCGTGATGTTCGTATTGCGCTCCAGAGTCTTGCGAGCGCTTTCTTCCCAGCGCGTTGCGTACACTTTCTTCAAATCGAACTGCCGGACGATGTGATCCTGCGCGGTACGGCTGTGAACGACAGACGTAAACAGCGCGCCGGTGGTTTTCATGCCGAGCAAGTCGCCCGCGAGTGCTCCGATTCCCCCTGCGCCTCCCCCGCTAAGCGACGCGAGCATGGCGAGGCCGCCGCCGGATTGCGAATCGGGAGGCATCAGTCGCGCGGTGGAGACGTATTCCTTCGGAATCAGGAGTGCCACGATGACGGAAAGCACGATTCCCACGAGCACGACGCGGCCGATCCGCGCGCGGCGGGACCAAAGCAAGCGCAGTACCGTGATTTTTTCTTCTCGCGAGCGCGATTCGACGCGGGCGGACGAATGCGGCTCGACCGGAATCGTGGTCTCGATGATTAAGGTCGCCGGATTTTTCGAAGTCGATTCCATGCGCGCCTACTTTTCCCGTTTCGAAGGCAAAAATCCGATTTCCAGAGTGGCCGCAAAGTTGTGCTGCGGGCCGTTGAACAAAATCGGGAAGTGCGAAATGTGCTCGTACTGGAATTGCGATTTCACGTACAGGCCCGATCGCAGATTCAGCTCGTTGTTCACGCCGTAGTCCTGAAACGCACCACCGCCGGGAACGAAAGCTTTGTCCACTTGCGAGTTTTTGTAAGTGAACTGAAACGTGTCGCGCTTCGAAGCCCAGTACGTGAGCCACGCGGAGTAATTCGCGCCCATGCGTCCGACTACATTGCCGAGCAGAACGCCGTCGTTGGTGTAGCCATCGCGATAAACGAAATTCCAGTAGTTCAAATTGCCCGTCGTTGCGATTCCTTTGCCCACTTGCGCGACGGCGGTGTTGGCGGCTTCGAGGTGCAGGTCGAGCTTCGCGAAGTGCGGAAAGTGCGTGACGTACAGGCCCGGGCGAAACGCTGTGCGCGTCGGCGCGACGGGCGGAAAAGCGTCGTCGTCCGCATACCAGTCGCCGTAAAAGACAAAATAGTTGCCGGTCTTCGGAACATTCCAGGTCCAATCGAAATCCGCATGCGCATCGCCCGGAACAGACGAGCCCGCGATCGAACGCGACTCAATTCCCGCGAAGCTATCTACGAAATTGGCGGGCGTGAGTGGATTGCCGTTGCGGCCGCCGATCGTGACGGTATGGCTGTAGCCGAACTCGAGGCTCGGAAGCGGTTTGAAACTGATTTTGTTGCCGTACATGAACGGGCGCCCGTTGTAGTAGCCGCCCGTGAGGCGCCCGAAAAAACTATCGAGCGTGACGGGGCCAAAATATTTCAGCAGGCCCGGCATCACTTCCGGTTCGGAATTGACGATGCGGACCATATCGACGGGCGAAGCGTTGTTGCTCCAGATCAGCGAACCGCCCGGACCGGGCCCCCAGTTCAGGCTTTGGCGGCCGGCGGAAATTTGCCAGTTGCTCAGGTTCACGGCCAGGTAAGCGTCAAGAAGCTCCGCGCGGTTGATCGGCTTCACGGGATTTGCGCCCGGCTCGGTTACTAAGTCCGCCTGCGCGATGAATGAGCGCACAGCGTCTGACGGTGCGGGCGCGCCGGGAGCGTGCTGGTATTCCGCACGAACATAAATCGCGATCGGGCCGGCGTCCGCGCGGAATGAGCCGCCGTCCTGCAGGTTCGTGCCGCGCTCGAATGGGCGGCCAAATTCGTACGCGATGGTCTGGCCGAAGTGAAATCCGTCCGTAAGGTCCGGGCCACTGATGGAAACGGTGCGCGCGTAAACGGAATCGAGCGCGGCGGTGAAATTGCGGCCGCCATCGATGCGTTCGAGCTCGTAGGAAAATTCAGTGCGAAGGCGTTCGACGAGCGCGAGGGCGCCGTCACCGCGATGATCGAATTCAATGAGTGCATTACCCGCTTCAACGGTGAGCAGCGCACACTGCATGCGCGTCCACGGTCGCGTGCCCTGAATGCCGCTGTGGATGTAGCCGAGGCCGCCTAGGCGATCCATCGCGGGATAAACCCAGCTGTCGAGCTCCACGAAGGTGGTGCCCATGTTGCGGCGCGGGCGATCTTGCTCAAGATAGTCGAGCGCTTCGGAATACGACTGCCACGGCGAGCCACCGAGCTCTGAATCGTGATGCGCGCGGTACACAATCTCGCCGGACAGCCAGCCGATCGCGCTGCCGATCAGCACGTCGGAAGGGAAGTGCTGCTTCGCATCGACGCGCGCGAGGCTCACGGCTGTGGCGCCGCCATAGGCGAGAATTTGCGTGAAGATGCCGGGATATTCGTGCGCAACGACGCTCGCCATGGACCACGCGAGTGCGGCGTGTTCGGAGGGAAACGAATCTCCCCCACTCCCAAAATTTCCACGATAGTTGTCCGTGAGCGGGCGTTCGCGGCCGAGCGAGTATTTCAGCGCGTAGGTGACGGCGAGGCTGTTCACGGCAGCCTCGGCGGCGAGAAATCCGGTTTCGGATTTGTGATCGTCGTGCGAGATCGTGCCCCAGATGTACATGCCGCCCACGAACGCGCCGAATGCGCCGACGCCGGCATTGGAGAAATTGTTGGCGAGGTTCAGGCGATGCGGCGAGTTCGAGAGGTGCTTGCTGGTTTCGGTGTCCGTGGCAAAAAACGCCGCTGACGCGAGACCGAGAGGCATGAGCCAATCGGCGTCTGCGACGCGAAGCTTGGTGGGGCTGGTCCAAATGTCGCGCTGGTCGCCGGCGAAGCGTTCGATGGCGCGCAGCGCGAGATGTTTGTTCCGCTCGTCGTACTGAGTTTCAGAAAAATCATGCTGCTTCGGCGCGGGTTTCGGCGGCGCCTCGTTCGGAGCGGACTCGCGACTCGAACTGGTTGTAGCGGCTGGCGCCGGGGCGGCGGTGCTCTGCGGGCGCGGATCGGCGCTCGCAGCCGGAGCCGCGCTTGCCGAGATCAACGTCAATAGAGAGAACGACAACCATGCCTCCCATCTAAATTTCATGCGACTTCTCAGTAGTGCGCGGCGATAAACGCGGCGCTTGCGATCGACGACGCGACCTGGGCCGCGAGGAATACGGTCTGCCACTGCACGCCGCCGCCAATCGCTTTCTCGGGTACCACGACGGTGTCCCCAGGCCGAAGCTCAGCGGTGAGCGATTCACCGCTCCACAGTCCCTGGCTCGCGCCGATCACAGAACCATCGGCACGCACGACGAAGATTGCTTTTTTGTTGGCGAGCTGCGTGGGTCCGCCGGACTGGCCGAGATACCACTGCGCGCTTTTTCCCGGGCGGTAAGAAACCGCGGTGGGATTGAAGACCTGACCGGTGACCATCACGTAGCTCGGCGTCTTCGGAATTTCGATCACGTCTCCGGCGCGGACCTGAACGTCTGCCACTGTGCCTTTCCAGCGGTGAATATCCGGCGAGATGCGAATCGCGACGCGGCCGGACGGCGGATTCGAGCTGAGTTGCTCGAGCGCGATCTGCCACTGCTCAAGTGCCTGGTCCTTGGCCTTCTTTTTGTCGGGATCGGTGTCGGGCAGCAGTTGGAGCTGCGACTGCTCGTCTTTCACGCGCATGATCATCGAATCTTGATCGCGAGCTTCGAGTTCGCGCACCTGCACGCGGCGAAGAATCGCTCCGTAAGGATATGCGTCAGACTGGAACCCGCCTGCGCGTTCGAGGATCGAACTCAAACGCTCGCCGGGCCGAATGCCGTACGTGCCGGGGCTCGTGACTTCACCCTTCACGGTGATCGACGCGCCGAGATCGCTCCAGCCAGGCAACTCGCGGATGGTAAGCACGTCGCCGTTGTGCATCGAGACGGGAGAATCGGGATTTTTCGAAAGCGCGGTGGTAATTGAGACCACTTCGTGCTGGCCCTCGAGCGATTTCTGATCCGAGTACTCGAAGTGTGTGAGATCGGCGAACGTGGTATCGGCGCTGGGTTTCAGGCCGCCGCCCACTCGAATTAAATCTCCCACGGTCATGTTCGTGGTGAGTGGATAGCGGCCTGGCCGGGCGACGTCGCCTTGCACGTACACGGTGGCAGGATTCGCGGCGTCAGGATTTTTGTGAATCAGCACGCGATCGCGAGGCTGGAGCTTGATGTCGTTCGTTGGATCGCCGGAGATGGCTTGCGAGAGATCGACGCTGAAGATTTTAAATTTGCCGTCGGAAAGATAGCGGAACACCTGCGCGTCTTCGCGCTGCGCATCGGGGCCGAGGCCGCCGGCGAGTTGCACGGCATCGACGAGGCGGATCTGGCCGGACGTACGATACGTGCCGGGCTGGCGAACGTCGCCCCACACGGACACAGTGGGCGGATTTTCGAAATCAAATTTGCTGTAGATGCGGATCGTGTCCATCGGCTTGAGCAGCGGCGCGTCGGAGGGATTCGCGAGCGCTTCGGAGAGATCGAAACTTTCCACCGACGGGTGGAAGTCGGGAGCGTTCAGGCGAATGATTTCGGCGTAGCGGCCGGCGGGCTCGGGGAGAAGGTCTTTGTAGGACGCGACGACGTCGGTGACGCGCATGTTGTCGCGGTAAGAGTAGCGGCCGGGGCGGAGAACGTGGCCGTCGAGATAGATCGCGTCCTGGTTGTACGGCGCGATGGGGAACACGCGCACGCGATCGCCGTCTTGCACCTTGAAGCCTTTTAGTTTCGCGGTGAGATCGGCCGATTCGCCGCCAGTGGGAATATCGACGGTGAGCATGGTCTGCTTCTCGTGCGCGACGAGGCGCTGCACTTCGATGTGGCTGAGCGCCGCAGCGGGAAGCAGGCCACCAGCGAGTTCGAGCACGGCCGCAAGATCGTGTTCATCATGCAGCTCGTAAATCGCAGGGCGGCGCACCATGCCCTCGACTGTGATCTGCGGGCCGATGGGCGGGACCAAAATCGTGTCGCCATTGTCGAGGCGGCCGAGATTCGTATTCACGCCGCGGAGAAGCAGATCGTAAAGATCGACAACCTGAACGAGCTGCCCGTCGCGATAGTGCTTCACGAGGCGCAGCGAACCTTTCTGCGTGGGGCCGCCGGCCGCAAAGAGCGCGTTGAGCGGCGTTGAGAGGGAACTGATGTCGTAGGCGCCGGGATTTGCGACTTCGCCAACTTCGTAAATGCGGATGGTGCGCAGTCGCGCGAGCGAGACTTCGGCGGAGACGTCGCGAAATTGCGTGCGCAGAATTTGCTGCAAGTTTTGCTGCACGTCGGCGAGCGATTTTCCACTCACGAGCACCGGGCCGGCTTCCGGCAGGCTCACGCGCCCTTCGCGATCGACGGTGCGGAAAATTCGCTGCGACACACCGCCCCACAAGTCAATCGAGAGGCCGTCGCCGGGGCCGACGACGTAGTCCGGACCGACAGGAAGATCCATGGGGATCATCTGCGGATCGCGCGTGCCATTTTCGAAAACTTCGGAGCCGAAGCGGTGCGGCGTGCTGGGTCGTGGCATCGCCTGCAGGTACATGTCGTAAAGCGAAGGAATATTTTCGTACGGACTCTGCGCCCGTACCATTTCGATGGGCTGCATCAGCGCGTCTTCGCGCGATCGGCGCGTTCCGCGCGAGGCTGCAATGTAATTCGGGTTCATCCCGCGCTGCGATGGCATCGAGCTGTCGCTGCTTTCGCGGCCGGCAGAAAGGCCGGCACTCGCCAGCGCAGCGCTGGCGCCGTCCATTTCAAGCCCACCACCGCCGCCTGCGCCTACGCCGCCGCTCAGTTCGCGGCCGAATCGCGATTGGATTGGATCCGACGTGTCGCCGCCGAAAAGCGAATCGTCCGCGGCGCCCTGATTTCCGCCGCCATTGAGCTGGCGCGCCAATTGGTCGTACGCCGTAGAGTCGGAGCCGCTGCTTTCACCCAGCCCGTACAGCGACTGCGCGTTGACGAGACGCTCGCCCATTTGTTGCGCTGAATTCTGGTCGCCAGCAAGGCCGGTTTGTATCAAGCGGCTCGGCGGCTGCGAAAATTGCTGGTTGTCCTGCTGATCGCCTGGGGATGAGTTCTGAAATTGCGGGTTCGGCGCGGCGCCCGTGGCAGGCATTCCGTTCGAAGGTTGATTGGGCTGTGCGACATTGCGCGGCGGGCGCTGGGCCGAAGGCGCGTTGCAATCGTCGTCATATTGCGAGTCGCAGGAACGCGTCGTGTCCAAATTCGGCTGGCGATTGCGCTGCCGCGCGGCTGCGAGTTCTTCTTCCTGATTCTGAGCGAGCCACTTCGCGCGCTCCTGCGTGATGAGTTCGCGCTCCTTCCCAATTTCGGATTCCGGATTGAACTGCGGCATCAAGTAGCCGTAGCGCTGAACCAAGGCCGTGGCGATCGCACGGAATTGCGTGTCGGTTTCGAGGCGGTCGAAGATTGCGTCGTTGGTGAGATCGGCGTCGCTGATGATCTGGCCGTGGTCGGTGGCGTCTTTGGCGATCCAGCGTTTGAGTTCGACCAGGAGCCCGGTGTCTTTGAGGAGGACGGCTTTCAGTTCCGTCGCGGATGCAGCGACGCGACTCAAGTTGTCGCGGCCGAGGTCGGACTGAGGCACGGTGTTCGCGCGGGAGTTCGTACTTTGACTCTGCGCGCCGGCCGCTGCACAAACCGACAGGGCGAAAACCAGCGAGGCTGCCGCGGCTAGACTGCTTTGGAGGGCCTTGGACCCATGATGAATACTCTTCATTACAATATCGCCATCTGAAACTCGCGAACGGTCCACAACGGACGCGAACGTCTCGAAGTTTTTCGATGGCTCGCAAAAGCAAGCGGTCTCGAAAAAGTTGGGACGAAACGCATTTCGGGCCCGCTGATCGTTGCGTAGATGCATTGGACTCCGGCGCAAATCTTGAGTTGTCAACGGATTGTCAAATTGTCATTAAATCCAATTCCTGCAGCTTCCGCGCCAGCGCCGGACATCGTAACTACGGGAATGTTTGTAGGCTGATCGCGTTCGTCCAACCCGCCGAGCAACACACGAAATGCGAGCGCGGTGCTTACCGCGACGCCGGCGATCGCCATGAGCACCGGGGGATATCCGAAGCGCGCGAATGCCGATCCGGCGATGACGGCGACAACCGCTTGCACGATCGATGAGAAAAACATGTTGAGGGCGGAGGCGCCGCTGCGCTCGGCGGACGACATCTGGTTCATCAAGAGAGTTTCAAGGCCCGGTTCACTCATCCACTGCACGGCCGAGAAGCAGACGTAAATCGCGGCCGCGGAGTGGGCACCCGGCGCCGCGGCTAGAAACGCGAGGCCGATCGCGGTGGCGATCTGCATGTACATCGTGCCGGTGACGAGACCACATCTTTTCAGGATGGCGGGAGCGGCGAGCACGGCGATGACCTGCGAAATATTCGAAGCGGAGAACACCGCGCCAATCTTTTCGACAGGCATCTTGATGTGCTGCGAGAAATAAACATTGAAGAACGGGCTGAACGAACCGGTGACCACGGCCCACATCGCCATCGCTGGCAGATAGCGAAGAAGGAATCGATTGCGCGGGTAGAGTTTCCGTTCAGTAGCGGGGACAGGCGCGAACTTCAGACGGCGTGTGGGCACGAGCGCGATGAGCATGATGGCGCAGGAGACGAGCAGCGTGCCGCGCTTCAACTCGAGCGGCTCGGAGGATGGCGAGATGCGCGCGATCAGGCCGGGAAGGTGACCGCCAAAAAATCCTGCTATGGTGCCGACGCCGATCAGGGTAGCAGTGGCGAGGCTGAATGCGAACGTGCGGTTTCGCGCGGTGGTGGTTTGCGCGAGAGATGGCGTGTAACAGACGGCGGACATTGTGGAGACAACGCCCATCACCAATGCCAACGCGACTTGCGGCGTGTGGCCCAGAAACAAAAGGCGCGCGGCGCAGATCACCGGGACGACGCTGAAACAGAAAAGCAGAGTGTTGCGTATCCCGAAGCGTTGCGCCACCAGGCCGCCCACGATCGTACCGACCACGCTGCCGACCGCGTTGGCACTCGTGATCAGGCCGAGAAACTGTTCGCGATATCCGCATTCGAGCAGAAACAGATTGAACATGAAAAAGAAGATGAACATGCCGAGATCGAAGAAGAACGACGCGGTGAAGAACGTCCAGTACTGCGCGCTTAAATCCTTCGATTCCCACCAAAGCCGCAGGCCGCTCCAGAGCGCGCGTGGGAATGTGGAGCCGTGAAAGTTCAGGCGGCCGAGTGTGTAGCGGAAATAGTTGCGAGCGCCGGCACGCGACCATCGGTTTGTTGTGTTGTCCTGGCGCGGCGAGTCGCCGTCGTACCGCTCGGCGATGTAGCGCGGCAATTTGCGAGGGACGAGTTGTCCGAGAACGACCTCGCGACGTTCGGCGGGTTCGCGCAACATTGCTGCATAGAGCCACACGGCATTTTTATTCGGCGTAAACCACGCCTCGAGCGGCGAATTTGCGTAAACGCGAAACCAGGCGAGAACGCCGTCGGGCAGCGCGTCGATTTCCTGTTGCACTGCAGGCGGCATGCTACAACCGAACCATTCCTGCGCCAGCTTGCAGCAGACGGCTTCGAGCGCTCGCGCGGAGCCGTCGTGCAATACGCGCCACTCGTCCCAGAGCGCGTCGTTGTAAGCGTGCTGGTCGAGGAATCGCGCGATTTCGTACACGCTGTAGATCGGCGTCATCCCCTCAAAAAGATGGCGGACGACGTGAAGCGCGGAGTAGCCGAAATGGTCGAGCGCCAAAAGTGTGGGGAACGAGATCTCGTCGATCTGGTGGACGGCGCGACGCTCCCAGAACGATTCGAGCCCTTGCGGATCGAAACGCTCGAGAACTTCATCCGAGAAACGGAAATGAATTTCGAGCGCAATGGGAAGTTCCGGATCGAACAGATCGCCGCGCCATTTCCAATCCGTTTTCTTCGCGAGAGGCGGAACGTGGTGGCCGAGCTTATACTCGGCGTCGGTGCGTGTCTCATAACCGATCGCGTGCAGAGCTGCGACGGCCCGCTCGACTTCGGCGGGCTGGCAGAAAATGTCGATGTCAGACTGCATGCGGAAACGTGGATGCGCGACGAAATCCGGGCAAAGCGCGAAGCCCTTCGCGATCAGGTGCGCGACGCCGGCTTTTTCGAAAGCCTCCGCAATCGTGAGGTAGTCGCGTTTGATCCGTTCAAATCGCTCGGCCGTCGCGGCGATGTTGCGTTCCACCCGCGCCAGCACCCAATCGGGCAGAAATTCCGCGCAAGTCTGGCTGAGCGGAATCATCAGCCGCGCAAACTCCGCCCGCGTGAGTAGATCGTTCCAGTCGTCCTCGCTCAGAGAACGAAGCTCATCCCGTTTCGCACCCTGAAATCGAAGCGCGGCCAGCATCGCGGCGCAGTGGCGGGGAATCCGTGGTGTTCTTGGATTGGGCATGAGCACGAATCGGCCGACGCGCAGGCCCTAGGCTCCGGTCTGCACGAGCGATTCGAGACGATCGATCGCCGAAGTAAAATCGCTGTACCGCAATTCGAAAATCTGAGCTGAAAGCAGATTCCGCAACGCGGCTTTGTGCCCATCGACAACGTCCTTCTCGCGGCAGCAAATCACTTTCTCGAACCAGCGGAACGCGTCTTCTTTCGAGAAAGGCGCCAGGCGCGCCGTTCCGGCGATCGAGCGGTTCAGAAACACGATGTAATCGACCGAGCTTTCGAGCGTCGTACGGATTTCAGGGATGTTCGACGTCGAAAGCTCGATCGACAACTCGCCGCTCAAACGGGGAGTTAGCGCCTGCGCAGCGAGTTCGGGGAAAACTCCGATGGCGGACTCGCGAAAACGGATTGTGTACGGATTGCCGACCACGACGGCGCCTTCGCGACCACGCACAAGATTGGAAGAATCGTCGGACATGAGCGTCCAGCCGCGGCGAGCGCACGCGTAGGTGAGCGAGGATTTCCCCGCGCCGGAATCGCCGCAGATCAGCACGCCCTTTCCTTCGAAGCGAACGCAGCCGCCGTGAATCGGAGTGAGATACGGCTCAAGTAAATCCCAGGACATGCCTTCGATGTAATGCCAGCGCAGATACGGACGGTTCACCACGGTCGCGCGCGTGAGCCACGCGAACGCAAACCGGTTGCGAATATCGCTATAGGCGAAGTTCTCGGCGTCTGAAACTCGCGCGCGCAGACTTCGCTGTTCTCGCACCACGGGATCGCCTGGACATTCCGGCGAGCCGCCATCCAGTACGCCGATGCGCATGTGCGCCGCGGGCACAGCGTGCATTTCACGGAAGCGGCCCCAACTTTCTTCCGCGGCGAGCAGAATGTCGCTGCAGTTCGTAGCGATGTGCAGCGGGAAACCGAGCGGGTAGTAGGTCGCCTGAAGCGGCATTTCGAAATCGTGCAGCAGCGGATCGATGCGTTGTGTTTCCGGGGCCTGTGTTTGCGTCATGAGCAGTCCTTTGAGTACGCGTGCGTCAGAATTGATATTTCAGCGCGAACTGGATGATGCGCGGGTTCGACGCACTCGAGGTGATCAAGCCAAAGGCCGGGCCCGCGTTGTGATCGTTCACGGGCAGGCCGAAGTTCGGCGTGTTGAATAGGTTGAAGAACTCGGCGCGAAATTGGATTTTGTTGCGTTCAGTAATCGAGAAATTGCGCATCACCGAAAAGTCAAGATTCCTCTGGTTTGGCCCGCGCAGAATTCCCACGCCGCAGTTGCCGAATCCAGTGCCGTCGCCAATCGCGGGCGGAGTTGTAAATGCTGCGGGATTGAACCAGCCGTTCAGGCGGCTAATCACCGAACCCGACGACGCTGGATTCGCGCCTGTGCACTCCGCGCGCGTGAAGCCGACGATATTCCCGTACACCGAACCCGCCGACGTGTCGATCGGCGTGATGGGAAGACCGGACTGCAGCACCAGCAAGCTCGAAAATTGCCAGTGCGAGAGCGCGGCTTGCGCGAATTCCGGACCGGAGCGCAGATTCGGCGGCGTGTACACCGAGTTGAATACAAAGCGATGCTCGCGGTCGAAATCGTTAAGGCCGCGCGCCTGTTTCGGATTCGTCTGGTCGTTGCTCAGAAAATCGAGATCGAGCGACGAGAGGCCGCCGAGGCCGCTGGTGTAATCGAGGTTCTTCGAAAATGTGTACGCGCCCTGAAATTCCAAGCCGCGCCCGAAGCGTTTGTAGAGGCTGGCCTGCAGCGAGTTGTAGTTTGCGTTGAAAGACGTCTGGCAGATGTACGAGCCGCCAGCGATTCCTGCAAACGGCAGCCGCTGCGTGAGATTTTCGACCGTCGTGGTCGTCTCGCCGTTCACGGGATTTTCCGGCGTGGCGATCAGCGCTTGATTGAATTCCACGCAGCCGGTGAGGTGCGTCGTCGTCGAACCAACGTAGCCAACTTGCAGTAAGTAGTTGCTCGCGAACTGGTATTGCAGGTTCAGGTTGTACTGCTGGGTGTAGGGGCTTACAACGTTGCGCGAAATCGCGGCAACGGAGATGGCGCTGTCCGGCGTGCGCGGAATGAAAATCGGAAACGCGCTCGGATCGGGAACCTGCGGATTGAACGGATCCTGAAACGTCGCGGCGCTGTTCTGCGCGCCCTGCAAGCGCAGCGTCACGGAGAACGGCGGCTGGCCAATGTTCTGGCCGGCGAGTTCGCCGGAGAGCCGCTCGTAGTAAATGCCGTAGCCTCCGCGCAGCACGAGGGTCGGACTATTCGCCAGCCGGTACGCAAAACCGAGGCGCGGGCCGATGTCGTGGTAGTCCGAATTCCACATTCCCGCGTTGTGCGCGACGAGCACGCCCTGCGGTGCCGTACCTTTGTAGTTGGAAGAAAGCACGAAGCCACTGAAACTGCCTCCGGCTGGAACCTGCGACGTGGCGATCGTTGGATCGAAATTCGAGAGGAATCCGTTGATCTCGGTCGGCGGTCCGAAATATTCGTACCGGAGTCCGGCGTTGATCGTCAGGCGCGGCGAAACTTGAATGTCGTCCTGGAAAAATCCGGCGAAGTCCGTGTAGCGTTCGTCTTTACGGAAATTTCCCGAGCCGACCGACGAATAAAAAATGTTGCTCTGGCCGCTGCCGTTTTGCGTGCCGCTCTGGCCGAGCAGAAAATCCGGAAAGCTCAGGAAAATCAGGTCGCCCGCTTGCTGCGACGGCACCACTTCGAGTTGCGTGCGCTTGACCTCGGCGCCGAAGCGGAAGGTGTTTCTGCCGTGCACGATGGATACGGTGTCCTGCCAGATGAAGTTGTTGGTGTTTTCAAAGTAGCCCGGCTGAAACGGAGGGCCGAGCGTGAACAACCCTTCGACCTGCACGCCGGGAAGAATCGGAATGCCCGGCGGGGTGGTGAGGCCCACGTCTGAGCCATTGATCGGGTTCACGGTGCTGAGCGTGCCGTCAAAGCGCATGAAGCCGAAGCGCGCGACGTTGATCACGTTGGGGCTGAAGACTTGCGTGTCGGAAAGCACGAGCATGTCGTTGCGATCCGTCTGGCCGCCGCCGAAACCGGGCACCGTGGCGGCGAACTGGTTGAACGGAAGCGTTTCGTTCTGGCTGGAGTAGAAGAAGCGGCCCGAGAGTTGGTTCGCGGAAGTCAGCTGGTGATCGACGTTCGCGATGTACTGGTCCTCGCGATATTTCGCGGGGATCGAGTAGGTGGATTCACCCACGCCGCCGCCAATAATTGTTTGCGGGCTGGGAACTGCGAAATTCCCGTTGGGCAATTTGAAATTCAGCAGCGCGAGCGCCACCGGATTGATGTTCGATCCGTTGGGCGCGATGGCAACGCCGCCGTTCGAGCCGGACTGCCCTCCATACAGCGCGCCGAGCGTAGCTGCTGACCGATCGCTCGTGAGTGCGGGGAGAAACGAGCTGACGAGCGAGCCGGCGGATTGGCCGTCGCGCTGAATCGTGGCTTGATAGGAGCCGAAGAAAAATGTCCGGTTCTTGATCACCGGCCCGCCGATCGTGCCGCCAAATTGATTCTGCTTCAGTACGGGACGCAGCTGCCCGTTTTCCTTCAGAAAGAAATCGTTCGCGTTGAGCGCGTCGTTCCGGAAAAACTCCCACAGACCACCGTGGAAGCTGTTCGTGCCTGTCTTGCTGACGAGGTCCACGTTGCCACCTGCGCTGCGGCCGTAGCTCGCGTCGTACATCGCGGTCTGCACTTTGAATTCGGCGATCGTGTCTGGGTTCGGAATGGCGATGCCGGCTTCGGGCGCAAACGCTTCACCGGAAAACGAGTTTTCCGCCATGTTGTTCGCATCGATTCCGTTGAACTGAAAATTATTCGCCGTGGTCTTCGCGCCGTTCACGGAAACGTTCTGGGTGTTCGTTCCCAGATTTCCGGCATTCGGAAGTTCGACCACCACGCCCGGCGAGAGCGCCATGATCTGGCTGAAATTTCTATTCGCGAGGGGGAGATCGACGATCGTCTCCTGATCGGTGACGCGGCCAAGCGTGGAGCTTTGCGTCTGCGCGAGTTCGGTGGTGCCCGTCACTTTCACTTGGGTTGAAGTGGCGCCGATGCGGAGGTTGACATTGACGACCGAAGTTTCAGCGACCACCACGCGGATGCCGTGCACAACTTCTTCCTCAAAGCCCTTCGCTTCCACCGTGACGGTGTAGGTTCCCGGCGGCAAAAGTGGCGCGCGGAAATCACCTTCGGCAAGCGTCGTAGCTGGACGGGATAGGCCTGTCGCTTCGTTCAAGACGCTAACGGTGGCTTGCGGCACCACCGCACCGGATGGATCGGCAATTTTCCCCGCGATAGCGCCGGTGCCGGGCGCCTGTGCATGCACTGCGAGCGGCGCGAAGCACGCTGACGCGGCAAGAATCAAAGCCGCAGCCCCCGCGCGGCCAAAGAACTGTTTCACTTTCCCCCCCACTTTTCGTGCGCATTCGAGACGGCAAAGACGATCGCCCTGCGCGTGTGCCTTCGAGTTGCGACTCGTTCGATCACGGAGCCGAGAAATTAAACGGAACGGAAATTCGAGTCGTCATCGATTTGTCAATTCGTTGCAATGCTTGTGTTGCGCTGCATTCAAGGAAGAAAAGTGGGACGCGGACGACGAGCGTGAGCGCGCGGGAAGAAAAATGAATCACGTAATGCGAAGCGTGGCGCAAACACTAAATGGATTCATGTATGCGCGTTTCGCGGCGTTTCACAAAAAAGATGACCGGCATTTGACGTGAGCGTGACAACGCGAAGCTCGCGCCGCGCTACTGTGGCCACGTTGATAGCAGCGGCGAGCGCAGCAAACTCGCCGGCATTCATTGAGGCGGACATGATTCGGAGAGCGTTGTTCGTGATGATCGTGATGGCGTGCGCTGCGGGGGCAGCGAGCGCCCAGGAAAACGTGCCGATTCTTTCAGGCGGCATGGGAGTTCTCGGCGAAAGTGACGGCGGTTCTCCGTCGGCGCAGCCGGTAATCGCGCCAGTGCTGACGATCCCAATCGGCAGCAAGTGGTTGATCGAATCGCGCGCGGACATTCGTGGATTTGTTTCGCGCTCGGACGGCAATACAGGCCCGCTCGAGGGAACGTCGAGCACCACGCTTGAGTACGCGCAGGTCGATTACAACGCAGCGTCGTGGTTGACGGTCACGGCAGGGCGAATTCTCACGCCATTCGGAATCTACAACGAGCGGATCAGCGCGATTTGGATCAACAAGTTCGAAAGCGCACCGCTCATCTATCCGATCGGCACAGCGCGTGGCTATCTGGACGGGATCATGACGCGCGGCAGCGTGTTTTCGACGCCGAATTATTCGATCAACTACATCGCTTACGCCTCGACGCTCAGCACGGTGAGCAATCTGGAAAGCCAGCGTACCGCGGGAAGTCGCATCGGAGTGTTTTTCCCGAAACTCCGGCTTGAGATTGGAAGCTCGTACCAAAAATTGCTGCAAGGCAATCGTACAAATTCTCAGGGCGTAGATATTTCCTGGGAACCCGGTCGCGTCCCGCTCGATTTCAAGGCGGAATGGGCGCACTCGCCGAGCGGACAGGGTTATTGGTTTCAAACGGCGTATCGGCTGTCGCAATTCAAGGGCCCCGATTCGTTCGTCGGGCGATTCGAGCCGGTGTTTCGCATGCAGCAGTTTTTGCGAGGGCAGGCGGTCAGCGGCGACGAGCTTCCCGCGAACGGCGCGCAGGAAGCGGACTTCGGGTTGAACTTCTACGCGCCGCATTCCGTGCGGCTCCACGCAAGCTACGGACGGCAATTCACTCCAACGCTCAATTTAAATGTGTGGGAATTCGGAATCACCTATCGATTCCTGTTTCCGATGTGGCCGGCAGGAGGTGTGAAGTGAACGGTTCACGAAAAATCGAGGCCGCATTCGTTCTTGCGCTTGCGATGTTTAGCTATACGGCCGCACGCGCGAACGCGCAGTCGGCGGCTGGCGCCGATGCTTCAAAGAAGGCTGCGGCGGAAGCATCGCCACAGCACGATGAAAGCGCGGAAGGCGAGAAGCGGTTTCAGACCCACTGTTCGCGATGCCACGTGGCGCCGGAAGATTTGAATCCGCGCGTTGTGAAGGCAGTGGTACGGCAGATGCGCGTACGCGCGCTGCTCACAGACGAAGACGAGCGCCTGATCGTGAAGTATCTCGCGCCGTGACGATTTTCAATTCAATCGAGGAGAAAGTGATGAAAGGTAAGTTGGGCAGGGCAGGCTTGGTGGCGGTGCTTCTATTTTCGGGTGTGCTGATGGCGGCAACGCCGGCGGATCAACCGCGGCGAATCAACGTGGTGGCGAGCAAATTTCAATTCGATCCGCCACAGATCACAGTGAAAAAGGGCGAGACCGTGGTGATTGTGCTCACCACATCCGACGTAACACACGGGCTGAAGATTCCTGACCTGAACGTCTCGGAAACAGTGAAGAAGGATGGTCCAACCGAAATCACGATCACACCCGAAAAAGTGGGAACGTTCGAAGGGAAGTGCGCTCACTTTTGCGGCAAGGGGCATGGCTCGATGAAATTCGCGGTGAACGTGGTCGAATGAACCGCGCGGCTCAATCCTCAGCGGTCGTAATGCTGCTCTGCTCCATCGGAGGCCTCAGCAGCTGCAAGGCGACGCCGCCGGGCAGGATGGAAACGGCGGTGATCACGCGCGCGAAGCGTTGGGTTTTTGTTCGCGACAAAGATGCGAAAAATCCGACAGCGACTAACGCCGAGTCGATTGCGCGCGGCCAAGAGGCGTTTTCGCACTACTGCGCGGCGTGCCACGGTCTCGACGGCCAGAACACCGGCGTACCCTTCGCGGATGCGATGTCGCCGCCGGTACCGTCGCTCAAATCAACGCACGTGCAGAGCTACTCGGACGGCCAGATTCACTGGGTAATTACGAACGGGATCTTTCCGTCGGGCATGCCGGCCGCGCAGGGAATTCTCACCGACGACGAAATTTGGGACATCGTCATCTACATCCGCAATTTGCCGCCGGAAGGCAGTCTCGGCGAACCGCAGATGTATAAAGCGGACTAAGGCACGCTAAAACGAAACGGCGGTTTTAGGAAACGAGCGCGGGCCGCACGCCTTCGACGTTCGCAACGCGCGGAAATTTCACGAGGAAAGTCGTTCCCGCGTCCGACGTTTTTTCCACCGATACCGCGCCGCGGTGATCGTGCACGATCTTGCTTACGATCGCTAGCCCGAGCCCGGTGCCATTCGTCTTCCCGAAGCTTACAAAGGGATCGAACAGCGTGGAGCGAACCGCTTCTGCGACTCCGGCTCCGCCATCCGTCACGCGCACCTCGAACGAATCCTGCACCGTCTTGATTTCCACGCACACGCGTCCGTGTACCGGCAAGCTCGCCTCGCACGCATTCAAAATCAAATTGAAAAATGCGCGTTCGATCTTCTTCGCGTCAAACGTTCCGTCCATGTCGCCGATGGGAGAGATCGCCACTTCCATCCCGCGAAGTTCGGGCCGCGCGCGAACAGCGTCCACGGCGCGGCGGATCGTTTGCGATAGCGACGCTGGCATCGGCGAGATCGAAACCTCCACGCGCGCCAGCTCGCGCAGCGAATCGAGCAGGTCGGTCATCTGCTCGGACGCCGTGCGAATCTCGCTGTAAACCTCGTCTCGATTGATGCGCAGCTTTTCGGCTTCGTAGAGAAATTCGGCGTTGGCCACCACGGCTGCCAGGTAGTGGCGCAGATCGTGTGAAATCGATGTGGCAGCGCGGCCAAACGCGGCCACACGCTCCGTGGCGAAGCGCCGTTCCTCGGCGGCCTGCAATTCACTCCGCATTTTTGAGAACGACTCGCCCAGTTCCGCCACTTCGCTGCTGCCGCGCGGCGTGATCGAGTAGGTGTAATCGCCTTTGGCGAGAGCGCGCACGGCGGCGACCAGGTTGTCGAGCGGCCGCGTGATCGTCTTCGAAACAAAACCGAGAAGCAGTGCGGCAAGCGCGACGGCGGAAATACCGAGTATGAGAATCGTTCGGTTAAGCCGGTCAATAAACGCGTACGCCGGGTCGAGCGACATCATCACGTAGCATTTCACCGACGCCGGCGCGCCTTCGTGAATCATTGAATACGCGATCTGATATGGATTTCCAGCGATGCGCAACTCGCGGTTCTGCGCCAGTTCCGCCGTTCCGGCTTGCAGCATCGCGCTGAATCCGGCCTCCTCGGGCTTCGAAATCGTGGACGCGATGATGCGATCGTCGGCCGTGAGCGCGATCTGACTCCCAGACACCAGCGCCAGCTGTTGCGCCACAGCCGTATCCACTTCGTAGCCCACCGCCAGAATTCCAAGTTGCCGCGCGTCCACGCCTTCACCCGCCGTGATCGTCCGCAGCGAAACGCGATAGAGACGCCCGCCGCCGTACCACCACGCAGCGTCTTCGCGCTGCTCGAGAGACTTCGTCAGATTCGTTTGCGCCTCTGCGGCATTCCATTCGGGTTTTGCGGAGTGAAAGCCGAGAATCTGCGCTGAGGGCGCGGCTAGCACGAACAGCTGCGTACCAGCCAGTTTCCAAAACGATTCGGACGCGTCCTGCACCGTCAATGCGTCGCGCGTGGTCATCAGCGCTTTTAGAGTGGGAAGTTCGGAAAGCATCGCAGCGGTGCGCGAAAGTTGCAGGTCGCGCTGTTGTTGCACGTTTTCGAACGCTACAAGCGACGCGTTTGTGCCGCTGGCCACGCCCTGTGAAATTTCGGAGCGGACCGTATGACGCACCACCAGCAGGATTGCGCCGAGCAGCGCACAGATGATCAGAAGATTCGCAACCAGAAGCTGCGTGCGTAGTCGCAGGCGCGCCAAAGAGACCTCAGAATATTTTCTTATTTCTCCGAAGCGGCCGCCGCGTCACCGGGCACAAATTTATAGCCGGAGCCGTGCATCGTCAGGAAATATCGCGGGTTTGCCGGATCGGGTTCGAGCTTCTGCCTGATGCGAAGTATATGATTGTCCACCGTGCGTGTGGTTGGGTAATTCTCATAGCCCCAAACCTCGTTGAGAAGCTCCTGCCGAGTGATCACTCGCGCCGGTGAGTGCGCGAAATACTTCAAAAGTTTGAATTCCTGCGCGGTGAACGCGAGCGTGCGTCCGGCGCGCGTCACCACCATGCTGGTGAAGTCGATGTTCGCGTCGCCCAAGATCAGCACGTCATGCCGTACTGCCGCGGCACCGCCGGGGCCAGCCGCCGGCACATTTTCGGCGCGCCGCATCGCACGCCTAACGCGCGCGAGCAGCTCTTTCGGGCTGAAGGGCTTCGTGACGTAATCGTCCGCGCCAAGCTCGAGCAGCAGAACCTTATCTTCCACTTCGCTATCCGCGCTCAGCACCACGATCGGCACTGAAGCAGCGTGCGCCTTGAACGCGCGGCACACTTCCTTGCCCGGCAGCCGCGGCAGCTTCAGGTCCAGCACCACCGCACTGGGCAATTGCTTGCGGAAGTGCTCGATGCCCGCAACTCCGTCCGACGCGACCTGCACCTGCAGGCCGTCGGCTTCAAACAAACGTTGCAGCGTGCGCTGCATGGGGCGGCTATCTTCGACGACGAGGACCGTTTCCACGTGGCCTTCCTTGGAGTCCGATGTTTTTCGAGCGCGAATAGGTTTGGCCGCTTGCCGCGTGTAGCACAGGGGAGTGCTGATTTCAGACTACGCCTGATTCCGATGGCTGCCTAGAGTACCGGCTGATCTTCCACACCGGGGACGCTGCCAGATCGTGCTGGGCCTTTTCTGCCCGGCATCGCGCTCTGAACGCACCCAGAATGAGGGCATCGGCGCCGCAATGTGTCATTCCGGCGTCGGGGCCTTGTCACGAATTTGTAAATTCGATTGAAAACTAAGGATTTCAGGGATGTTGGTACGTGTTGCTCGGCGGAGGTACGTAATCCTCGCCGTATTTATTTTTGTGGGCAAAGGTGAAGCTCGGATTCTCGGTGACGTGAATCGCGCCGAGTGAACGCGAGTCCGACGCGATGGTGACGGCGTGGCTCAGGGGCGCGAGCGTGTCCGGCAGGCTGCGCTCGTACCAGACGTGAAGCTGGTAGCGCCCGTCGGGCACGTCAGGAATCGCAACGTGGCCGGCGCGGTCGCTTACGCCGAAGTACGGCGTATCGAGCGCCACCACCACCGCGCTCATTTCCGAGTGGATATTGCAGAAAAGATAGCTTACGCCGGGGCGATCGAAGCGAACCGAACGCGTCGAGCCTGCTTCGTAGAGGCCAAGATCGAAGCGCTTGCCGTTGTACATCGAAAAAATATTGTGGAAGAAAGGATCTTCGTTGGGGAACTGCGCGGTCTGCCCGACTTGCACGACCAGCAAATGCGGGCTGAACGTCTTATCGTGCTGCACAATTTGCGGTGGAGGCCCGGCCTTCGCGGCCGGAGTGGTGCCATCGAGCGGCGATAGCCACACGACCACCTGCGACAGATCCTGCGCGTGAGCGTGAGCACCGGCCGAGCGCGTAATCGTAACGTCAGCCGTCACGGGCGGCGGCGCCTGCGCGCGGGTGCACACCGGCGCGGCTGCAAAGAGCAGCGCCATCATCGCAAGACCGGGGCGGGTTCTGCGGCTGGGTCCGGCTTCCGTCAAAAGATGTACCCCACGCTCAAGCCAATCTGGTTCGCGGCGTCGTAATTGCCATCGAGATTGTACGTCTGCAGGCGCCGATACTCGACCGAGAACAGCACGTTTGAGCGGACATGATAGATGAAGTTGGCGAAAGCGGTGAGATTTCGTGGGTGCAGCGGCCCGTAATAATAGATGCTCGCCGGATACTGGCGCAGTTCGCTCGCGAAGGGGTTGTCGTCGCCAAACGCGAAGTTCATTTCGAAAAACGATTTCGGCTTCACTTTCAGCTGCACCCAGCCGCCCATCGAATCGAGCCCGTGAATCACCGTGGTGGGATCCATGAAGTTGCCGGTGAGCAAAATCGTCTGGCCCACGCCGCCACCGAAACCGCCGATTCCGCGGCCTCGATAAAATTCGCCGGTGAAATCGAAGTATTGCCCGAGAGGAACCGTTACGTCGGCCATCCCGGCCCAACCGTCCACATTGCGGCTGAAATACCAATTCTGCCGGCCGTAGTATCCGGCGGCGCCGAGAGTCAGGTCGCGGCCAAACACTTTGTGGCTCCAAGCCGCGCGCACGGCGTAAGCCGGCTGGCC
>Ga0070764_10000161_pt1 | contig 23094 bp, 14 predicted proteins | sample HubBroMetageWRM4_FD_67287 | JGI IMG/M metagenome (GOLD analysis project Ga0070764, IMG submission 67287) | Warmed soil microbial communities from the Hubbard Brook experimental Forest, New Hampshire - Hubbard Brook CCASE Soil Metagenome WRM 4 | ecosystem: Environmental > Terrestrial > Soil >... | reverse complement strand
CGGATCATTTCCGCATAAGGTCCAGGCTGGGGATTTTGCTCAACGCCTGGAAGAAACGTGGGCTTCATCTTCATTTGCGTGGACGCCATCGCAATCTCCTCCGCGCTTGCAGCCTTTCGCAGCGTCACACAATAGAACCGTTGCCCCGCGTATGTCTCTAGTACTTTTCCATTATTGCGATTTCCCGCGCATACCGTCAGATTGCAACGCAATTTCGAAACACGAAAACGTTTTCGAATCCTATCGGAGGGTGTGGATGAAGCGAGCGCTGGTGCGTAGAGTTGTGGCAGTTGCGATGTTCCTGGCGGCGATGACGTTCGCGATGCAAGCTCAGGTGCCGACTGGAACCATCAACGGCATTGTGACCGACCCGCACCAGGCGGTGGTGAGCGGCGCGCACGTGACGGCCACCGAGCTTGCCACTGGAGTGATCCACGAGACGGTCTCCAATAGCGACGGCGTTTACTCCATCCCCGATCTTCCCACCGGCGTGTACGACGTACGCATCGCAGCCTCCGGTTTTGCCGTAAGTGAATTCCAGGGCGTGCAATTGCAGGCGGGGCGCGCTTCGACGCTGGACTCCGAACTGAAGTTGGCTGTTGTCGGGCAAAGCGTGAACGTCACAGACGTGACCAACACCATCGAGCTGACGCAATCCATGATTCAAGGCCAGATCACTTCGGCGACGATCGAAAACATCCCCTTGAACGGCAGAAATTTCCTCGAGCTTGCCTATCTCGTCCCCGGAAATCGTCCCGCGCCGAATTTCGATCCCACCAAAACGAACACCTTGGAAGTGAGTTCCGCCGGAAGCGTGGGCCGCGGCGGCAATATCACCGTGGATGGCGGCGACAACAACGACGAGGTTGTCGGCGGCACGCTTTCCAATTTTCCGCAGGATTCGATCCAGGAATTTCAGATTGCCACCGCGCGCTTCACCGCCGAAGTGGGCCGCTCGGGCAACAGCATCATCAACATCGTCACCAAGTCCGGTACCAACGAGTACCACGGATCGCTGTTCGATTACGAACGCAATCGCCACTTGCAGGCTTTGCCGTTTACTTTTGACAGAGCGCTCCCCAATCCGCCATTCGACCGTGAACAGTTCGGCGGCTCGATCGGCGGCCCGATCAAGAGCAACAAGGCCTGGTGGTTTGCGTCCGCCGAATACAGAAATGAGAATGCCGCCATTGAAACGGGAGAGCGCCAGTACGGCGCCAACCCCTCGGAAGACGCGATTCTGAACACCTTCGCGCCGGCGCCCTTGCGCGAAGCGCTGGTCTCCACCCGCGCTGATTACCAGCTCGATCCGACCAGCACATTGATGGCGCGATATTCCTTCGATCGTTCCACGGACACGAACCAGGCCTCCGCCGCCAGCGTCACTCCGCTGCTCACCGCGACGGAACGGCAAAATTCGCTGAACCGGTTCAATTCGCTGGTCGCGGGCTGGACGAAAACACTTTCCTCAACAAAAGTGAACAACGTAATCTTTCACTTCGACACGTTTCTGAACTTGATCCCTGAATTCCCCAACAGTGCGCCTGCGACGAACCCCCCCGGTTTGGCTGCGACGAACGAGCTGATCTTCCCCGATATCGCCGACGGCGTAAATTTCAACGTGCCGCAAGCCACGCACCTGAATCGCTATCAAGTGGGCGACACCTTCACCTGGGCTTTGGGCAAGCACACGCTGCATTTGGGCGGCGAGTATCAACATGCCACAGCCTTCGGTGAGATCAACGTGTTCGGCAGCGGAAGCGTGATTCTCACTTCGGATTTCGGATTTGCGGACCTGAATGGCGACGGGGTGGTAAACGATCTGGATATTCCCATCGCCGCCGCGATCAAAAGCGCCGCCCCGATCCAGCCCGTTCCCATTCCCAACATTATCAATAGCTACATCGCATTTTTCGCGCAAGACGATTGGCGAGTCACTCGTAATTTGACGCTGAACCTCGGCCTGCGCTGGGATTACGATACCGACGCGACCGGCACCAGCGGTGCCTACGGCCCGTGCCCCAACCTCACTTCGCAGCCGACCGTCCCGTGCACCTGGGTAGCGAACGTGATTGACCTGAGACATCAACCGGATAAAAAAGATTTCGGACCGCGTATCGGTTTTGCATATGACCCGTTCGGACACGGGAAGACGGTAATTCGTGGCGGGTTCGGCATCTACTACGACCGCATTGTGTTTGAAGTTCCCGGCTACCAACGCGTGCAAGACGACCGCGCGCTCACCATCAATCAATTCGCAGGTTCGTCCTGCACGTTTCCGGGCAATCCGGGGGCGCCGAGTCTCAATACCTGCTTCTTCGGTATTCCCGGCACGACGTTCGCACCCGGAAGTCCCACGCTCGCAAACCCCTTCAGCGGACCGCGGCAAGCGGGCGGCGTGGGAATCATTGTTGACGACAAGAATACTCACCACCCGCTGTTCCAGCAGACGTCGCTGGGTGTGCAGCAACAATTCGGCTCCAGCTGGACGGTGAGCGCCGATGGGCTCTACGTGTTTGGCCAGCGCCAGCTAATCGCACAATTTCTGCGCAGCACCACTTCGACGTCGCCTTTCATATCCTGCCCCGGAAGCAACGTCCCCTGCACAGTCACGGACCCGCTGACTGGAATTTCCGACCAGGTGACCGTCGCAACCTCCAACGCGCATTCCTGGTACGACGGATTGTTGATCAACGTACAGCACCGGCCCGTGAAAGTTGGCCCCGTGACGTATCTTTTCAACGCGAGCTACACACTTTCCAAAACGCTCGATTATTCCGACGACGATCAGGTTCCGTCCTTCACCACCGTCGAAAATGTGAATCTGATCGAAGGCACCGTTGGCCCCCAAACCGAAAAAGGCTATGGGGCCAGCGACGAAACCCACCGCTTGACGGTGTACGGCTTGATTCAGATGCCGTGGGGTTTTTCGCTCGCGCCGCTCTACACATTCGGCTCGGGCGTTCCGGCGGATACGTTTCTACCGGATCTCAACTTGAACGGAGAATCGCTACCCGCGCGCCTGCCGATTCTGGGACGCAATTCGCTGGGCCGCAGCGTGAAGAACAGCAATCAGCTGAATCAAATCATAAACGAATGGAACGCGCTGCCCTCCTGTCCGGCGCCGGCACCCTGCAACGCGGGCGGGCAGCTGGAAAATGTCCCGGATGGCATCAATTTCAGCAGTCCGTTCAACTCCGTGGATTTGCGGTTGATGAAGGACATCGCAATTCACGAACGCTACCACGTTGATCTGATGGCCGAGGCTTTCAACCTCTTCAACAGCGTGAATATTCGCGGCTTCACGAATACCAGCTATTCCGGGCGGAATATTTCTCTGGTGCCGAAGGGCACAAATCTGCCGGGCCCTGGAAATCCTAACGGCCTCGATCTGACTTTCTTTCAGCCGGTCAGCACCGCAGGCGGATTTTTTGGTTCCGGCGGCCCGCGCGCATTTCAGTTTGCGGTACGATTTACGTTCTAAGGTCTCAGGAATCAGTCCGCGCCATTTCGGAGCGCGGGAAAAGTCTCGGCAAGGAGAAAATCACCATGGCACACATCAATCTTCCGGAAGGTGTCCCCGGCATTCGCGGGCCGATGCTTATCAGCCCCGAAACGACGAAACCGCTGCGTGATTTCGTAGAAGTTTTGCTGCGTGGACCAAATTCACTGGCGCCCGCGGAACGCGAAATGATTGCAACCTATGTCTCATCGCAAAATGACTGCTACTACTGCCAACATTCGCATGGTGCTGCCGCAGCCGAACATCTCGGCGGAAATTACGAGCTGATTGACCAGCTCAAACGCGACTACCTATCTGCGCCGGTCTCCGACAAGTTAAAGGCTCTGCTCGGCATCGCCGGAAAAGTACAGCAAGGCGGTAAGTACGTCTCCACGGAGGACGTGGAGCGAGCCCGCGTACAAGGCGCGACGGAAAAGGAAATCCACGACACCGTGCTAATCGCCGCGGCCTTCTGCATGTTCAATCGTTACGTCGACGGCCTGGCCACCTGGCAGCCACACGACGCGGAAATGTATCGCGAGATGGGTAAACGGCTGGCCAGTTCCGGTTACACGGTGCCGGGCTGGGAAAAACCAGTGCAGAAAGCGCAAGGTCAATAATTCGGCAAGCCCAACAGAGGAGCTGCAAGCGATGCCACACATTAATTTGCCAGAAGGTATCCCGGGAATTCTGGGCCCGATGGCGTTCAGCCCGCAAACGGCCGTGCCGCTGAATGCGCTGGCGGAGGTGCTGTTGCGCGCGCCGAATTCGCTCACGCAGGGCGAACGCGAAATGATCGCGACGTACGTCTCATCACAAAATGACTGCTTCTTTTGCCAAACGGTGCACGGCGCGGCCGCCGCGTATTACTTGGGCGGCAAGGAAACGCTCATTGACGAACTGAAACGCGATTTTGAATCGGCCCCTGTGTCAGACAAACTGAAAGCGCTGCTGGCGATTGCTGGAAAGGTTCAGAAAGGCGGCAAGCAGGTCACTATGGCGGACGTCGAGCGCGCGCGCCAGCACGGCGCGACAGACAAGGAAATTCACGACGCGGTGCTGATCGCCGCCGCCTTCTGCATGTTCAATCGCTACGTTGACGGCCTCGCCACCTGGGCGCCGCGCGAGCCGCAGCGTTATCGCGAAAGCGGCAAACGCATCGCCGAAGAAGGTTACATTCACTCCACGGATCATTTGCCGAAAGTCGCTTCCTGATCTTTTGCGCAAAAGCGAAAAGGTTCGGGTTTAGACGCAGCGTCGCAACCACCCTCTCATCGAACCTCTACCTCGCGCCCAGCTCCGACGACCCAGAAACTCTGCTTCCGCGCTGAAAAATCCTGTACTAAACCTGTCCGTCACAACTCGTACGGGTCAGAGCCAGTTTTCGTACAGCTCGTACTGGTTCTGGACCTTTTCTGGACTTCGTCTGAACCTCTGACCAGCTGTCTCCATCGCGCTTTCGCGCTACATTCGACTAGAAACTAAAATATGGAACCGTTGCCAGGATCGAAAGATTTTCGGACGCGCCGGTGCTTGCCGGCGTTTACCGTGGCATCCTTTTCATCCTCGAACTTCGCCCGGCCGGGTGCGAGTCGCGCATTTCGAATCGGTAGTCGCCAATTATTAGAACTCGACGCAAATCATTGAAAACAAACAACAGCGACCCGTTCTAATCGGTGGTTTTTCGGCCCTTTTCGCCGCAGCGCGGATTTTCAGCGCGTCAGAGATGCAACGATTACGGTGTGGACTTCCCGAACATGATCGGCCGAGCCGCGATGGTACCGGATCCTTCTTTCACCGTGATGAACTGATCCACACTGATTTTGGAAAGCGACTCTTTTTGTCCGCTCGGCCAGATAATTTCAATGCTCACCGTTTTGCCTGCTTCCGGTTTCCCCAAACCAAACGTCAGCGGCAACTCGCTCTGCGACGCGTAACTGGAACCCGTCTTCACCATGCGCAACAGCCGCGCACCCGTGCTCGTCGTAAGCGTGACTTTCGCGCCGATGCCGTCGCGATTCGAGCGCGTGCCCACGAGCTTCACCCGCAACATGTCGTTCTGATTGCCACTATCATTGCGCAGCAGCCGCGCCGGCCCGTTGTTCGCGGTGATCACCAGGTCCAAATCGCCGTCGTTGTCATAATCAAGATATGCCGCGCCACGACCCACCACGGGCTGTTGCAGCGCGGGGCCCACTTTCGCCGACGCGTCTTCAAATTTCCGGTTGCCGCCATTGTGAAACAGGATTGCCGGCTGCGCGTACTTCAGCGTCGGCTGCACCACACTGATGTCGTCGGAAACGTGACCGTTGGCAGCGAATATATCCAAGCGGCCATCCAGGTCGTAATCGAAAAAGAAACAACCGAAGGTAAGAGCTTGCAAAGACATCTGCCGAATGCCGGACGATATCTCTTCATCCACAAACAGCCCGGAACTATCGTTGCGATAGATCGACATACTTTCATTCGTGAAATTTCCGATCACCAGGCTCTGCCATCCCGAACCGTCATAGTCTCCCGCATCAACGCCCATTCCGGCGCGCACCCTGCCGGATTCGCTGAATGCCACGCCCACTTGCACCGCGACGTCGGTGAAAGTGCCGTTGTGATTATTGCGGTAGAGCTTGTTCGGTTCGGTGTCGTTCGCGACGAAAAGGTCCATCCAGCCATCGTTGTCGTAATCCAGCATCGCCACGCCCAGCGATTTGCTGGTGGGATCGTGCAATCCAGCGCGCTTGGTTACGTTTTCAAACGTGCCGTCGCCTTTGCTGTGAAAAAGGGTGGAACTTTCGCCTTTGTAGGTTTGCGGTGTGCAGTAGGACTTATTTTTATTGTCGAGCGTGCAGTATTGATCCTTCGCGATAGACCAATCAATGTAGTGCGTCACGAACAGATCCAGCTTGCCGTCGTTGTCGTAATCGAACCACACCGCACTGCTAGAAAACCCGGGATCAGCGACACCTGCCTTCGCCGTAACGTCCGCGAATTTCCCGTTGCCTAAATTGTGGTACAAATGATTCGCGCCAACCGTCGTGATGTAAATGTCCTCGAAACCATCATTGTCATAATCCGCGACCGCGCAACCCAGGCCGTACGATTCAATCGCGAGCCCGGCTTCGCGCGTAACATCCGTAAACGTCCCGTCCTTATTGTTGTGATACAGCGCGGGATAGGATTTCGCAGCGCCTTTGTGTCCCGGCCAGTCCATCGAATTGACGAACAGAATGTCTTGCCAGCCGTCGTTGTCGTAATCCAGAACGCACACGCCGCTACCCATCGTTTCGGGAAGATACTTTTTACCGAAGGCGCCGGAGTTGTGTTTGAAGTGGATGCCGGACTGCTTGGTCACGTCTCGGAACTCGATCGGGCCGGCGGGACGTCCAGGTGACCGAACCACCGCGCCGCGCGAAGGCCCGGGCGCATAGCTCATGCATAAACTAGCGCCGGCCAACAGCGCACAGCAAATCTTGCGGCGATCTTGCGTCAATGCGTGATTTCCTTTCGCGAGACGTATTGGGATTCTGTGATCCTTGCAGCGCAGAGCGCGGTCTGCCGCGCACCGCCGGTCACTTGCTACGCGCTGGCAGCGGCACCGCACCCACGCTCGCGGCCGGCGTGCGGCGCGAGTCCAGCCACATCTCGACCAGCATCGCCGCAGGTCCCACCGTAAAGAGCGCGTAAAACGGCGCGTAGACCACCTGGTGCAGCCGCAGCAGAAATTCAGCAAACGCCACCAGAAATACGACGATGCATTGGCCTTTCTTCGAACGCACTGTCGTTTTTGGATCTGTGATCATGAAAAAAATGAAAAGCTGATACATCGGGCCGGTGAGCGGGGCGATTTCCGACTGCCAGGGACTTCCCGTGATATAACTCCGCAAAAACGCAAAAGCGGTGAACGATACCACGTAAATCCCGGTGATGTGGAATCGCCGCAGGCGCCAGATGATCACCGACCCAAGCGCCCAAATCACCAGCATCGGCAAAAGATAATTGCCCCATTGAATGCTTAATGTCGCCACGGTCTCTGGCGCCAGAAACAACATCGCCGAAATTCCGAAATTCGAAGGATTCCAGATATGCCGGCCTTTCACCCGCAGCACATATTTCGAAGTGATGGAAATCACGCTGCACAAAACGTACGGCCAGAACGCCGGAGACCGCACCAGTATGCCCACGCTGATGCCCGTGATATAGGCGCTCGCGACGTTGGGCCACCTGCCGAAGAATATACGGCCAAGCACCAGATCCGTCACGATACTGGCCACAATCGCCAGAGCCGTCTTCTGATAGCTCTCCAGCATCCCGAACGAGAGGTGTCCTCCGATCAGAATGCACGTAATAAAAATGGGCGCGACGTAGCGGTTATCGAGCCTCAGCCAGCGCTTCCACCCACCTGCATCCTCAGGACGCGCAGGCGGCGCGACGGGCGCGGTAATCCGCTCGCTCACGCCGGCTCCTTAATCTTCAGAATTTGGTTCACGGCAGGATTTTCGATGGTTTGAATCTTGCCGGACGGCCAGCGAATCACAGCTTTTTCTACATGCGGGGCTTTGCCCAGACCGAAATGCAGCCGCCGGTCGTTCTGCGCCGCGAATCCGCTGCCTCCTGAAACCTCCTGCTTCTGCTGCTGGCCATTCCAGTACAACGTCACTTGCGTGCCGATAGCACTGCGATTGCTCGCCGTGCCTTCCAGCGTGAATTCGATCCATTTGTTTTCCGGCGTCACCGTGTTCTTGTAAATCAGCAGCGGCCCTTTTTGATTCGCGACCACCGCATCCAGAACTCCGCTATTCCACAAATCCACCAGAGCCACGGCGCGTCCATCGTATGTATCCGTCACGCCGACCGCCTGCGCGACGTTGATAAATTTCCCCGCGCCGTCGTTCAACCATACGCGCTTCTGCTGATATCCGGACAAACTACGCCCCTCCATCGCCGGCCAGTTGTTAGCGTCAATAATAATTATGCTGTTGCCCCCAGCAATTTTCGAGAAGTCGTACCAGTAGCTGCGATTGCGGTCCAGCGATATATAACCGTTCGTAAGATACAAATCCAAAGTGCCGTCGTTATTCAAATCTCCAAATTGCGCGCCAAAACTCCAGCCGCCAAGCTCGACGCCCAGATCGCGCGCCACATTTTCAAAGTGCAAACCGTCGCCCGCGGTTCCTTCCTTCGGCATCCACAAATTGTTGCCCTGAATCAGCACGCCATCTTCCGAAATGTTCGAAACGTAAACCGCATAGCGGCCATCGTTGAGAATATCGCCAAACGCCGCATTCATTCCGCTCTTCGGGGAAAAACCAACTCCGGTTTGCGCGCTTACGTCGTGGAAATGTTTGCCGTCGTTAAAATAAAGCTCAGACACCCCGTAATCATTGGCGATAAATAGATCAGGATGCCCCGTGCCGCGCAGATCCGCGGCCGCCGAAGCCAGCGCCCAGCGGCGGCTGTTAATCCCCGCCTGAACGCTAACTTCTTCAAATTTCCCATTCCCAAGATTGTGGAACAAATATTTCCGGCCGCCGTTCTTCGCATACTCGAAACTATCCGGCATGATTTGCGTGGTCTTCAGATGCCACAGGTCCACGTCTTCCGAATAATAGCCGCCGATAAACAGATCGAGCCGCCCGTCGCCATCGTAATCAAACCACAGTGCCGTGTTTGCGTTCACCCACGCCGGCAGGCCGGCTTGCTCCGTCACCCGCGTAAAACCGTGGCCACCATCATTGTGAAATAGCTCCGGCCGCCCCCACTTGATCAGCAGCAAGTCTTCGTAACCGTCGTTGTCGTAATCGCCCCAGACGGCGCCCATCGAAACTCCCGTCCCGGGCTGATTCACGTCTGCGACACCCATTTCTTCCGCTACGTCTTTGAAAGTGCCGTCGTGCAGATTGTGGTACAGCGCGTTCTTGCTGCCTTCGCCGCTATTCGTTACGTAGATGTCCGGCCAGCCATCGCGATCGAAATCCACAATCGAAACGGACGCGCCCATGGACGCCACTTGCGGCATGATCGGCGCCAATTGCGGATCAAGCGTGGGCGCTTGATGGACAAAGTTGACTCCGGCCGCGCGGGAAACTTCCTCAAAATAAAAACCGTGCCGAGCCAGCGCTGCCTGTGCGTCCAGCTTCGTTTTGCCGCCGCCACGCCGCGCGGCTTCCCACTTGATCACCAGCGGCGCAGCCAACATCGCCACAAACAGAATGCTCACAATAATCCGCGCCGTGCGATTTTGCTTCACCGGGGAGGATCGCTCCTCAACGCGTTCTGAAAAACTTCCGGCGTCATGTAGCGCGTGTGATAGTTCTGCCAGTCTTGTGGATGCCGGCGATACGGCCACTCGTCTTCGAGGCTCCCGGGCCGCGTGGTGTATTCCTGCTTGGCATGGTAGGGAAGCGGCAGCACCGTTTTCGAAAACGTGGAATTGAAGTCGCCATCCTTGATCCAACCGTCGCCGATCACCACGTAGTCGCGCACCCACCCAGCCGGCGGCGCTGGCTGCTCCGGAAAACGCAACGACATTTCATCCCCGGAATTCACGATCACGTAGCGATCGTCGACCTGCGTTAGCAGTTCGCGCACGTCGCCATAGCGCGTGTAATAACCGATTAAATCGCGCCAGCGCTGTTTCGTGCTCACCACGTTGTTGTAATCCGGCACCTCCGGCGCGCCGGAATCCGGCCGGCTGATGCTCGAGTACCCGCGATAATGCAGGTCCGCGTAGTTCGGTGCCAGACGCGCCGTTCTCAGCGGAGCGTCCGGCATGCCTTGCGCCCACTCAATGCAGTCCCAATAAATTTCCAGATTCGTGCGAATGCGCACGCGGCGCGGCGTGCCCGGGCGGAAAATATCTGTAAGATTGAACAGCACAGTTTTCTTGCGCCCTGCGGGGAAACCCAAATTCGCCTGTGCCGTGACCCAGCCGCCGTGCCCGTCGGGTACTTCAATGCTCATACCCTGCGCGCGCCAGCGATGCCCTTGCGTAATGGCCACATTCAACGACGACTCCGTATCGTGAATCGAGCCTTGCCCGATCAAATACAGCGGACCGCTCTTCGGTGTGTCGTCACCCAGGTCCACTTCCAGATAATGATCGCGCGTGATGCCCTGATATTGTCCGCGCCCAAAATCATCGAGAGCTTTTCCGTCCAGCGTGTCAACAATAGCCGTGACGTCTTTGCCGCTGTCATCAGTCGCGCGCGCGATTTTGTGCGGCGTCGCAACAGTCGTGACGCCCAGCTTCGGTGGGGGAATCGAAAAACGTTCGTCCACGAAAATCTCCGTTCCCACCGGATGGTCCACGGTCATCAGCGCCAGATAATCGTAGTAGTAGACCTCCCAGAGTTCCGCGGTGACGCGCAAGTCGTAATACCCGTCGTGCGGAACGAGCTGGTCGCGCCGGATCTTGTACCATTCACCAGTCGTTTCCACTCGCGCGGTGCCGATCGTATTGATGCGCAGGCCGATTGCGGAACCCCAGGGCACTGCATCTTTAATAAATTCCATGCCCTTGCCGTTGTATGCGAAGAGAAATGGACAAGATGCCTTCAGCCGCTGCTCCGTCACAACTTCCGTGTCCGCCGCCACACCAAACTCCGCACGCACCGTGCCGTTCGGCCACACCACGCGCACCACGTCGGTGCTCGTTTGATTTCCTAAACCGAAATGTATTTGCGGCCCCGTGATCGGCTGTTTCTGCACCAGTAGGCCCGAGCGAATTTCAATCTCGCCGCCCACACCAAAGGGATTGATGCGTTGATCACCGACGGCTTGCTTTGCGTGCGGCCGCACAACTTGCCAATGATAATCCTTCGAACCGTGATTGACGGCTTGCAACGGTTGTCCGTCGGCGGAAAGCGCCAGCAAATCGAGACGCCCGTCGCCGGTGAGATCCGCCGCGCCAGAAATCAGCGCCGGAGCCGGTGCCTGCCCAAACGGATGCTCGAGCAAAACAAATTTACCCTTTTCGTCCGCAAGCCAGATCAATGCCCCAATGGTGTTGCGGCTCGCATCCAACGATGCACCAGTCAGGCACAAATCCAGCGCTCCATTGTTATCCAGATCAGCGACCCGCAAGCGCAGTTCACCGCTGAGAGAATCGGGAACGTTTGTGCCGCCAGGGACACGCGCAATCTCCGCAACGTCCAGAACTTTTCCTTCGTGGTTGTCAGAAATTCGCACAATCGCGCCGTCCGATTGCACCGCCAGCAGATCGAGAACGCCATCGTCATCAACATCCGCGACGCTAAGAGCTTTGACCAACGGAAAATTGGCCGGCAACGGCAATTCACGGAATTGCGCCTGCCGCTCGTTGTGAAAAACATGGAGACGCCCAGCGCCATCCACTAAAGCAGCATCAGGATTGCCATCGCCATCAAAATCCGCCCACGCCAACGCGCGAAGCCCCGTGACGCCCGAAAACGGATAAATCGGCGTGAAGGTGCCATCTCCGTTATTTCGCAGCACCAGCGGCAGTCCCTGTTTCGCCCCTAGCACAATATCCAAATCGCCGTCCGCTTCGATGTCCACCGCCCACGCGCCCGTGTAACTCGCGCTGGTCACCGCTTTCGGCAATTTCGCTTGCGCCGTCACGTCCGTGAACTGTTTCGGATTGTCCTGCCGCATCAACCGCACGCCCCCGGCGCCGGCAAGCACAAGGTCGTTATTAAAGTCATAGTTAAAATCGATCGGCAAGATTCCCTCGGGAAGCGGCGCCGCTCCGGCAGGTCCACCAGGGAAGGGAAATGTGGCGCCGGTCGAAAGACGAACCTCGCGGCCATTCGCTTTCACAACAGCTGGAGGCCCAGCGCTGCCCAGCGATACAGCGCCAATCCATTCCCAGCGCTTCGCCGTGCCCAGATTCGCGAGTGCCTGCGGCGTGAACGTCAGCGCCAAATCCGCCGGTGCCGGAACGAACACAGGCGATTCCAATCGCAGAAAATGAGTGAAAGGCTCCGCCTCTTCGCCAGGCGCCGCCTGCAGCACGGCCAAGCTTTCACGAAATTCAGGAATCCGCATCAAAGTGTTGCGCAAGAAAGCTATTCGCGTCGCGGCGGCATGCATGTCCCCGTCGGCCGCTGCAGCCTGCAACGTGGCAAGCGGCTGCTGCACTTCTGGCGGCCACTGCGCAGCTCGCGCGCTGATTTGCGCAAGTGCAGTCTTAAGCGTAGACGCATCGCCGCGTTTCGCAGCCGCGCGCGCAAGCTCCAGCAAAGCGGCCAGATTATCCGGCTGCGCCTTCAGAATATTCTGGATTAGCGATTGAAATTCGGCATCACTACCCGGACCGCCCTCGCGCTCCACTTCTTGCGCCAGTTGATACGCCGCGCGATAGTTCTGCGGATTGATGCCCACAGCTTTGCGCCAATCCGCAATCGCGTCCTTGGAATTACCGCGCGTGCTCTGCAAAATTCCCAGCAAATAATAAATTTGGTCGTTCTTGGACGCGAGGTCGCGCGCCCGCTCGTAACGTTGCGCGGCCACGTCAAAATTCCGCTGACGAAACGCTAGGACGCCCCAGTTGGCCCATCCCGCAGGCTCGCCCGGCGCCAGCCGCGTCACCTGCGCGAGCTTGCTCTCAGCCGTAACGTCGTCGCCGACCTGAAGCGCCGCCAGTCCGGTGTAGAACGCCGACACAGTCTCGCTATATTCCTGCGATGATTTGACAGGCAACTTGCCGCCAGCCCCGCATCCCGTGAAGCTGACAGCAATCGCGCAAAGACAAACTGCCACGGCCGTTTGAAAGCAAAGCGACGAAGTCCCGCGCGCAGCGCCGTCGCGCACACCGCCCACGCCAATGCAAGCCGAGCCCCGCACTCCATCCAGCACGCAAAACCATTGACGCGCAAATTGTAAGATTACGTGAAACATGAACCTCACAGTTTCTGCAGCTGGCTTTTCCGGTATTTTCGCTTGCGCATCATCACATGAAACCACAGGAATCCCACGCCCAGAAATGGCAGCGAAAACATCAGCAGGTCCCAGCGCCCCAGCCCCGGCGGAGTTACTTCCACATCCGCCGACGCCTCGCCGTCGCCCGCCGAACTCGTAACGATCAGCCGCACATGCCACAACTCCTGTTGATCAAACTGCGCTTCGGTCCGATATTGCACTTGCCCGTGCAGGTTTTCCAGCTGCGTGGGATAAATTGCTTCCGCCAGACGTCCCGTCACCGGCCTCACGCCAATCTCGATTTTCAAATCCGGCGGAATCGCGCCTCCTGGCGGCGCGTCGACGATCACGTAGAACAGTCCGGTACCCACGTCCGGATGAGTCCAGAGCGAAACCACTACCGGGCCCACGTGATTGTCAGAAATGATGGGAAACGGCGGCCCGTTATGCGCGTCCAGCCGAGAACTGGCGCTCAACAGCAGCATCACCAGCGATGCGGATTTGCGCCACGCTCTTCCGCGCGGATTGTGAAAAATTATCATTGCCATCGTGTACAGCCCCGAAAAGGCTACGACGAGCCTATCCCGCCAAAAATGTCCCGCGCATGTCCATCGGCTGAAACATCATCCACATCGCGGCGAGCCACAACACGACCGACACCGCGGCCCACGGCACAAAAGCTCGCAGCGGTCGCTCAGCGCAATCGCTTTCCGCCAATTGATGAATCACCAGCAAGGATCCCGCGAGTCCCAACACCAAAAATCCAATCTCCAGCGGCTGCACGTATCTGATGGGAATTCCCAACAATGTCCAGCGCGGCGAGCCAAACAAAGTCCATCCCACTCGCGCCAGAGCACTCTGTATAACCGGCACCAGCGTGTACAGCCCCGTCAAAAAATGAAAACTGTAATGCGCCAGCCACATCCCAAATCCCAGCGGCACTAATCCGTACGTGTAACGCACCGCGAGCGGCACCAGCGCCCGGCGGCTTCCTCCCCAGATCTGCGTCAACCAAGCCGCCAATCCCAACAACACCGCCGGTTCCAGCACAAGGAACAAAGCGAACAGCACGCCCAATACTGGCGCCTTGCTGTTCACGTGCAAAATCTCCGCCAGCCAGCTCTCCAGCACATACACCGGACTAACCATCCCAAACGCATTCAGCAGCGCGCCAAAACTGAACACAATCGCCATTGCCGCCAAGTCCTTGCGCTGCGAAAAACGCCCAATCCCGGAGCGCCGAGGATCGACCATCAATTCGCTCGCAGGCAGCCGGCTCAATATTCCGATGTTGTCATGCGGGCAAGCGTGCACGCAGTCCAGGCAGAAAGTGCAATCCATATTTCCTACTTTCAACGGCTGAAACAACGCCAGTTCGCACCCGCGCTGTATCACCACCAGCTCCGCGCCAGGCGCGCGCCTTCCGCGGATACAATCCTTCGTCCCGCACGAATCGCACACGTCCAGATCCCTCACTTTCACTTCCAGCGGAGAAATCGTGGACGCTACGAAATTGAATTGCCCGATCGGACAAACAAATTTACAAAACGACGCATGCTTGAACAAACCATCCACCACCAGCACCGCCAGAAAATATCCCACGATCAACCAAGCCGTCCACCAAGGCGAAGACCACAAACTAAAATCTTCGTAGCAAAATAAGATCAACGCAAACAGCCCCACCGACAGCCACTTGTTGCGCAATCTCTGCGGCCAATTCAGCCGCGGATTAAAAAATCGCCGCGCCACATTGCGTACCAACATGAAAGGACAAGCCAGGCAGAAGAAATTCCCCGCGCACAACAGCACCAGCACCAGCGTCCCGCGAAAATGTACCCAACTCAAAGTCGTCGCCAGATTTTTCGGCGCGAGCGATGGTCCCAGCAGTCCATCCAAGATCATCGCCACGCTCACAATCAGCAGCGGAATCTGCAGTACCGTGCGCAGATGACGCCAGTGGAACAAACGCCGCAGTCCCGGCACTTGCATTAAATCGAACGGAGGTGGCTCAGCAGCAATGGACGGATTGTGCGTGGGATTCGACAACGTAGCCTAGTTCGCGGTAACGCCCGGAACGCTCACCTGCCGTTCCAGCTTGCGACCGTCGGGCAGCGTAACATGAATCAGTATCACCCAATCGCCCGGCATCGCAAATTCCAGCGAGCCCTGATATCGCCCCGGCGTGACTTCTCGAACTTCGCCGAACACAGGCGCCATGCCCGGATGCGACATGTCCGCCTCAAGATTGACGCGTGCTCCCGGCACAGGCTCGCCCGCAGCGTCGCGTAATTTCACGGTGATCGCAACAGGACCAACCCGGACTGGCTGAGGACTGATTCCGTACTCGATCGCGATAGCCGATTGCGGCTCAACCGCCTTGCGGCATCCAGACGCAAACAGAGCGGCAACGCATGCGAGCGCGGAGAGGACGACCGTCACTGTCGCCCGCGAAATTGCCATCCCAAATAAACTTCGAATGCGCCACTCGGATCTACTTACCCTGCGAGCTCTCGACGCGGGAAAGAAACCCGCAATCACGCCGCCTGTGCTTCGGCTTTCTTCGAGCTCCTGTTCCAGGCGCACGTGCAAGTATCGTGGTTCACCTCTCCCTCGGGTGGGAACATGTGGTAGTACATTCCAATCACCATCGGGATGAACACGATCGAATTGTAGAAAAGATGCAGCTCCACGCGCGGGAAGAAGAATTGCAGCACGCTCATCGGCACCGGCCTGCCGCCCAAATTGTGATGCAGCGTCGCCTGCGTGATCAGCAGCAGGTGCTCAATGTGGTGCCAGAACTGAATCACCAGCGCAATCAACCACCATGTGTGCGCTCTTCCGCTGAATCCCTTAAGCAGCACCCACAGCCCGACCAGCATGAAAAGCGCATAGCCGTAGTGCAGCACTTCGGACTTGATCAGCCACGGGTACCAGAGGCCCAGTATGCCGTTGGCCATGGGCCGCGGCCATCCCATTACCCAAATCTGGTAAGCCTGCACAAGGTGTTCGGCCCAATGCGCCAGCACAATCACCATGAAGATTTGCAGCGCGCGCTCGTGCCACACCGAGTTCAGCTTGTCGTAGAAACTGGCGCCTGTCGTCGCCGCAAAATGAGCACTCTGTATACTCGGACTGGAAACTGCCATAACCGTGGCCTCCGTTAAAACCAACATGTACACGACAAAACACGTGTGCCGGACACTCGCACAGCCGCCCGCCCCGTTCAATAATCCATTTATACTAGTCCCACGATCGAGGCCCTGCAACCTCCGGCGCCGCTCCTGGCATTGTAGTCGCTGGATGCGGCACGCGTACCGTGTTGCGCATGTGATCTCGCGTTGTATCTTATTGGAAAAAAGCCATATAGCTCTGCTGCCGCGCCGTCTGGGAGCAGTGGCATCCGGTCGAGCCGAGCGCCGTCTTTCTTACTTACGCGCGGCCGATTGCACCGTTTACCAACCACGGACAATCGTCACGTCCTATCGAATTGTGAAAACCGTCGCTCGTTTCGTTGTGTGCTCAAGTTTCTATTCGTGACCGAGCGGAATCTCCTCAGTGGAAGTGCTGCTTTGGCCGACGGGTGATAGCAAATATCTGCGCAGGAATTCATCCTCCTTATGAAGGGCGTCCAATTGATGCTGCGGCTGCGAGAAAACGTGGCCTTCGTGCGGGTAGCTGAAGGATACGAACGTCGTGTTGTACTCTTTTAACGCCGTGACCAACTGGAAAGATTCGTAGGGCGGCACTTGCGGATCCTCTTCGCCCCATAGAACCAGCAGCGGCGCCTTTATTTTCGGGACGTCTGGCAAAATATCCGCCTTGCGATAAACCGCGGGCTTTTCTTCGGGCGTGCCGCCGAATTTGGTTTCCCAGCGAATCGCGGAATTGCGATTGGTCCGCTGGATGTACGTTGCGCGATCAGCAACGCCAAAAAGCGAGAGCCCCGCCACCCACAAGTCCGGATATTTCGTCACGGCGTAGTTGACCGCCGTGCCGCCATGGCTGCCTCCGCCGATGGCGACGAGCTTCGGATCCGCGATGCCTTGATCCACCCAATAGGCGACGCCTGCGGCGATCTCGTCCGTTTCGCCGCCTCCGCCATCTTCGACGTTCAAGTTGCGAAATTTTTCGCCGTAACCCGCGCTGCCGCGAAAATTCGGATGGAACACGACGTAACCTTGCTGCGCTAGATACAGTGACCATGGCGAGAAGACCAGCGCGTCCTGGCCCTCCGGTCCGCCGTGCGCCCAAATCACCGTAGGGTATCGCGTCCCTATTTTGTAGGCGAGCGGGAGATAAAGAATTCCAGCGAGAGCGAGACCGTCCTTGCCCTTGAAGTGCACAACTTGGGGCAGCGCGATGCCCGTCGCGTCAAAGGTGCGCGGAAGCATGTGTGTGAGCGCGCGAGCCGCGGGGTCGCCCACGGCGGAAGCAACGTAAAGATCTGGCAATTCCGTCGGTGTAGTACGAAGGAAATAAATGTTCTTACCGTCGGGCGACCACCGCGGATCATCTTCGACGCCGGGAGGCAAATTCGCCAGGCGCCGCGCCGCGGATCCATCCACCGGAACAATCCATATGTGGCTTTCTTCGAAGCCGCCGCGGTTCGAGACAATCGCGAGGGTTTTGCCATCGGGAGAAAAAACCGGCGAGCCGTCTTCCGATTCGCCTTGCGTCACTTGCTTCGGTTGCCCACCGCGCGAGGGAAGCAAATAGACTTTGTCCCAGCCGCTGTCCTGCAGGGTGAAGGCAAGCGTCGCACCGTCAGGCGACCACGCGACGTGATCAATCACCCAGGCGCCGCCGCGGTCGTGCCTCGCCGTGTAGAGTTCGAGCGGGGCGCCTTTTGCGGCGCCTGTAGAGCGATCGAAATCAAGGACCTTCAACTTTCCAGAGAAAAATTCGCGCGAACGTTCGGTGTACGAAATTCGTGTGCCGTCGGGTGACCACGCGGGCGTGGGATCGAAACGATCCGAGACCACCTCGTCATCCGCAGTCACCTGGTCGAGTTCATCAACCCCGAATAAATCTCGGTCGTTGCAAGATCGTTCGTGGTCCTGCCATCCGCGCTGACGACCCAGAGTTCATTGTGACCGTGACGTCCGGATTGAAACAGAATCCATTTACCATCCGAATTCCGTTTCGGCCAGCGGTCCAACGCGCCACGCGGATCGCCAACTCCAACCGCTCCGTAGGTAAAAAAGTAGAAATGTAAACCTGCCAACCGAAAACCGCGCGCCGGCGCATGAAAAGAAAAAAAGAACGATGCTCAATTTCGCGGCTTAGTCCCTGAGCTAGATGTGGCGGAATGGTTCTTCCAGGTTATCGCCGGAAGCTTTTTGAGCGTCTCGCTCCAGCGACTTGGTGACCAAGTCCTTCGATCCCAGGCCAACCGCGAGCGCCAGGGTAATCACAATTCCTCCAAACAGAATGCCGAAAGCAAGCTTAACAATGCCAGGAGCAATTCTCAGGTGCTCCAGGGCCATCGCCACAGTCAGCACAACCACCATCCATTTCACGCCAAGGCTCAGCAGACGCGCGTAGTGCAGGTTCAGGTTGACGGCGCCGATCAGCACGCTTCGTGCAAGAAAGCGAGCGATAACACTGCCGACGAGCAAGACCAGTGCGGCGCCGAGCATGTTGGGAATATAGGCGACGACGCTTCGTGCGAGCTGAGTGGTCCAGTCAGCATCGACGGCTGCAATGCCGATAAGAAATCCAGTAAGGATAACCAAGGCGGCGATCGCTCTCGATACCAGCAACGTTGGGCTCTTCATTGGCGACCACTCAGCCACAGAAGGAAAGCCCCAGCGGGCCAGGCGGGCGTCAAACTGCATGCTTGAGAGCAACCGCCGCACGACAGCCGCAAGAACCCAACCTACTACGATCGAGATCAGCAACGCCACGATCAGCGCGGCGAGTCCCGGCAGCAGGCTTGCGAACCTGGTCAGGAATCGCGCGGTGGATTCGGCTAGTTGTTGCTTGATTTGACTCCACATAAATACCTCCGTTACAGCTCCCAGAGAACTAAGGGTTGAATCGATCCGGCCAGCGCCATCGGGACACAAGGTAAGTTTTGCCGGATTCGTAGGCGACGGATAAACGTTCGAGCCTCTCTTCCAATGCTGTCCTTCCGGCGGTTTCCAAATCATGTGCATAGGAGGAAACCCAAGCCAGGTATAACGGCGTCATCGACTTGAGCAGGTGATCGCGATTGATGGTGCGCAGGCGATGCGCGAGCGCGAAGTCATACACAATGCGAACCCACAATTCGTCGGGCATGCGAAATTGTTCGGATGACAGGCGCGCGAGCTTCCTGAGTTCGAAAAGCGTGGAGGGCGGAAGTACCAACCCCCAAATCTCCTGAAGGTCGCGAACTCCCAACTGGAACGATTCCATCATGCGGCTGATATCCACAGTTCCGGTGTCTTGGGGTACCACAAGAGGTTCACCGACGGCGGGCACAGAGACCGAAGGGCGCATTCTTTGCCAGCATGCCGCGTTCCGTTCCATGTCCAAAAAAATGGGGCTTAGGATCTGGGCCAGCAGGGAACTGATGTTCATCCAATCCGTTGGCGGGTATACGCGCGCCGCAAGATGGACCTCACAAACCTGCAGATTCTCGCAGAGAGCCGCAGGTGTAACGGACGCGAACGAATGCACGCGATTCACTCCGCCCCCGGCAGTTCGCTCTGTTGCGAGCATCTTCTGGAACAGCCGTCGCGAAATCCCCAAGTCCGGCCCCATCGGATTGTGGATTCGCTTTCCATAAAGACAGCGCATGAGCGGAGAGATGATGCTGCTGTTTAGCAACCCCTCGAATTTGCGGCGAGCGTAATTCGGCACGACCAGATCGAGATCTCTTTCGACGAGTGGCTGCGCCAGCTCGCGAACCCATCCTGGCGTAGCGGTCTCGAGCTTGGAGACGATGACGCAGCAAGCTCGGGCGCCGAACTTTTCACTTGCTGCAAATACTGATTGATAGGCTGCGGCCATGCCGACGACCGGCGTATCCGGAGTGCCAGACCCCGATAGCGGCCAGCGAACCACGCGACATGAAGAAGCACTCGGTGCGGCTGCCTCTGGCTTACTTTGACCGGGGTTGGCGGCCCGATCATCCTCGAGCACCACAACGCGCGGAGCTCCAGGAAGCATTCGCAGGGCGTCGCATACCGCCGCCAGACCCTCTTGATCGAATTCCGCAAGAACGCCCACCACCAGGTCGGCGCTATCAACTAGTTCGATTTTTTCCGGTGCTTGCTCGGAGATGGGTTCGACTTCCACTGTTCAACCCTCTGGACCTGATTTTCACTTGCGAAGATCGGGCACCTGTCCTTGATCCCTTTTCCGGCCGCACAAGCGAATTGCGACAGCCTTTCAGCAAAAATGATTCACAGTGGAAGCGACATAATCCCCATGAGCGGGATGCGGACCCATGCGGGACGCGCGTTCAGTTCATAGCGTACTTCATAGAGCGCCTTGTCCAGCAGAAACACATCCAGCAGCTTGTGAAAATCAGAAGTATCAGCCGGCAGAAACTCCGCGCCTTGCGCGGTTTCGCGATAGGCACGCAAAAAGGCTGCGGCCGCCGACCGCTCCCAGAGCTGCGCCCACGACTCCAGGCGCGTGAGATCCTCAGAATGGCGTGCGGAATAATTGATCAGGCTCGCGTAAGCAGCATAACTGAAGGATCGCAGCATGCCAGCCACATCCTTGAGAGGGCACTGTTTTGAGCGGCGATACTGGAGCGGCCGGGCCGGTTCACCTTCGAAATCCAGGATCACGAAATCCGTCTTGACCCGCAGCACCTGGCCCAGGTGGTAATCTCCGTGAATTCGAATTCGCTGGGTTCGAACGCTGGATGATCTTAGCGCCCCGAAGTAATCCAGAATACGACGGCGCCGACTGAGCACGGTAGCTGCAATTTCGACGACTTCGTCCGGCAAGAACGGCACGCGCTCTTTCAGCATATCCAGGACGCGGGACGCATGCTGGTGGAAATCGGACAGTACAGTCTGGAAATTCTCCGACGTCAACGGTTCCGGCGCGAATGCCGGATCGTCCGACGGCGCAGCCAGCGCCAAGTGCAGCTCGGCGGTTCGCCGCCCCAGCGTCGAGGCGGCATCGAGATAGATCCCCAGATGATCTCGGGCCACCTGTGAGACCGAATGCTCGGAGAGCTCCAGGGGATCCCCCATCTCAGCGCTCGCGTTCTCTGGAAACGGAAGCGGTGCAGAGGTCTCGAAGTAGCGGTCAAGCTCTTCGATGGTCCATTTCCAGCCGTCGCCTTCATTGGCCACCAGACCCTGCAGCATTGTCAGGATCGTAGGCTCGGCATCACCCATGGCCGGCTGGAGTTCGATAGTACCGGCGAAGGGAGGAATCCGATCGAAGGATGTTTTCTCGGTCAGATGTCGTCCGATCTCGGCATCCGGATTCAGCCCCGGCTCCAGGCGGCGGAACAGCTTCAATATGAAGCGATCGCCGTACACAATCGAAGTATTGCTTTGTTCTGCCGTGCTGCGCCGCACAGGCAACGGCGTCTGGGCCGAACCACGGATCTCCTGAAAGACCTTGCCCGGCACACCCCGAATACTGCGCCCGTCGCTCGTGCGTAGCTCGCTCCCGCTTCCAACCAGTGAGAGTAGCTCCAGGCATACGTTGTCGTCTTGCACTCCGTCGTGCAACAGGCCGTCCATCTTCGCCGATAAGACTGACGCGATGACTGCGCTCGGTGCGACGCGCCGCAATTCGTTTGCGGCTGCTCCCAACGTGATCGCAAGCGGCACTTGGTACAACTCGGGCTCCCCGGCTTCGAACTGGACCTCGACGAGCGCCAAGGCAGAATGTGGCTCCTTTATTGGCGCCCAGTTGATGATTCGCGTCGACTTGATAGCGCGGGCCTTTCCCGCGAACCAGCGTTGCTGCGGAAGATATTCAGGGAGGTTCACAGTCTCCAGACGTTTGCGGCCCATGCCTTCAAATATGCTTGCCCATCCGGCGGTCACGTCAAGCGGCGCCTGTTCAGCCAAATCCACAGCAGCCTCAACGGAATCAATTTTCCGCTGAAGTTCCAGCCACAGGAAACTGTAGGGAGCCAAAGTCAGGCGGTAAGGCTGGCGCTCGATCGCGGGAAATTCCACATACCCCAGCATCTCGATCGGAACCATGCCCTCCAGCTTTGACAGGTCCAGATCGACGGGCTGCGCGAAACGAGAAAGATTGGCGACGCAAAGAACCTGTTCCTCGCCATAAGTCCTGAGATAGGCCAGCACTTTGCGGTTCGCCGGGTTCAGGAACTCGATGTTGCCGCGCCCGAACACGCTGAATAGTTTTCGCAGAGCGATCATGTTTCGCATCCAGCTCAGCAGCGAAGACGCATCACCCTGCTGAGCTTCGACGTTGACCGCTTCATACCCCAAAACCGGATCCATGATTACCGGGCTGTACAAACGGGCCGGCGTCGCCGTGGAAAACCCGGCATTGCGGTCCGCATTCCACTGCATTGGAGTGCGAACGCCATTGCGATCGCCAAGGTAAATATTGTCTCCCATTCCGATTTCGTCGCCGTAGTAAATGATGGGCGTACCCGGAAAGGAAAGCAGCAGGCTATTGAGCAGCTCGATCCGCCTACGGTTATTGTCGACTAAGGGAGCCAGGCGCCGGCGGATGCCGAGGTTGATGCGCATTCGAGGATC
>Ga0070764_10000158_pt1 | contig 23499 bp, 14 predicted proteins | sample HubBroMetageWRM4_FD_67287 | JGI IMG/M metagenome (GOLD analysis project Ga0070764, IMG submission 67287) | Warmed soil microbial communities from the Hubbard Brook experimental Forest, New Hampshire - Hubbard Brook CCASE Soil Metagenome WRM 4 | ecosystem: Environmental > Terrestrial > Soil >... | reverse complement strand
ACGGCGCAGATTACGCAGTGATGCGCGCGACGGTGCTTGACGAACTGCGCCAGCATTTCCGTCCGGAGTTCCTCAATCGCGTAGACGAGATCATCGTCTTCCATGCGTTGAGCGAAGACGAGCTGATGCAGATCGTGGACATCCAACTCGCACGGCTGCGTAAGCGCCTGGCGGAGCGGCGAATCACGCTGGTGCTCTCCGACGCGGCGAAACGGCACATCGTCAAGGTCGGCTACGATCCGAACTACGGCGCGCGCCCGCTCAAGCGCACGATTCAAAAGGAGCTGGAAACGCCGCTCGGGCGCAAAATTCTCGCGGGAGACATCGCGGAAGGTCAGACCGTCAACGTGGATTACGACGACGTTCGCGGCGAGCTGACGTTCCATATCGGGGAGCGCGTGCCCGCCACGGCATAATTGTCCTTGTCACCCTGAGCGAAGCGTTGCAAAGCAGCGCGTAGTCGAAGGGCTGAGCGAAGCGCTACGGCACCCTTGTCACCCTGAGCGAAGCGCTGCAAAGCAGCGCGTAGTCGAAGGGCTGAGCGAAGCGCTACGGCACCCTTGTCACCCTGAGCGAAGCGCTGCAAAGCAGCGCGTAGTCGAAGGGCTGAGCGAAGCGCTGTAGCACCCTTGTCACCCTGAGCGAAGCGTTGCAAAGCAGCGCGTAGTCGAAGGGCTGAGCGAAGCGCTGCGGCACCCTTGTCACCCTGAGCGAAGCGCTGCAAAGCAGCGCGTAGTCGAAGGGCTGAGCGAAGCGCTGCAGCACCCTTGTCACCCTGAGCGAAGCGCTGCAAAGCAGCGCGTAGTCGAAGGGCGAAGGGCGAAGGACGAAACAGCGATGAAGCGTACGAGCCAGTATGCTTCTTGCTGCTTTTACGCTCTCGCAGATCCTGAGTTATTCGTTTCCGTCGGCGCCGGTGCGCGACGCCGGCGGTAACGCCATCGCCTATACGCTCGATACGCAGGGCGTTCGCACGGTGTGGTTCGCACGCGGACCGCGGTTTGCACCGAAGATGGTGTGGTCGTCGGGTACCGATGACGGTCAGGAACTGAGCAACCTCGCGATTTCGAACGACGATCGGTATGTCGTTTACGTGCGCGGCGGCGATCACGATGAAAACTGGCCGGTGCCGCTGCAGCCGAATCCAGCATCGTATACGGTCGAGCAACAGGAGCAAGTGTGGGCGGTTTCCACTGACGGCGGCACGCCAAAGTTGATCGGTAACGGCGATGCGCCGGCGATTTCGCCCGACAGCATGCGCGTCGTTTTCGTTGACGGCGCAGGCGCAGTTGAAGTTGCTCCCATTGACGGCAGCGCACCGGCAAAGAAGCTATTCTTCGATCGCGGTAAGGATTCGGATTTGCGCTGGTCGCCCGATGGCAGTGCACTTGCGTTCGTGTCAAGTCGCGACGGCGATCACAGCTTTATCGGCATCTACCGCAACGGTGCAACGTCGCTTGAGTTTCTCGCCCCTACCACATCGCAAGATTTCATGCCGCGCTGGTCGTTCGATGGGAAGACCATCGCTTTCGTTCGTACGCCGGGTGCGGGTGGTGCGCCGCAAAATCCGCTCGACTGGAACCCGCAGCCGTGGCAGATTTGGGTAGCGCAGCCCGGAACGGCCAACGCGCGCCAACTCTGGGCAAGCGGATTGACACAACGCGATTCGTTGCCACAAAGCGGCTTAGGCCCGTTCCTCGAGTGGCTCAGCGGCAATCGCCTTGTATTCAATAGCGAACGCGACAACTGGCCGCGCCTGTACGTTTTGGAAGCCCAGCCGCGCGGTGCCGTCGAATTTGCCGCGAGCACGCGACAGTTCGTCGCGCAGCCACTCACGCAGCCAGGCGTTATGGTGGAGAACGCAAAGGTCGCGCCGGATGGCGCGTCCGTCGTTTACGCGGCAAACACGGGTAGCACGCCGGGCGATGACGATCGTCGGCACCTCTACCGCATCGAGCGCTTCGAGAACATGGATGTCAAGTTGACCTCCGGAGCCAGCAGCGAGTTCTATCCGGTGGCGCTTGCGGGTGGGGCCGTCGCTTACAGCGCCGCTACCGCGCAACAGCCGTTGCTCGTTACACTCCTTGCAGATGGTTCCCGACGCGCGCTCAACGCTTTGACTGCGGACTTTCCATCCTCGCAACTTGTGACGCCCCGCGAAGTTTCGTTTCTCGCCCCGGACGGCTTGAAGATTTATGGGCAGCTGTTCGAACCAGCAGGCGGGGGAAAGCACCCCGGCATCATTTTCGTCCACGGCGGCCCGGTACGACAGATGCTGCTGACGTGGCATTACATGGATTACTATTCGAATGCCTATGCGGTAAATCAGTATCTCGCGAGCCGCGGCTTCGCCGTGTTATCGGTAAACTACAGAACCGGCATCGGCTACGGTCACGATTTCAACTTCCCACCAAAATGGGGCCCGACCGGCGCATCAGAATACCGGGATGTCGTAGCGGGCGCGAAGTTTCTGCAGCGTCAATCGAACGTGGATCCGAACCGCATCGGCATTTGGGGCGGTTCGTATGGTGGCTATCTCACCGCACTCGCACTGGCACGCAACTCGAATATCTTCAAGGCCGGCGTTGATTTTCACGGCGTCCACGATTGGTCGCTCGATATCGACAACCCGGTCTGGGGTATTACGAACCAGCTTAAGCGCTATCAACAGTTCGACACGCGCGCGATGATGAAGCTCGCGTGGGAGTCATCACCCGATTCTGCCATCGCCACCTGGCGTTCGCCGGTGCTGTTAATCCAGGGTGACGACGACCGTAACGTCGAGTTCCACCAAATGGTTGACCTCGTCGAACGCCTGCGCGCCGCCCGCGTTCCCTTCGAACAGATCGTCATCCCGAACGAGATACACGGCTTCCTGCGGTACGCTTCGTGGGCTATGGCCGACGAAGCGACGGTAAACTATTTCGAAAGACAGCTAAAATAAGTTACAACTTCGCCAGGGGGCTCACGGTGACCGTAACGACGCGCGATGCCTCCAGTATTTTGTATGGGTTGCCGTCGCCATCGTTGGGGTAGTGGTAATAACCGATTCCGGTCCCTTCAACCGATGAAGCCAAGACCGTTTTCCTATTCGCCATAACGAAGCCGATAAATTCTTGGCCGCTGGGGCCGCCGATCAACATCATACCTTTGAGCGTTCCCGTTGAGCCCGAGATGCTGTAGCGATCGATCTCACTTTGATCTTGGTCGAGGATGGCGATGTATTTTCCGTCCCACTGGACGCCGCCGGGGAAACCCGGGCTTTGGTAGAGCGAAATCGCGATGCCCGTGCTGCTTCCTTTAGGAATCTCGCAGAGCGCAAACTTGTAGTCGCTGCTCTCGCCATCGACGAAGAGGTTGCCGTCGCCATCGTAAGCGTCGAAGTAATAGCGGTCCAGATTCGGGCATATTAGGATCGTCGGCGAACCGGTCTCGCCGGAGAAGAGCAGCAACTCGCCGGGCCGATCGTCGGTGCTCGTGAGTGCGGTAACCGCAAGCGTCTTGTTCGGCGCAACCGCGCACCCCTCTGGAAATTCTCCTACGGTCGGGAGCTTTTGCAACGGCGACATTCCGCCGTGCGCAAACTCGATTACATCAGTCGCAACCGCGTTGGCAACAAAAACATTGCCTTGGGGATCACTGCACATGCCTTGCGGTCCGTCGGGACCTTTGATTATCGCGCCTTCGAGCGTGCCTTTTCGATATGAGTAGAAATCAATCGTATTGGAGTTGCTTCCGATGGCGTAAATAAGGCGGCCGGTCCCATTTGAGCGCGTTGGTGCCGAGGCGGAACGCGACATCGCAGGAGTTACAGCAGCGGCCTGCATCCCATTTCCGCCGCAGCCGCTCAGCGCGAAAGCAATTACCAACAACGACAGTTTCTTCATGGCGTGCTCCTCTACGAGACGTCGAGGAAACTTTCGACCTCAAACTGCCGGCCTCCGGCGCGTCCTTCGACTGCGGCGCTACGCGCCTTGCTCAGGATGACATGACGGCGGCGGCGCGCTTGCGGCGGCGCAGGCGGTCCGTTTCGTCGAGGATCCGCTTACGCAAGCGAATCGATTTCGGCGTGACCTCGACGAGTTCGTCATCGGCGATAAACTCGATCGCACGTTCGAGCGACATGTCGTCAGGCGGCGCGAGTTTGACGTTCTCATCTGAACCCGCGGCCCGCATGTTCGTGAGTTTCTTTTCCCGCACGACGTTGAGCGCGATATCCTTATCGTCGTTGGCGCGGCCGACGACCATGCCTTCGTAGACGTCAACGCCTGGGCCAACGAAGAAACGGCCGCGCTGCTCGATACCCATGAGCGCGTAGCCGGTGGTGCGGCCGGTGTGACTGGCAACGAGCGCGCCGACATTGCGCTCCGGTAGTTCGCCTTGCCACGGCTGATGATCGTAATACGTATGCGAGAGAATCGCGGTGCCGCGCGTGAGGGTAAGCAACTCGCCGCGCAGGCCGAAGATGGCGCGCGTCGGCATGGTGTATTCGAGCCGCTGTGAATCAGCGACGGTCAGCATGTTCGACATGATCGCCTTTCGGCTGCCGAGCGCCTCGATCACCGCGCCGGCGTATTCTTCGGGAACGTCCACGACCACGTACTCGACCGGCTCCCAGCGCTCGCCGTCGCGTTCGGTCACGATAACCTGCGGCTTGGAAACGGCAAGTTCGTAACCTTCGCGGCGCATCGTTTCGATGAGAATCGCGAGATGCAGTTCGCCGCGCCCGCGCACTTCAAACGTATCGGGCGACGCGGTTTCCTCGACGCGCAATGCGACGTTCGATTCGAGTTCGCGCATCAAGCGGTCGCGAATCTGTCGCGACGTGAGAAACTTCCCTTCCTTGCCGGCAAACGGCGAATCGTTGACGGAAAAGAACATCGAAACGGTCGGCTCGTCGACGGCAACCGCGCGCAGGCCCTCGGGCATGCTCGCCGCTGCCAGCGTATCGCCGATGTTGAGATCCTCGATGCCCGAAACGCAAACGATGTCGCCGGCCGACGCTTCCTCGACGTCGATGCGCTCGAGTCCGGCGAAGAGCAGCAGCGTTGTCAGGCGCAGGCCGCTGGTTACAATGCCTTCCCGATCGATCTTGGCGATGGGGTCGTTGCGTTTCGCAGTGCCGCGAAAGATGCGCCCGATACCGACGCGTCCGACGTAGCGGTTGTGATCGATTGCGGAGATCAGAAGCTGAAGCGGCCCCTCTTCGGAGGGCGCTTCGGGAATGTGCGCGGCCATCGTTTCGAAGAGCGGCTCGAGCGAATCGCTCTCATCCCCGAGTTTGCGTTTCGCGATGCCCGCCTTGGCGTTGGTGAAGACGACTGAGAAATCGGCTTGTTTGTCGCTGGCGCCGAGTTCGACGAAGAGGTCGAAGGTTTCGTTCACGACTTCTTGAGCGCGTGCGTCTTTGCGATCGATCTTGTTGATCACGACGATCGCGCGGAGATCGAGTTCGAGCGCTTTGCGCAGGACGAAGCGCGTTTGCGGCATCACCCCTTCGGCCGCGTCGACGAGCAACAGCACACCCTGCACCATCTGCAGCACGCGCTCGACCTCGCCGCCGAAATCGGCGTGACCCGGCGTATCGACGAGGTTGAACTTGATGTCGCCGTGGCGCACCGCGGTGTTCTTGGCGAGAATGGTGATCCCGCGCTCGCGCTCGAGCGGATTGGAATCCATCACCCGCGTCGCGACGTGCTGGCCTTCGCGGAAGACGCCGCTCTGCTTGAGCATGGCGTCGACCAGCGTCGTTTTGCCGTGGTCGACGTGGGCGATGATGGCGACGTTGCGGATGTCGGAGCGTGTTTTCATGGGATCACATTAAGGGTAGCCCGAAACGGGCGGCGATGGCAACGATAAAGACGCCACGCTTGCTATTGCGCCACTGGGAAGACGCCGACATCGAGCCCTGGGTTGCCATGAATCTCGATCCCCGCGTGACCGAGTTCTTCGCGTGGTCGTTCTCGCCAGAGATTGCGGTAGAGCGAGCCGAGCAGCGCCGGCGCGAGTTGGACCAAGCGGGCCACGGGTGGTGGGTCGTCGAGGCGCCGGGCGTAACGTCTTTTGCGGGCATCGTCACGTTGAATGAAGTGGCGATGGAAGCGCACTTTACCCCGGCGTGGGAGATCGGCTGGCGATTTGCTCCGCAGTTTTGGCATCGCGGATATGCGACGGAAAGCGCGCGCGGCGTCATCGATTTCGCGTTCAACACATTGGGACTCAAAGAGGTCGTCGCACTAACGGCCGTGACGAACGTTCGCTCGCAGCGCGTCATGCAGCGCCTCGGCATGACGTGCGATCGCGCCGACGACTTCGATCATCCGAAAGTGGATAAGGGCCATCCGCTGGAACGACACGTTCTCTATCGTATTAGTGCGCCGGTTACAGAGGAGGTGCGATCGTGATAAGTTTTGCTGCGATTCTGCTTGCTGTCGCTCTGCAGCAAATGACGCCGCCGCCAATGCCAACGATGCCGCCCATGCCGACGATGCCGCCGTTTGGGGAGACGCCCGCGCCCTCGCAGACGGCGCGGCCTACACCGAAGCCGTCGCCGAATCCGTACCGCTTGTTGCAGTTCGGAACACCGGCGATCGTCATGGCGCCTGCCGGACACATTCGCGTGCTTGGCGGATGGGCCGCGGTTCGTCGCGACGCGCGCGGCGCAATAGCGTGCGTGTCGTTTGAAAATGCCGGTACGCTGACTGCGACGCGCGTTGTCTTCGAGTTCCCGATGGTCGACTATGAAGGCTCGCGCGTCGGTGCGTTGCGGCTCGATCGGCGCGGCACGTTCTCACCCGGCGTCGGGATTTACACTTTTAGTTCACTTGCCGATTGGCAGCAGCGGCAGAACCACGGGTATCAGCAGAACTGCACCGATCTCAGCCTGGGCGTGCCGGCGTTTCCGTTGTTCGCTGCGCGGTTTGCAACGTATCACATCGCGCGCGTTGAGTATGCGAACGGCACGGTGTGGACGCCGCAGCCGTAGCACGGCGGCCCTTCAGCGGCAGTTCTGCGGCTTGGGTTCGAGCTTGCCCTGTTGGCCCGGTGTCGCGATGACGTAGGGCGCACGCCCGAAGGTCGCGGTGTGTGCGTCGTCGATCGTCGCGCAGGCGAGCAGCGTACCTTTCTCGTTGAGCGGCACGCCGTTCCACGTCATCCAATCGATATTGCGTCGCGCACCTTGTCCGCCGGTGAGATCGTACGTGACGCCCTGGTCGTCGATAGCGGTGACGCGATCCATAGTAACGCGACCGAAATCGTCGAGCGGGTTGGTTAACCCGCGATGGTCGGAACTGTAAAAAGTTGCCTCGACGATCCATTCGGCGGTGTTGCCGAAGAGCGTCGCGGGACGCTGGTATGGATTGCCGCAATCGATGCAGCCCGAATCGAAGCTACGCACGACGTTGAGGCCGGTGGTTTTGTTATCGAGATAAAGCGTTGCGCGCTGCCATGCGTGCGGGCCGGTCGTGTCGGCGACGAGACGCACGTCGATGAGGTCGCCCGCGTGTAGTTCGAGCGTGCGGTGTTTGACGACGCGGATGTTGTGCGTTCCCGCCCATTCGATCCAGAAGTACGCATGCGTCGGATAGTCGTCGGGGTTCCCGCCGTGATAGCAGGGTACGTCGGATTCAGAACCCGCTTGCAGAATATCGGTGGAGTTGTAGGTGTGCCACTCTCCGTCTTTTTTTTGGTGGGCCTTGAATGTCGCGGACCAGCCGTCGATTGCGATCCACAGTGACGATCCGTCGGTTTGTTCCCACTTATTGCTGCAGTTGATCGTCGGGCGCGCTTTTGGCACGATCCACTCACCTTCGACGGAGCAGAAGCGATGCAGCGGGATCTTCAGCGGTTTCTGGCCTGGTGCGAAGAAAACCGGGCCAGCCCAATCGGGTTGGTAGATGCGCTTAACGGTGCCGGCGGTAGCCGGGCCGTCCGCGTTGCCAGCATCGCATTCAGTCGAAGACGCGTTCATTGGCAGCAGAGAGGGCGAGAGCGGCGCGACACTGCTCGAGGCGCACGAGCCCAGTGAAACCGCGCTGAGAGTCAGTGCAAGAAACGTTGAGGCGCCGGCATGTCTCGGCATGGCTGGGTCTACGCTTGTGCGATAGCAATTTACTCCGAGGCTCGATGCATTCTCATGCAGCGTTTATTAAACCGACGGAGACAAAGCGTCCGACTGAGACGCGACCGACGTAGCGGTTATGATACTGATCGATCCACTCCATCTTTTCCCGTTGAGCTACGTCTTTTTCGTACGTTGCAATGAGATGAAAGCGCTCCGGATCGATGCCGATCGGATGCCCAAGTTTCGCGACATGACAGCTCAGAATGAAATTGAACGGCGTGATCTACTTGTCTTACGACTTGCCCCCTTTGAGAGAATTCTGAACATACGAAGTCCTCCGGTCCCGAAGAGTTAAGGCTAGGCAGATATGGTACAACGCCACGCCGTGGCTCGGCGAGGCTTGGGTCCCGACGACCGTTCCGGCATCGTCCCCCCTCCCACGCCGAGATCGCTTTCTAGATAACGGCTGTGGTGTTAAGATTCACTTGACCGCCGGACCTCAGAGGAGATCTTACCGTGAGCTTGATACTCGCTGTCCTAATAGCGCAAGCGCCCCCGACCTTGAACAATCCAGCGCCGCAGACTGGAAGCACGGGAACGCCGATAACGGTTAATGATTGTTCGATTTTGTATCTAGCGAACGCTTTCGGGCAGGGCATCGTCATCGCGCGCGGGTTGAGGATCGAGTTTACCGATGAATCATCAAAAGCGGCCGACCTCGTCACATTTCAAGTCGCCGGCGCCATCGGCTCCGCTACGATCCGCGACATTGGGGAGGTCGACCCCGGAGTGGAAACGACTCACAGGTTTCGGCAGTTCGACCGCACTCGGCTGTCATACGTGCCGCCGCAGATCACATGCACGGTTCAAGCGGTTCACTTCACAGACGGGACGATTTGGGAAAACGGGCAAGCTCCTGAAGCATCGCGGTTCGTTGACCCGAATTTTGGGATCGCGCTTGAAAACGAGTCCTCAGGCGTCTACGTCCAGTTTGTCGCGCCAGGAGGCGCCGGAGATCAAGCTGGTGTTCGGCAGAATGATCGCATCGTTTCCATTGGAAGCAATGCGGTGTCATCAATTGACGATTACAAAACGATCCTTGGGATGACTGCTCCGGGCGCGATGATACCACTTGTTATAGATCGAGATGGGAAGACGCTTACGATCAAGATGAAACTGAACCCTCAAGCTAGTTCAGGGTCTCCGAAGAAATGGCTTACTGCTCGTCCTGCGGCACTATGAGCTAGCCGGCAGTGCTAACTTGGGTGCGAAGTGCGGCGCGGCAGCAGCCTCAAAGACGCCCACGGTCGCGGAAGCTCAAATGCGAGCAGAACGCGTCCTCTATCAGGGCGCTTCAGGACAACCTTGAAAGAACTTGACAAGTCCGATAAAGACACCATTCACCCTGAGCGGATTTGTTCGGATGAGGGATGCGACCTACCCCGCGCCGTGCATTCGACTTCGCGTCAACGCGCCTCGAACTGAAAGAGGAGGTCGCCAGAACGGTCGCATCGAGTACTCCGCGGCGGATCGTGTGGCGCGCCGGAATAACACGCTATTCGCTTAACGATGTGGACAACCCCAGAGTATAGGGGCCATCCTCTGCAACGGCACCTATTCTACCTGGTAGGTCTACCGCATAGGGCCGCGGCGCCCGAAAGCTATGCTTACCCTTATGGAGCTACCCTGTTTGCATACGAAGATCATAGCCGACAAGCCACTGACGGACTTCGTTCGAAAAAGCGGCCTGAGCTTCGTCAGCTGTTAGGCGCGTTAGCCAGGTGATATTTTTCACGGATATGGCGCCAAAGGGAATATCCTGAAGTGCAGCTGGTTCCTCAGAGAAGCTAAAAACGGCCGCTTTTAAAACGCTTACGCCCGCCGCGAACGCGACAGATTGGTATAAATCCGCGCGGGGCCACGCTGCCTTATAAACCTTATACTTAATGTCCGCGACCGCTGAGCATCCTTTAAACTGAACGTCAGGAAATATCCTAATGCCGGAACTCCCCAGTTCTCTGCCTCGCTTCTCGATCTCACAGACGTCGGAAAGCGTCAACTGCAACAGTGATCTTAGACCCTCTTCAACAGCCCAAGGGGTGGGGAACAGAAAACACCAAGCGGACGTATTTCCATGGTGAACTGTGCGGGATTCGGAGTGCAGCAGCGCTTTTGCGAGCCATGGCGCACTTCGATAGTGTGTGCTCCTCCTATCCGTCTGAGCTTCCAAATCGGGCCACCTTTCATGCGACACGCCGTCGAACCTTGAAAGGCATCTCCGGCTACGACGCCGGGTGATCTCATTGATCAGGGAATTTTGCGTAATCTTCAGCGCTGCTGCCTTGAGCAGTCGATTTAGCGCCGTATCCACATCGAATTCACTGTAGGTGCAGTCAAACACGAGCGAGCCTCTATAATAGTTACCGGCGGTCCCTTCGACGTTCAAGGTCCCTCTAAGCGAGCTGAGGTCGTTCGCGCGGAGTTCTCGATAGTCACGAATTAAGTCGCTCCTAAGCAGATTTTCGAGAGCAGATACATACCAAGCGGAGAGCAATTGAACCAAATTTTCGTCACCACCTGTCGAAGCCGGCTGAGGAACCGAGCGCGGCAGATGTCCACTCTGATTTAAAAGGTAAACGAGGTGCTCCGCTGGGATCTTCGGCTGCACGCTGATCCTAGTCTCGCCAACCCCTATCATGCCAACGGCATTGTCAACGAAGATCTCGTAGCACGAAGGATCGAACGTCGGACGCACACGTACGATAGTTCGTTCCGATTCTTCAGGCTCGGATTCAGCATTGACGGCGCCCCAGAAGTTGTTTCGAGAGGCTAGTTCTTGGCCGAGTCGGTTGAGTGCTGTTGCTTCCTCTCGACTCAAGTTTACCTTCGTGGTTACGGCCTCTTCGATCGAGTACTCAGGCACCTAGAGATGGCCAAAGCCCTTGCAAGGAGTATTCCTTGGCTTTGTCAGGTTGGTCAAAGAAATACTCTTCAATGAGGGGCAAGAGTTTGCGCTCCCAAGCGTTGCGTAAAGTCTTGGGCGAAAAAACCGGCGCCATGAAGTATGTGTGCCCGACCGTATGGTGACGGTCTATATCATCAGCCAGGCGCGCATTAAGTCGGTCGAAACCGTCGAAAAGATCAGAAACCTGATTAGTGTTTAATTCATAGTAGCGCTCGAGAATGTCTCTCCTCGGTGGGCAATCAAAAATCTCGAAGCGTCTTCTTAGTGCTAGATCAATGGCGCGCGCACTTCGATCGGCAGTGTTCATGGTTGCGAAGATGTACAAATTTTCAGGCAACTTGAACCCTCGAGTGTAGGGAAGGTCTACCGCATCGTCTCGATATTCAAGCAGGTACATCAACTCTCCGAATACCCTAGGGAGGTTCGCGCGGTTCAGTTCGTCTATTATTAGGAACCAGGGATCCGAGCTGTGGCGACATTGGTTCGCCACTTCTAGTAATATGCCGGGCACTGGATTGAAAGTGATCGCACCGTCCTTTCCTTCGGGCCGCAAACCCTCGACGAACTGTTCATAAGAAAAGCTGGGATGGAATTGGATTAGCTTGCATCGCGCTACGTCGCCACTGGCGAGATACTTAGCGATTTGCCGGGCCGCCCAAGTCTTGCCCGTACCAGGGGGGCCCGAAAAAATAATTTGCCTACTTGGTCGCTCATTGGTTGGAGAAACAGCGTCAATGATGGCATTTAATTCTTCTTCACGCCACAATGTTGTCAACTGGAGGTCTGATAGATCACCGGCGACTTCGCTGGCGCTTACTGGATCGATCGTAGGTGCATCGACAAGCGTCTTAGCACTGAGGTCAGCATAGGCTTCATTAAGGATTGCAAGCAGTTCGGGAGGTGCGGGAGTAAGGTAGCCCCCCTGCACTAAATCCAATCCGTTAGTGTAGAAAAGATTTGTCTTGCCTTGCGCCCTTAGCGCCCTCAGTTTTGATCCATACGGTTCGTGAAAGAACACTTCGCGCATTAGAGCGGGATCGAGCTTTTGAAACGCAGTGAGCTCGACGCGATAAGACTCTTGTTCACCCCACTCTGTGTTCTTGACGCCGCCAAAATTCGTGGCTGGTTCCTTGACACGAGAAATCGCAGTGAATCCACGGTTGTCCGTAAGATGCAATACTGTATCGCCTGGGCGAACGTCTCGCATAAACCGATAGATATCTTTTCCTGAACTGTCTCGAATCGGCGACCACAATGCCTTTCCCAGGGCGTTTGGCCCTTCTCCTCGATCGGAGCGCCCCTCTATGAGAGTCTTTTCGATCCAGACGTTCCCTTGAAGTGCGTTGATTTCGGCGGCAGAAGGTGCCTCCGGATCCTCGCGTCCGGAAGACCTATTGACGAACGATACGAACTCTGGATAACGTTTCAATGCGCTTCGAGTGAGCTGGGAATGCTCTTCCGCCAAAAGCTCTTTGCCTCGACCGGTAAGGATCACATAGCCTTCACGCGGGATTTCCAATAGGCGGGCCTGCCTTAGGTACACTTTAGCCCAGCGAACGCGATTGTTGAAAACCAGTTCGCTTCCGGACGGCACGCGCCGTTGTCGGTCTTCCGGTGAAAGCCTAAAGTCGTCTGCGAGTAACCCAACTAAATCGCTTTCCTTGCGTTCGCCGCCACTTTCAACGAGTTGCAGTAACGGAAGCAACAGTTTTTCCATGGGCGGAATCGGGTCTGTTGCTTCCTCGGAAGGATCCCACAGGGCGCGAACGTCGGTATCGTAGAATGAAAACTCACGGCGTAGCTGAGTCTGCAGTGCATTTCGTATCAGGCGTAAGGCTTCGTCTGAATCCTCAACGCCGGTCGCAAACTCGCGATAATGCGATATTATCCTTTCGCGATGGCTGCCCGAAATAATTGGCTCGAACTGCTCTGGAAAGAAGAGGCACGCCAACGTATGAAGGGCGGTGGGGTCGCAACTGTTTTGTGCCGACAAGCGCCTGGCCAAGTTGGCGAACATAGATGCGTCGAATGCCTGAGTGGCTTTGATCTCTCCAATTATTGAAGCGAATGCATTCACAATAGCCCGCGGTTTGGCGAGGTAATAAGAGCCTGGGTACCCGACGCCCAAGGAAAAACACGCATCGAGGCGTTGACTTGAAATCTCGATCCCTCGCAAAGTCGCGAATGCACGGACCTTTTGCAACTTCTTGTCGCGCCCCAACTTATCGTCGTGGGGAAAGAGATAGTATAAGATAAGGAGGTCCGCAGCCATGGCCGAGAGTTCCCGAGGGGACGATTCCAGTTGTAGCGCTAGCGAATCGACGAAACTGTCGCCTTTTGGCGAGGCAGCAAAAAAAGTGTCGCAAAAGCTAACGAGGTTGCTTCGTGTCCAGATTGCCTCTTCCGGCCAGAGCAGGGAACGATTCGTAGCGACACAAGCCTCTTTGAAGGTTTGAGCTGTCGTGTACTCGGGCGAAGCCCAAGCGTTTCCAAGGGCCATGAGTTAGATCTCCATCGCTCTACGATTCGATCTCTGTCTCGGCTCTCCGCACCAGGGAGCTCGCAGGGACGTTTAGCGTCCTACAGATCTTGAACAGCACAGTTAACGTGGGCGATTTAAGGCCACGTTCAATTTGACTCACATAGGTGCGGTGCACCGCGGCTTGTTCGGCAAGTCGCTCTTGCGAAAGACCAGCTTTGGCCCGTGCCTTAGCCAATACGCGGCCGAATGCAACGTTAACGCTGCCCACCAACAGTTCGTAAAGCAATTGAAGACTATTAGTCTACAGACTATAGTCTTCAATGCGATTACGGGCGCCTACCTAGACATGATCTGATCAGCTCTCCGAGCGCGTCGAGGCGAGAGTCAATGCGAGAAACTTCTGTTTGAATCATTTCGCGTAGCGCATCGACGCGCCCGTTATTGGCAAGCAACTGGTCTAGTATTCTTTGAAGTATGTCTTCCATTAGCGTATTGCAACACCATAAATTAACGTCGATGTGTCCCGGATAAATCTGAGTGTTTGCTGCGGATCGGGAAGCCACCGCGTAATGGAACTTCGGCGCGCCATAGCGCCCTCGTTTTTTTTTGGGGGCATGATTTCAGCGAGGAAGTCCGAGAACTCCCGAATACCGCTCTTTATAGTTCGGCGGAGCCTAGACTCACTTTCCGCTTCGCCCTGCGTCGCAAGTAAACTAGAGAAGGTCACGTCAAAACTCGGACGATAAGTGTTGCCTGATGGGCTCCTTCGCTGCAAGAATGAAAGTATTGGTGGAAGCGGCTAACGTCCCACCGCTGAGGACCGTACTGGGATTACAAAGAAGCTCACATCCGGCGAAGGTACACTAACCAGTGCCTTAGCTCGCGCCGACGATGAGGTTAACGCTCCTGACCGACATTCAAAACGCGACGCGATTCCTCGGGAGCCAGTCGGCCTTAGAGCACGAAACTATAGGCTGTTCCCTTGTCGTCTAAGCCGCCGTCATATGTCGTGCCGAAAAACTGATCCTGTCGGTCCACGAACGAAAAATTCAAACCGCCGCGAGGATGTGCGCCGTCGGGCTTGCCGGAGAACGCATACAGTTCTTCATATTTTTTCGTTGCGGGTGTGTAACGAAAGATCGTTCCGTCGTCCTTGCCGGTGGAACCGCCGAGCATCGTCGTGCCGTATAGCGCATCCTTATTAACGATAAGTGTTCCGTCGGGCCTTACTGCATCGCCGCTTCCAAAGTTGTAGAGAACCCTTGTATCCCCAGTTGCCGGATCCGCCTTAAACAGAACGCCGGCGGAGCTGACGCCGCCTCGCGAGGTGACGCCATACAACATTCCATTCCACGCTAACAGCGTGACTGCCGGGCGTGCGCCGTCGGCCGTATCGAAGCTGTGCACCACCGTCTCTTTTCCAGACGTGGGATCGAACTCGTAAATCGCCCCCACTCCCGCTGCACCGCCGCCGTACGTTGTGCCATACAACTTGCCGTTAAGCTCCGTGCAGCCGGCCATCGGATTCGCCCCGTCGTCGCCGGCGCCAAAAGCGTGCAGAACGGTAAGCGAATCGCCCTTGAAACTGTAGAACGTTCCGTTTCCATTGGCCCCGCCGTCGCGCGCCGTTCCATAGAATGTATCGCCAATCTGGCAGAGGATCCCGTACGGATGGCCGCCCTCGTTATCGAGATCGAAGGCGTGCTTCAGAGTAATGCGCTTGAACGAGATGTCCGCCCCGTACAGCGTCCCATTTTTAAGCGAGTTGCCGCACGAAGTCGTCGTGCCCCAAAACGCGCTGCTTCTATTTGCGAATACGCCGCCACCGATCGGATTGCAGCCCGTGGCGCTGTTGAAACTATCCGTCCGAAATGAGTTTTTCCCGTCGGGCTGCGCGTGGAAGACCGTGCCCAATCCCTTATCGCCTCCGTCGGTCGTCGTGCCGTACATAATGTTGCGATAGTTTGCCAGCGTTCCGGTCGGGTGCGAGCCCTCGACGCCGTCGAAACTGTAGAGAATGCGGTACTTCGAGAGCGTGTGGGGCGCTGCGTGCTGCGGCGACCCAGCTCGCGTCGGCGGCGTCGCCACGGGGCTCTGCGAACAGCTCGCGACCATCACACAACAACATGCGGTAAGGGCGGCAACGATACGATGCATATGCGGCGACTTACGCGTCGCGGCTTGCTGTCCTTCGCTCGTGAGCTGCCGGCGAGGAAGTCGCCGGAATGGGATGCGCGCACGGGACTCGGCAGCCCCAACCACCCGCGCCGTCGCGACCGTATCATCTAACAGCAGACCAAGTAACGCGCCGCTGCTGCATCCGTGCTCACCGATTGTGCGAAAACGTTTTGCAATTGGATAAAGGCGCGACTTTGCAATTGTGTAAGCGTCGAGGGCAAGGAGGTGCCGACTAGATGAACTCGACGACCACGCCGACCAACGCCGACCTGCGCGATTTCCTCATGCTCCCGTACTCGGAGCTCGAGGACCTCAATTTGCGCGCCAAGCAGCAGCGCCAAGAGCGCGTGCCGATGCGCGCGCTGCAAGAGCAGCGCCTGAAATACCTCGCCGAGGAGCCGCGCATTAAAGCGCTCACCGTGCTCTTTAGCGATCTCGAAGGCCGCCTGCACATGCTGGACTACGACAAGAAGTTCTTGTTGAAGTCGCACGACAATCTCACGTTCGATGGTTCGTCGATTCGCGGCTTCACGCCGCAACGTGAAAGCGATCTGCGTCTCGCGCTAGATTGGAGCGCTTTCTACTGGGGACCCGCCGACATCTTCGGGCCCGGCAAGGTGCTCGTCTTCGGCGACGTCCTCGATCGCGACGGCAAAACGTTTCCCGGCGACATCCGCGGCATGCTCAAGAAGTTCGCACACGATTGCTACACGAAGGAAGGCTACGCCCTCAACGCTGCCAACGAGATCGAAGGCTTCCTCTTCAAAGGCCTCGACGCGGAACGCCGCTTTCACGAGACCGGCGAGTTCGAGTACGTCAACACCGGCGGTTACTATCACTCGCTTCCCGGCGATCCGTTGCGCGACTTCATCGATACGGTCGCCGAAGTGCAGCGCGCCATGGGCTTCCAAAACGAAAAGGATCATCCGGAAGTTGCGCCGTCGCAGTTCGAGATCAACTACAGTTACGGCGACGTCGTGGCCGCAGCCGATCAGATTCAACTCTACAAGCTCATCTGCCGGCAAGTCGCGACGAAGCTCGGCATGACGGCGAGTTTCTTACCCAAACCGGTCATCGGCGTCAACGGCAGCGGCATGCATACCAACGTCTCCGTGAGCAAGAACGGTAAGAACCTATTCTGGGATCCGAAAGGTTCGGAGCAACTGAGTTCGTTCGGTTGGAAGTTCGTCGATCGCATTCTCACGCACGGCGCCGAAATGTGCTTGATGCTCAACGCGAGCGTCAACTCGTACCGCCGGCTCGATCCGCACTTCGAAGCACCCAATCAGATCAAAGCGTCGGCGGTCGATCGCGGTTCGATGGTGCGCATTCCGATCGGCAACGAGCGCAGCATGCGTACCGAAGTGCGTTCGGTCGCACCGGATGCCAATCCGTACATGGTCATGCTGGCGGTCTTCAAGACGGGACTCGAAGGCACGACGAGCAGCATGAAAAACCTACGGCAAGCCGAGCGTTACCTCCCCGACAACATCTACGACGCGATGAGCGCATTCCGCGAATCGTCGTGGGTGAGCAAGTTGCTCGGCGAAGACGTCAAGGAACGCTACGCCGATCTCAAACAAGCCTCGGCGGACCGCTGCCCGCGGTTACTCGGCACGTACGTCAAACCGCAAGAAGTGCAGTATCACCACGAAGTCTACAACCAGTATCTCTGGAACTTGTTCTAAGAGCGAGAGTTTTTGCCGTACCCACTGAGGTTCTCTAACACCCCCAGTGGGTACGGCTTGTAGGTTCGGGCCGTGAACCTTTGGCGTCAGAAGCCGTTCTTACTATATCTCGGGGCGCGCTTTTTCTCGGAGTTTTCGTATCAGGTAGCGGCCGTCGTCATCGGCTGGAACATTTACGCGCTTACGCACAGTGCGTTCGATCTCGGTATGGCGGGATTGGTGCAATTTCTGCCGACCGCGCTGCTCGTCTTCATCACGGGCTCGGCTGCAGACCGATTCAGTCGCCGCCGCGTAATGCAGGTGTGCCAAGCCGTCCAGGGCGGCGTCGCCGCATTTCTGGCATGGGGAACGCTAAGCCACTGGCTCACCGTACCGGCGATCTTTGCGGCCATCGCGGTTCTTGGCGTCGCGGATGCCTTCGAAAGCCCCGCGACCACAGCGATGCTCTCGGCGGTCACCGGACGCGACACGCTTCCGCGCGCGGCCGCACTCTCGTCGGGCGGATTGCAGTTCGCGACGATCGCCGGACCCGCATTGGGTGGCCTGCTCTACGCGGTCTCGCCGGTCTTTCCGTACGGGTTGATGCTGGGGTTCTGGGCGATGGCCGCGATCTTGAGCGGTTCGATCACCATGATTCGTGAAGTTGAGAAACCGGCTGAGTCGCGCACGTGGCGCGACCTGTTGGCCGGCGTCGCGTTCGTGCGGCGCGATCCGGCGATCCTCGGCACGATCTCGCTCGACCTCTTCGCCGTGCTCTTCGGCGGTGCGACGGCGCTGCTACCAATCTTCGCTCGCGACATTCTTCACGTCGGCTCGGCGGGACTGGGTGTGCTGCGCGCCGCACCGGCGCTCGGCGCGCTGCTTGTAATGGGAATCCTCGCGCGGCGATCCATGTCGCGGCGTGTCGGCACGCGCATGTTCGGTGCGGTCATGCTCTTCGGTGCTGCGACGGTAGTCTTTGCGCTGTCGAAGTGGTTCTGGCTTTCGCTGATCGCGCTCGCCGTTCTCGGCGCAGCCGACGCGATCAGCGTCGTCATTCGCTCCTCGCTGGTTCAACTGCGCACGCCCGATGCGCTCCGCGGCCGCGTGGGCGCGGTGAACTTCCTCTTTATCAACGCATCGAATCAACTCGGCGCGTTCGAAAGCGGTACGGTGGCCGCATTCTTCGGCGCCGTTCCCTCCGCGTTGATCGGCGGCGTTGCAAGCATCGCCATTGCGCTGTTGTGGATGCGGTTCTTCCCGTCGCTGCGTTCTATCGAACGGCTGGAGTAAGCTTAAATGGCTCCCACCACGGCGAGCCACAGAAACGCCAACGATACCATCGTCAACTGCATGTCCACGACGATGATTTGTCGTCCATAGAGCTCGTAGAATCGATGAAGCCTGGGGTAGTGCGATACGAGCGGCGTCAATGCAGCGAGCCCGAATCCGACGCCGTTGACGCAGAATATGACGAGCGCGAGGGAGATAGACGAATAGGGTGAGCGCGCCCCTGGGAATGCGAGCGCGATAGCACCGGCATAGACCACTGCGAGTCCGGTCCCGACGATTGCCGAGACATAGATCTCTTTAACGCGCATGAGTCCGAGCCCGTCGGTAGCCATCGCCAGCAGCAGAGAGCCTATAAGCAGCGATGCCGGCAGAAGGAAGTAGAGAATGGGACTCAGCCTCCCGAGGCCATTTGCCTGCATCAACGGCAACAAGGCGAACCATGAAAGGAACACGGTGCGATATTCAATCGTCGTCGCAAGGCTGAAGTGAACGCGCTGAACGAAATCTCCGCTCGTCTCGGCACGGGGCAAGTACGAAATCAGAAATGCGCTACCGACCCAGTATAGATAAGAAACCAAGAACAGCACGACAACCGAGTCGAGAGCAATCTCGCCACGCTCGAGCCGGTCGTGCGCGAGCGTAACGACGAGCACCACGCCTGTGAACGCAAAGCCGGCCAGCGTGCCGACGATCATTACATGCAGCTTCGAAATCTCGTCGAGTGCCCACGGATAGCTTCCCGGGCGGATCGCGCCGCGCCGCGTTATCCACAGCACGGCGGTTACGCCGATTGCCGCGGCGACGAGGAAGCTTAGCAGCGCGACCATGGTGCTATTCACTCAAACCTATCACGCGTCGCCATCCTTCGACAAGCTCAGGATGACATGCGGCTGATCGGCGAAAACAACCGGTCGATCTCGCCGGCATCAAGCTTCGATAGCGCCGACTCATCGAAAATTCCCGATGCAAGCGCGGCTTTGCGTTCCTGCAGTTCGACGATACGTTCCTCGACGGTTCCGGCGGTGATCAGCTTATACACAAACACCGGTTTCTCTTGACCGATGCGGTGCGCGCGATCGGTCGCTTGACGTTCCACCGCCGGATTCCACCACGGATCGTAGTGAATCACCGTGTCGGCTGCAGTTAGATTCAACCCGGTGCCGCCCGCTTTCAAGCTGATCAAAAATAGCGGCACCTCTCCCGCTTGGAAGCGCTGCACCGGTGTCGTGCGGTCGCGCGTTTCACCGCGCAGCTCAACAAAATCGATCCCGAGTTTCTGCACCTCCGGTTTGATGAGATCCAGCATCGAGGTAAACTGCGAGAAGAGCAAGACTCGCCGGCCCTCATCGATCAACTCGGGCACCATCTCCAGCAGCGCCTCGAGTTTCGCCGAGCCGGCCGTGGCGGCGGCCGCCGACATCTTCAACAACCGCGGATCGCAGCAAACCTGGCGCAGTTTGAGCAGCGCGTCGAGCACGACGATGCGGCTTCGCGCGAGCCCTCGTCCACGCAGCGCATCGCGCACGCGCTGATGCATCGCAATGCGAATCGTTTCGTAGAGATCGCGCTGCGCGCCGTCGAGTTCGATGCGCTGCACGATCTCCGTTTTCTCCGGAAGCTCGGGCGCGACGCGTTCTTTGGTCCGACGCAACAGGAACGGGCGCAAGCGCGACGCCAGCACTCTGCGCCGTTCCGTATCGCCGCGCTTTTCGATCGGCGTGCGGAACGCCCGCGCGAATGCCGTCCGGTCGCCGAGCAACCCCGGAACCGTGAAGTTGAAGATCGACCACAGTTCCTCGAGGTGGTTTTCCATCGGCGTTCCGGTCAGCGCCAACCGCTGCGCCGCGCGCAGTTGCAGCGCCGCTTTCGCGCCCACGGAACGCGGATTTTTGACCGCTTGCGCTTCGTCGAGCACGACCATTTGCCACTCGTGCGCACTGAGCACGTCGAGATCGCGCTGCATCAAGGCGTACGTCGTGAGCACGATATCGTGCCGCTCGATATCGTCGAATCGCTCTGAGCGATCGGGGCCGGTCAGCGCCAGTACGCGCAGCTCGGGAACGAAGCGCGCGATCTCGGCGCGCCAGTTCGGCGAGACGCTCGTCGGCGAAACGATCAGGACGGGATGCGCGAGGCGCCCTTCCGCTTTCTCGATCGCGACGTGCGCCAGCAGCTCGACCGTCTTACCCAACCCCATGTCGTCGGCCAGCACGCCGCCGAAACCGCTGCGCGCGAGCAGTTGCAGCCACGCGACGCCGCGTTCCTGATAGTGACGTAACGTGCCGTTGAATATCGGCGGCAGTTCCGGCGGCGCAAGCGCTGCTTCGTCGGCAAGTGCGCGCACGAGATCGCGCAGTTGTGCAGCCCCGGCCCAACGCACCGGCGTCGCCGATTCGAGTTGTGCGATCGACGTGAGGTGCGCGGGGGTGATGGCGAGATGCCCTTCGCGCGTGAGCGGCGCGTCGAAGAGTTCGATGAGGACCGCTAGCAGCGGCGCGATACGCTGCGCGGGCAGCGCCACGAATGCGCCGCCGCTCAGGCGGCCGTAGATCACCGCCGTCGTGTCGAGCTTTGCAAGGTCGTCGTGCGAGCGGATGCCGAGATCGCGCAGCGCGTCGACGACCACCGGCAGCAGCGACAAACGCTTGCCCTCGACGTCAATTCCTAAATCGAACTCGAACCATCGCGTTTGACTCGCCTCGATCTGCGCATCCCACTCCGTCGCGTCGATGAGCGAATAAGGAAACGTCGGATCGATCTCGATGCGCCAGCCGCTTGCGCGCAGCACCGGGACCGCATCGTCGAGGAACCTTGCCCACTGCTGTCCCTGCGAGCCTGTGAAGCACAGCGTCGAGGTCGTGTGTTCGATGTATTGCAGAGCGGGCCAGTTTGCAAGATGCAAGCCGTAGGCAGCGAGCACTTCCCGCGCGGCGGATTCAAACTCGTACCGGCGCGGCCACACGTGTAAACGATTATCGTGCGTCGTTTGAAACTCGTGCGGACGATCCACCGAGAAGTGCACCGACTCTTCTCCGTACGCAAATGTTAGCTCGGCGACCGCATCGAGCGCCTGCACTGGGAATCCGCGCAGCGCCAACACCGGCACCGGGTCGCGTTCGACGATCCGCGGTGAAGAGAGCAGCACGCCGCCGACGGGATCGCGATCGTCGTGCGACCCTCCGCGCCGTACACTACGCAATTGCAGCCGCCGCTCCGTGTTTGCATTGCACGCGAATCGGGCAGGCGCAGCGGCTCGAAACGCGACGGTGCGTTGCGCAATTGAGAACGATGCTCGCGTGATACGCAAGCCGCAGCATTCGCCCGCTTCGTACATATGAAATCCCACGCTGAAACGCAGTCTCGGTGAATGACGCGCGCACGTCATCCATCTCCAAGGCCGGCATCGTCCCCGATCTCAAGCGTTCAGCTCGCGAACGTCAGCTTTTGTCTTTTGGTTCGCTCGGAAACACTTTGACGGTGGAGTTGTCAACGAGATGCGCTTGACCGCATGCCGCACAACCAACTCGATTGTTGAGAAGCGTCGTTTCATCAAACACGGCCAGGGTAGCGAAGACGATTCCGCTGGGCACGGTCTTCCCGGTCGTGGGGCACGTTATCATGGCCTGTATCACCTGCGAGACTTCGTGAGAGCCGGACCTTCCGCCCTTCGCAGCACGTGTAGCGTCGGTTCGCGTCATCCGTTCGCGCCGCGTCGCTCGATGGTCGGGACGAAATGCAGGAGCGTTCCAAGCGGCGAAAGATACCGCTATGTTGCTGATCGGACGCATCGCTTCAATCGTAGGTATCGTTACCGGCATCGCCGTCTCGGCCGTCGCGCTCACGCACGCGCAGAGTACGCAGCCCGGATCGCTCGATCAAGGCTGGGACGCGGCAACGCGTCACCGCTATTACTACGAGTCGCAGGGAACGCGATTCATCCCCGCAGCGATTCTCGAAGCCCTGCGCACGCCGTCGGGCCAACGCTTCATGGCGCCGGCGAATATGCGTCGCCTCGGCTTCATCGTTGACGAGGATCGAAGCGATCCCGCAAATCCCTACGGGTGGCCGGTTGGCTTTGCGTTAGACCGCGATGCCGCGACCGGCATGATGGTGGCCGGCTTCACATGCGCGGCCTGCCACACCGCACAGATCACCTATCGCGGCGCGAGTTTCCGCGTTGAAGGCGGCCAAGCCGGCGTCGATATCAACGAGTTCCGTGCGGAGATGCGCCAGGCGCTCCTGGCGACCACCAAGAGTCCGTTGCGTAAACTGCGATTCGCGCGGGATACCGAGAAGCTCGGCTTGTCGCGCGCGCAGCTCAAAGCCGTGCTCGCGGAGATGCAACGCAGTTCTGCCGCCAATGAAATGTCGCCCGAGTTCGCTCTGCGCTCGACGCCGACCGGTCCCGGACGCCTCGATGCGCTCAACGCGATCGGATCGACCGTCTTCGGCCTCGACCTCGGCGTTCCGCACAACGCAAAAGCGGGGACGGCGCCTGTTGACTTTCCCTATCTCTGGGATATCACACGATTCGATTGGGTGCAGTACAACGCGTCGCTGCGCCAACCGATGGAACGTAACGTCGGCGAGGCGCTCGGCGTCGGCGTGAAGACCGAGTTCATCGACGCGCACGGCAATCTCAACCCCGAGCCGCTGCGCTGGAAGAGTTCCGTGCACATCAAGAGTCTCTACTGGATGGAAACTGCGCTGAGCACGCTGCAGCCGCCGGTATGGAACGCGGCGTTCGGGGAGATCGATCGCGCAAAAGCCGCGCGCGGGCGCGCACTTTTTGCCAACACTTGCGCGCGCTGCCACGGCGTGCAAGTGATCGAAGGCGCCAATCCAGTGG
>Ga0070764_10000157_pt1 | contig 23507 bp, 22 predicted proteins | sample HubBroMetageWRM4_FD_67287 | JGI IMG/M metagenome (GOLD analysis project Ga0070764, IMG submission 67287) | Warmed soil microbial communities from the Hubbard Brook experimental Forest, New Hampshire - Hubbard Brook CCASE Soil Metagenome WRM 4 | ecosystem: Environmental > Terrestrial > Soil >... | reverse complement strand
CTGTGCCTTCGTAGATCACGTTCCCCCCTTTTGAGACGATTTTTATTCCGCTGCCACCTGCCATTTCATTTTGCTGACGTCCACTCCCTCTTTAGCCATTTCGTACAAAGGTGAAAGTTCTCGCAAGCGCGACACGGTTTCGACCACACGATCCGCTACGTAGTCCACTTCTTCTTCCGTGTTGAAGCGTCCCAGGCCGAATCGGATGGAAGTGTGCGCGAGATCTTCGCCCACGCCCAGGGCCTTCAGCACGTAGCTGGGTTCCAAGGTCGCCGAAGTGCAAGCCGAGCCGCTGGATACCGCGATGTCGTTGATGCCCATCAGCAGCGATTCGCCCTCGACGTACGCGAAGCTGATATTGATGTTGTGCGGCAGACGATGCTCCATCGAACCATTAATAAACGTCTCGTCCAGCCGCGACATGATTGACTCTCTCAGACGTTCGCGCAGCTTGAAAAGTTTCTCGCTTTCCTGCGCCATTTCCTGGCCGCAGAGCTCGCAAGCTTTGCCCAGCCCTACGATGCCGGGCACATTCAGCGTGCCGGAACGCATGCCGCGCTCGTGTCCGCCGCCATCAATCTGCGCTGCCAGCTGCACGCGCGGATTCTTGCGGCGCACGTACAAAGCGCCCACGCCCTTCGGCCCGTAAATTTTGTGTGCGGAGATGGACATCAAATCGATTCCGTCCTTCTGCACGTCCACCGGAATCTTGCCCACCGCCTGCACGCCATCCACGTGGAAGAAGACACCCTTCTCTTTCGCGATCTTGCCGATTTCCGCGACGGGCTGCACCACGCCGATCTCGTTGTTCGCGTACATGATCGAAATCAGGATCGTCTTCGCCGTGATCGCCTTGCGCAGCTCGTCCAGGCTGATGCGGCCGTCCTTGTGCACGGCCAGGTAGGTCACTTCGTAGCCGTTTTTCTCCAGGCGCTTACAGGTGTCCAGGGTCGCCTTGTGCTCGGTGACCTGCGTGATGATGTGATTGCCCTTCTCGCGATACATTTCGGCGACGCCCTTGATCGCCAGATTCGTGGATTCTGTGGCGCCGCTGGTGAACACAATCTCTTTGGGCGTGGCGTTGATCAGCTTGGCGATTTGCCCGCGCGCATTCTCCACCGCCTCTTCCGCCTTCCAGCCGTATTCATGGTTGCGGCTGGCGGCGTTGCCGTACTTGTCCGTAAAATACGGAACCATTGCTTCGACGACGCGCGGATCCACCTGCGTAGTCGCGTGATTATCAAAATAAATTGGAAGCTTGATCGCCATTCTCTGTCTCCTCAATCCCCGTCCAGTGTTTACTGCTGCCAGCCCACGTAACGCTGCCCCAAAACTTGTCTCGTGTGGCTTTGCGCTCGCTTGCCCTTGCGTCAGACCCGTAGCTCGACCATCTCTGAAAGCGGCGCCTCGTCCGTCATCTGCGATATCGTGACCTTCCCCAGCACCTCGAGAATGCTATCGTTCACCCGCCGCAAAGGTTCGCGAATCGAACAGGTCGTCGTCACGTCGCACGCTCCCCGCGAAGTCACGCAGGAAGTAATGAACAGCGGCCCGTCAATCGCCTTGATCACATCCAGCGCCGAGATCAGCGAAGCGTCCCGTCCCAGCGTATAACCTCCGCTCGAACCGTGCCGCGCCGCCACCAACCCGACCTTCGCCAGTTTCTGCAGCACTTTCGCCATCAGCGGCGTGGACATCTTATATAGCTCAGCGATGTCTCCCGCACTGCACGACCCGTGGCGGCCATGCATCGCCAAATGCTTCAGCGCAATCAAACCGTAGTCAGCTTTCTTCGATAGCTTCATCATAGATGCATATGCGACTGATACGGTCGCATATTGATTCTAAGCCCCCGCAGGCCGGAAAGTCAAGCAAGCTGATGGCCAGCAACTCCAACTGGCGCAATATCTTAAACAACGACCATTTTAGTCGTACTGGTCAAGGTTCGATGGTCAAATGGGGCAAATCCCGGCCCTAACTGCGCGTTCGGCTCCTTGAACAGCTGGGGGGAACCAGGGCGGGTCCGACATCGGGCGCCGAAGGCGTTGTGGCAATCCGCGAAAGCCCGGATCGGGTGCCTTGTGATCGAATTTCACGCACATTTACTGCGCCGGCCCACCCGTTGCCACAATTTTTCTGCCCGCGGCAAAGGATTTTCTAGGTTAGAATCGCGTAGCGAATGGATTCAAGCGCCTCCAGACCCGTCACTGCGATTTATCCCGGTTCGTTCGACCCGGTCACCAATGGTCATTTGGATCTGATCACCCGCGCGTCCAATATTTTTGACAAGCTGGTGGTGGCCGTCGCGCACAATCTGGAGAAGGATCCACTGTTCACCGAAAAAGAACGCGTAGAGATGCTGGAGACGGCGACGTTCAAGTGGGTGAATGTGGAGATTGACGTGTTCGACGGTCTGCTGATGGATTACGCGCGCGCCAAAAAAGCCGGCGTAATTGTGCGTGGCATTCGCGCCGTCTCCGATTACGAATACGAACTGCAAATGGCCATGATGAATCGCAAGATCGAGCCGGACATCGAGACGGTTTTCATGTTGCCAGCCGAGCAGTACAGCTATCTAAGCTCGCGGCTGGTGAAGGAATTGGCGCGGCTCGGTGGCCCCATCAAGGATTTTGTCCCGCCGATCGTCCAAGAACGGCTCGGCGCGAAATTCAAGTAGACTGCTTGCACGGGCTTCGCGCCGCGGACCAAGCCCCGGGGCGATTTCGCGACACTTCTAAACTTGGGAGCGTGTGATGGAACTGGCCACGGAACAAAAAATGGAAAAAACCATTCAGCTTGCGGATCGCGTCAATCGCATCAGCATCTCGCCGACCATGGTGGTGCTGCAGGAAGCGGAAAAACTGAAAGCGCAAGGCATGGACGTCGCGGACTTCGGCCCCGGCGAGCCGGATTTTCCCACGCCCGAGCACATCAAGCGCGCCATCGTGGAGGCGATTGAGGAAAATCGGACGAAGTACACGCCTGTGGCGGGCATCGCTCCGCTGCGCCAGGCCATTTGCGATTGGCACGCCGCCCAATTGGGCTCTTCCTATCAGCCGTCCGAATGCGTTGTCAACGTCGGCGGCAAACACGCAATTTTTAATGCGATTTGCTCGCTGATCAATCCGGGCGACGAAGTGATTATTGGCGCTCCGTACTGGGTCAGCTATCCGGATATGGTGAAGTACGCTGGCGGCACGCCCGTCTTCGTCCAGACGCTTCCGAATGATGCTTTTATCCTGCGCGCTTCCCAAGTGGAAGCAGCAACCACCCCGAAAACCAAAATCGTGATCGCCAACTCGCCGAACAATCCTACTGGCTCGGTGATTCCGCCGATGGAATTTGCGCGTTTGCAGGATTTTTGTAACCGCCACAACATCTGGCTGCTCTCCGACGAGTGTTATTCGCACTTCGTCTACAAAGACGCCAAGCCGTTTTCTGCTGCTAGTATTCCGGGGCCCAAGGATCGCTTGATCGTCGCCGGCTCGTTTTCGAAAACCTTTGCCATGACTGGCCTGCGCCTCGGTTACATCCTGGCGCCCAAGCCGCTGGTGGACGCCATCGCCAAGCTACAGAGTCAGTCCACTTCCAATCCGACTTCGATCATTCAGTACGCCGGGCTTGCGGCCATGCGCGGTTCGATGGATTCGGTGACGGCCATGCTCGAGGAATACGCGCGCCGGCGCGAACACATTCTCGCGGGCCTGCGCGCAATTCCCGGAGTTACCTGCACGCCGCCGATGGGCGCGTTCTACGTGTTTCCGAATGTCGCGGCGCATTTCAATCCGCAAATGCCGGACACTACCGCCGTCGCGAAACAACTCCTTGAGCGCGAACACGTCGCGGTCACTCCCGGCGAAGCGTTCGGCGCGCCGGGATTTCTGCGCCTCTCCTACGCCACCTCGATGGAGCGGATCGATGAAGGCCTGCGCCGCTTGGCGCGCTTCTTCGGTAAGGCCGCGTGAGTTCGAGCAGCGCCTCTCTGTGCCCTGCGCGGCTGGAGCCGATTTTCAGCGCGCGTCCTTGGGGCGCACGCACTCTCGCGCCGTTATTTCCTGAAAAATCTAATCTGGCTGAGCCTTTGGGCGAGGCATGGATGACAGCCGCGGAATGTCGCTTCGCGTCCGGACCTTTTGCCGGCCAGAAACTTGGCGACGTGTGGCGCACTTTGCCACCGGCATGGACCGGAACGAAAATCGCTGCTTCTGCTGGCTCTTTTCCTCTGCTCGTAAAATTTATTTTTGCCGAAGAAAAACTATCCGTACAGGTTCATCCGGATGACGAATACGCCGCGCGCCACGAACAGGCCGCCGGAGGCCGCGGCAAGACGGAAATGTGGTACGCCATCGACGCGCGGCCCGGCGCCGAAGTGCTGGCGGGGTTGAAACCCGGCGTCACGGCGGAAATATTCCGGCGCGCCATCGAAGATGGCTCCGCCGAAGATTGCCTGCAGCACGTTCGGTTCCGCGCGGGAGAAGCTATTTTCGTTCCGGCCGGTACAGCACATACAATTGGCGCCGGTTTAGTGCTCTGCGAAATTCAGGAATATTCCGATCTTACGTATCGCGTGTTCGATTACAACCGCCGCGATGCGCGGGGGTGCTCGCGCGAGTTGCATATAGAGAAAGCATTACAGGTGATGCGCTTCGGCGAACAGCGCGGCGGAAAAATCGAACCGGCCCGAATTGCGCGCGGCGCCGTGACGGAAACTTTTTTCATCGCCTGCCGCTATTTCGCCGCGGAAAAATGGGAATTCGCGGAACGAGCAGGCGCCTCCACTTCACCGGAACATTTTGACCTGCTGATTATTCTCGAGGGCCACGGCTCGATCGAGTGGGGCGGCAAATCCGTGGAATACGCCCCGGCACAGACCTGGCTGCTTCCCGCGGCGCTCGGCGCATACCATCTGGCGCCGAGCGAACAAACGTCTCTGCTGCGCGCGTACGTTCCCCTGCCCTTCGACAAAATCGCGCGCGAGCTCGCAGCGCAAGGCGTCAGCGAAGCCGCGATTTCACACTTGGTGCATCCGTGAAGAAACGCTACGCGCCAAATCGCGAATCGCTTCCAACATGCGCCGTGCTGCTCGCCGGCGGACGCGGCACTCGTTTCTGGCCGCGCAGCCGCACGCGCACGCCCAAGCAGCTGCTGAATATCACCGGCGGCGAGACCATGTTGCGCGAAACCGTCTCGCGCCTGGAACCGATTTTCGCGCTGCGCGATTTCTGCGTGGTCACGAACATCGAGCAAGCCGCGGAGGTACGGAAGCAACTTCGCGGTGTTCCCGCCGCACACATTCTTGCCGAGCCTGTTGGCCGCAACACCACCGCCGCCATCGCCCTCGCCGCGATCCACCTTTTACACGAGCACAAGGATGCGCTGATGACCGTTCTGCCGTCGGACAGCTACGTCGCCGACGCCGCGCGTTACCGCCAGCTCGTTCGAGCCGCGCTTGATCTGGCGCGATCTCCCGGTCATCTGGTGGTTTTCGGCGTTCCACCCACGCGCCCCGAAACCGGTTACGGCTACATCGAAGCCGGGGCGGCAACCGCGCGCGTTCGCGACATCCGCGCCTTGGCCGTGCGCCGCTTCACGGAAAAACCCGCTCTGCCGGCGGCGCGCCGCTACGTTGCCTCCGGAAAATATTTCTGGAACGCTGGAATATTTTTCTGGCGCGTCTCCACGTTTCTGGATTGTCTGCGCCGCTTTCTTCCCGCCACGCACGATGCGCTCATGCGTCTTGCCAAAACCATCGGCACGCGAAAATATGCCGCAGCGCTGCGTCGCATCTATCCCACGCTCGAAAACATTTCCGTGGATTACGCCATCATGGAACCCGCCACACGCGCCGGCTCCGCCATACGCGTCTCGGTGATCCCTGCCAAAGTCGGCTGGAGCGACATCGGCTCCTGGAGCGCGGTCTACGATTTGCTTGCCGCGCAGCGCGGTGCAAACGTCTCAGCCGGCCCTTCGTTCATGCTGGACGCCAGCGGCAATTATTTCTGGGCACCGGGGAAATTCGTCGCCGCCATCGGCGTGCAAAATCTCGTCCTGGTGGAAACCGGCGACGCCATCCTCGTCTGCCCGCGCGAACGCGCGCAAGACGTCGGCAAAATCGTCAAATATCTCGAGCAGCAGAGACTCGCGCGCCTGCTATAGCGCGCGCGATTTTGGCGCCCGGTGTAAACCACTTTATTACCCAACGCACCTTCCCGCGGGAAATTCCTTCGCTTATACTGGCTTACCGTGAGCGACATACAATTTGGCACCGACGGCTGGCGCGCCATCATCGCCGAAGATTTTACCTTTGCGAACGTGCGGACCGTGGTGCACGCGATCGCGCGTTACGTGGTGCGCGCGGAAAAACCAGGCGCTGGTATGCTGGTCGGATACGATACGCGTTTCGGCTCGGAGCGTTTCGCACGCACCGCTGCGGAGACGATTTCCGCCGCAGGCATTCCCGTGTGGCTCGCCGCCGAAGCCGCACCCACTCCCGCAATTTCCCTATTAGTGAAGCTTCGGGGCGCGGCCGGCGGAATCCAGATCACCGCCAGCCACAATCCCTATCAGTGGAACGGCGTAAAATACAAAGCCAGTTACGGCAGTTCCGCCTCGCCCGCCATAGTCGCGCAAATTGAGACCGAACTTGCGAAAGTATTGCGCCAAGGCGTTCCGGCACTCCCACCGCGCAAAGATCTGATCCATTCGCTCGATGTGCGCGCTCCCTACCTGGAAACTCTGGACGCTCTGGTGGATTGGGACCGCCTGCGCGCCGCCAAATTCCGATTCGTCGTTGATCCCATGCACGGCGCGGGCCGCGGCCTGCTGCGCGATCTTTTCCGCCGCCACGAAATCGACTGCGAGGAAATTCGCGGCAGGCGCGATCCCCTTTTCGGCGGCGTAAATCCCGAACCGATCGAGCCGCACATCGCAGCGCTGCAGCGCGCTGTGGTGCAAGGCAAATTCGACGCCGGCTTCGCGCTCGATGGCGATGCCGACCGCATCGGCGCAGTGGATCGCGACGGCGCATTCATCAACCCGCACCAGATCTTCGCGATCCTGCTGTGGCACCTGGCCGGCACGCGCAAACTCACAGGCGCGGTGGCCAAAACTTTTTCCACCACAAAAATGATCGACAAGATCGCCGCAAAATTCGGCCGCCAGGTTTGGGAAACTCCGATCGGTTTCAAATATATCTGCGACCGAATGCTAGAGAGCGACATCTTGCTGGGCGGCGAAGAAAGCGGCGGTATCGGAACCAAGCTGTACTTGCCCGAGCGTGATGCCACCGTCAACGCTCTGCTGCTCGCCGAAGTGCTGGCCTGGCACGGCAAAAGCCTCGGCGAACTAGTCGCGCAGCTGCATGCGGAACTCGGCGAACACCATTACGGCCGTGTAGACCTGCGCGTGAAAAACGGCCAGAAGGAAAAAGCCATCGGCCATTTTTCCGCCGACGGACTTCAACGCCTGCTCGATTGGCCCATCACACGCCGCGAAAATCTCGACGGCATCAAACTGTATCTCGATGATATCGGCTGGCTGATGCTGCGCGCTTCCGGCACCGAAAATATGCTGCGGATCTATTCCGAGACCACGCGCGCGGAAACGACAAAGCGCGTTCTCGACTCGGTCGTCGCGCTCGTGCAAAAAATGTGATCAATACTCAACGGGCTTTCCGGGGCGGTGACCCGCTGCAAATACGAAAAGGAGAATGCCGATGGAAGCGGTAAATCTGAACGAAAAACTGTCCCGCGTAAACGAATACTGGAGTCCCACGATCGTCGGCGAGCTGAACGATACCTACGTGAAGATTGTAAAGTTCACCGGCGAATTTGTCTGGCACCATCACGACGAAGAAGACGAAATGTTTCTGGTCGTCAAAGGCCGCCTGCGCATGCATTTTCGCGACCGCGAGGTCTCGGTGTTGCCGGGTGAATTCATCATCGTCCCCAAGGGCGTCGAACATAAGCCCGAGGCGGACGAAGAAGTTCACGTAGTGTTGATCGAACCGAAAACAACTCTGAACACGGGAAACGTGCGCAACGAGCGCACCCGTGTCGAACTGCAACGCCTCTAAACTACAACGATGTTTCATTCAGTACTGCGGCGCCGTCTGCCGCGGCGCGCGATCGCCGCGGTTTATTTCCGAAGCGCAGCGCCAGAACGCGTTATCATTCATCCCGCGCGCGTCCGCTGCCGGGCCGCGCCAGAAAGTGGAATCAAATGAATCGCCGACTCTACACGCTCGATGTTTTCACCACCAAGCGCTTCGCGGGGAACCCGCTGGCGGTCGTCACCGATGGCGACGGCATTCCCACCGCGAGAATGCAGGCCATCGCGCGCGAGATGAACCTTTCGGAAACTGTTTTCATCCAGCGGCCCACGAATAATCGCGCGCTCGCACGCCTGCGCATTTTCACCACCACGCGCGAACTGCCGCTGGCCGGTCATCCCGTAATCGGCGCATGGTTTTTGCTCGCTGAACTCGGCGTCGTCCCCGCCTCCGAAGGCAGCGTGCACATTCTGCAGCAGACCGGCGCCGGAATTCTTCCCGTGGAATTGGCTTTTCACAACGGCCGGCCAGTGCGTGTCACTATGACGCAGCGCCCGGCACGATTCACGCGCGCAACATTCTCGCGTGCCACGCTCGCTGCAGCGCTCGGCCTAAAACCCAGCGACCTGGCGCCTTCGCTGCCGATCGAATTCGCCTCCACGGGAATTTCGAATCTGATGGTTCCAGTGAGCCGCCGCACGGTGCTTGCGAAAATTCAGATGAATATGCGCACTCTGGCGCATTTGGTTTCGCCGCACGGCACCATGGCGTATTGTTTTGCGTTGAGTGGCCGCGGACGCGCCTACGCCCGCGGCATGGTTCCCTGGGGCACAATCGAAGATCCTGCGACGGGTTCGGCCGGCGGCTCGCTCGGAGCCTATCTAGTGCATCACGGCCAACTAAAAGCCGGCGAACAATTGCAAATCACGCAAGGCGTGGAAATGGGCCGCCCCAGCGAAATTCTTGTGGCAGTAGGCGCTGATAAGGGAAAGCTCACGCCGAAAGTCAGCGGCTCCGCGGTTCGGATCTTCGAAGGTCACATCGAAGCTTAGCCATTCTCTACTTCTTTGCGGGATGCGGCGCCTCGACGCTCTTGCTCGCAGCGTCCAAGATGCCATTCAAGAACGCGGGAGAATCCGCCGAGGAAAATTTCTTCGCGAGCTCCAGAGCCTCGTCAATCACCACTTTCACCGGCGCGGTGCCGAAGCGCAGTTCGTAAATCGCCAGGCGCAGGATGCTGCGGTCTACTGCCGCGAGGCGTTCGAGTTTCCAGTTTTCGGAAAGCTTCTCCACCGTCTTATCGCTCGCGTCTGCCGCTGAAACCGCGCCCTCAAATAGTTGATCGGCAAACTTCCGTGTGGAGTCCGCCGCGCGCGCCTGCTTCCAGAAGTTTTGCTCTACCAGCGAGGGTTTGCGCCGCGTCATGTCCCACTCGAAAAGCATTTGCAGCGCGAACTCCCGCGACTTGCGGCGCAGCGTCATGCTAACGGCGCCGCCCGCGACGCGTCGCGCTTCTCGCACCGCCGCCGGACGCAACACCGGAGTTGCCGTCAATCTTCCGCACCAGCTGCGCCATTTCCACCGCCGCCAGACCCGCCTCATAACCTTTATTGCCGGATTTCAGGCCGGCGCGGTCAATCGCCTGCTCCAGCGTGTCGCAGGTAAGCACGCAAAAAATCAAGGGCACACCGGTATCGAGCTGCGCGAGCTGAATGCCGCGCGCCGTTTCAGACACCACTACGTCGTAGTGAGATGTCTCGCCGCGCAAAACGCAGCCAATACAAATGATGGAATCGAAGCGCCCGCTCGCCGCCAGTTTTTTCGCAACGATGGGAAGTTCCAACGATCCGGGCACGCGCACGATCTGAATCTGCTCGTCAACCGCGCCCGCTTGCTGCAGAGCGTCGAGCGCGCCCGCCAGCAACCGGTCCGTGATGAAATTATTGAACTGGCTCGCGACCACGCCAATTCGCAGCCCCGCCGCGTTCAAACCACCCCGCGCATTCGCCGGCTTCAACTTTTCCGCCATTCTTCAGCGCCCCTCGAATTTCGGCGGACGCTTCTCCAGAAATGCGCGCGTGCCTTCGCGCATGTCCTGCGTCGCGCAACACAGCCCGAAAAGTGTGGCTTCCAGGTACAAGCCTTCTTCCTGGGGCATTTCCATGCCATGCTCCACGGCTTCCAGAGCGTATTTCACAGCCAGCGGCGCGTTCGCGATAATTTTTTTTGCGATCGCTTCCGCCGTCGCAAGCAATTCCCCAGACTCCACGACACGATTCACCAGTCCGACGCGCAAAGCCTCTTCCGCCGAAATCATTTCGCCCGTTAGAATTAATTCGTGCGCCACGCCTTTGCCGCACAATCGCGGCAGCCGCTGCGAGCCGCCGTAACCGGGAATAATTCCCAGCTTCACTTCCGGCTGCCCCAGCTTGGCGTTGCGGCTGGCGATGCGCAGCGTGCAGGCCAAAGCCAGTTCGCATCCGCCGCCCAACGCGAATCCATTGATCGCGGCGATCGCGGGCTTCCCCAGCGTCTCCAGGCGATGAATAATTTCCTGGCCGTACAAAGTAAATTCCCGTCCGATCACCGGAGTCTGCTGCGAGAGTTCGTTTATGTCCGCTCCGGCAATGAACGCTTTCTCGCCCGCGCCGGTCAGAATCAGCACGCGGATGTCATCGTCTGCGCGAACTTTCTTCAGGCAATCGCCCAGCTCGTCCATGGTTTTGCGATTCAGCGCGTTCAGCACATTCGGACGGTTGAAGGTGATGCGCGCAATCTTGTCGCTCACCTCGAACAGTAAATTATCGTAGGCCATATCTTCCCTGCCGTAAGTTTCCGGATTTTAACACTAGGTATGGTACCCGAATCGGCCGTGGTTTGCCGCGTTATGCCGTCGCGCTCAAGAAACCGATTCGATAATCACCGCAATTCCTTGCCCGCCGCCGATGCAGGCGCTTGCTACGCCATAGCGCGCGCCGCGCCGGCGCAATTCGAGCAGCAAACTCAAGACCAGCCGCGTTCCCGTGGCCGCGAGTGGATGACCGAGTGCGATCGCGCCGCCATTTACGTTGGTTTTATCGCGATTCAACCCCAGCTTTTTTTCCACCGCCAGATATTGCGCCGCGAACGCTTCATTCACTTCCACCAAGTCCATTTGCTCGAGTTTCAGGCCCGCCAACGCCAGCGCTTTCTGAATCGCCGGCACGGGACCGATCCCCATGATCTGCGGTGGCACGCCCGCCGTCGCCCAACCCACGATCCGTCCCAGCGGTTTCCAGCCTCGCTCCTTCGCAATTTTTGCGTGCGTCACCACCACGGCCGCCGCGCCGTCCACAATTCCGCTGGCGTTTCCGGCGGTCACGATGCCGTCCTTGCGAAATGCGGGCTGCAGCGATTCCAGCACTTCGATCGTTGTCTCCGGGCGACGGTGATCGTCCTCCATCACCATGGTCGTCTTCTTCCCCTTCTTCACTTCCACCGGAACGATTTCGTCCTTGCAATGTCCCGCGCGGAATGCCGCTTCGGCTGCCTGCTGGCTGCGCAACGCATACTCATCGGACGCGCGGCGCGTGATTCCCTGCTCCGCCGCCAGATTTTCCGCCGTTTCAGACATGCTGAACCCGCAATACGTATCGAACAGTCCGGACATCAGCGAATCTTCCAGTTTGCCTTCGCCCAGTCGGAATCCCGCGCGTGCTCCGCGAATCACATGCGGGCTTTGCGACATATTCTCCATCCCGCCGGCGAGAACCACGCGCGCTTCGCCCAGCAGAATTCGTTGCGCCGCTTGCGTGATAGATTCCATTCCCGAGCCGCACAGGCGATTCACCGTCACCGCAGGAGTCTCAATCGGCAATCCGGCTTTCAGTCCCACGTGGCGCGCGCCGTAGAGAGCGTCGGCGCTGGTCTGCATCACGTTTCCGAAAATCACATGGTCGAAATCCGCGGGTTCAGTGCCGGCGCGGCGAACTGCTTCCTTGCTGGCGGCTGCTCCCAAGTCAATCGCCGTTGTCGTATCGAACGCGCCCATGTAACGAGCCATCGGCGTGCGTGCTCCGTGCAAAATCACAGCGTCCGTGATGAACATGTGTCCTCGGGATGGTTCAGGATTAAGGTGTGGAAAGCGCTACGAGCGTATCGCCACCGCGTTGCCGCGCGTCATCGAGCCCAGCTTCGGCGCGATTGATCCATTCGGTCACGCGATCTTCCGTTTCGTCGCCGGGGCGCGAAGAAGCTTCCGCCACCACGGCGCTGATCGTCAAGTCCGGCGTTCCCCACGATGGCCGCACCGACGACGCCAGTTGCCGCAGTTTCTCACCCAATGCGCGTGCATGGTCGAGCGAAGTGTCCGGCAGAATAAACGCCAGCGACCACGCAGTATATTTTACCGCAACATCCGTCTGGCGAATCGCGGACGAAAGTGCGCGGGCCAGTTGCTCGATGTAATGATCCACCGCCGCGTCTCCGTGCTGGCGCAGCAGTTCGCCGCCGCGGTCTACGTGCACCACGATCAACGAAATCGAGGTGTTCTGTGCGCGCGCGCGATTGGATTCCACCAGCAGGCAATCAATATAAGCTCCGCGGTTCAGCAGCCCGGTTTTTTCATCGGCCACCGCGAGCGAACGCACCAGCGAACGCAATCGCGTGTGATTGACGGACATCACCAGCTGGTCGCCCACCGCCTGTAAAAAATAACTCTCATTCGGTTTCCATTTTCGCCCATGCGCGTCGCCGATCAGCAATGCGCCGGAAGGAGCCTGCGTTTCCTTGTCCGTCAGCATCACGCCCAGCGCCGATTCCAGCCCCAGTTCGCGCAAGGCCGGCAAGCTGGCGGCCTGCAACTCCACTCCGCCCATGGAATCGGGCGTCACCTGCGTCACCATTCCCACGATGCTGGAAACTTTTTGCGGGCCCACTGCGGCGAATCCCGGCGCAGCGTATTCCGCAGTTGCTTGCGCACCTTCACCAGGAGCACCCACCGCCACCAGGCAGCGGCTGACACGCAAATGTTTTCCGATTTCCGCCGCGGTGGTCACCAACACTTCGCGCGGCGTTGGCTGCCGGTACATCAAGCGATTAATTTCCGCGATCGCCGCCAGGTCCCGGTGCGTTTCCGCCGCTGTTGGCGCGGACGGCGTTCCATAGGCTTCCAATTGTTGTGCGGGCTGCAGCGGCGGAGGTGCTTCAACCGGTGCGGATGCCGCCGGTGCTGCGGCACGCGGCGCGGGCTTACGGCCGCCGCCTTTCGGCCACCAGTTCGCGCGTTCGTAGAGAGCGCGCAGCCGCTCATTCTTTTCTTCTTCGCCGGGAAAAAGTTCGGCGATGCGCTCCAGCCGTTCCACTGCCTTGCTCAGCAGCGAATACTGCAAGAATATTTCTACCTGCACTACCAGATCTTCCAGCGCCTGTTGTGCGCGCACTTCTTCGGACACGCCCACCGCGTTTTCCGAAGGCTCGCGCCCCGCGCCCGTAAAACCGTCGGTGCGCGTGGATACTGTCGCAGCCTTCGCCGCTCGCGCCAAAATATTCTGCAGAAATCCAGGATCGGCTTTGCCCTCGAGTTTCGCGATGCGCTCGTGATTGCGGTAATCGTACGGGTCAATATCCACCAGCCGGTCGAGCGATTCACAGGCTTCCTTCAGCTGGCCTGCGACCAGATACAGATCGAACAGCTTCACCAGCGAATCAAAATATTTGGTCTCGCGGTTCAGCTCTTCATACAGCTTGGCCACCACTTCCGCCAGAGGCAGCGACTGTGGAAAACTGGTCGCCAGCCGGTCCAGGTTCGCCGATAGCTCCACTTCCTTGCGGACGGCGCGCATGATTTCTTTCGTCTGCACCAGCAGCGCCGCGGCTTTGGGATCCTGCCCCGCGCGAATGTATGCAGCCGCCAGCTCGAATAATTTTACGAAACCCTCCGGCTTCTGCGCGTAATAGGATTGGAAGACGTCCTTCGCGGCGTCCAAACGCCCGGTGCGCAGCAGCGCTTCGCCGTAAAGCGCCAGGAACCCGCCATCGCGCTCCGTCGCAGCAAATGGCTCGAGCAGCATCACGGCGCCCTCGGCGTCGCCCTTGCGCAGTTTCGCTTCGCCAAACAGCAGCGCGCCAGCCCGGTCCTGCGGCGCCAATACGTGCGCCCGCCCGAAATATTCCAGCGCCGCGTCCAGCGCGCCCACCGACAGTGTCAATTGCCCCGCGCGCACATAGCTTCGCGCCGCCATGTCCGCATGGCGCAGCTTCTCCGCCATTTCGCCCAGCACGATATGCCGCTGCGGATTTTCCGGGTCCAGCACCGCCATGCTTTCGTAACAGGCCAGCGCTTCGATACCGCGCTGTTCCTTCACATAAAGCTCCGCGGCATTTCCAAATTGTTCGATGGCTTCCGAAGTGCGGTTCTGTTTCTGCAGCAGCGTGGCGAAACGCATCAAGCGGTCAGCAGGCTGCGGAAACGTGCGCAGAAAACGGATGAAAACAGCGGAGGCCTTGGCACCATCGCCAGATTCCACCAGGCGATCGAACTGAATGCCGTAATATTCGGCGGCGAGCTGCGGCTCGTTCAAGCGAGTATAAATGTCCGCCAGCGCCTGCAGCGCTTCCTGATGCGCGGGAGCCTCTTCGAGCACCGCCTGGTATTCGCTGACGGCTTCGCGAAGCTTGTTCTTCTCCAGGCTCTTGCGCGCCCGATCGAGATGTTTGTTAATGTCCTGGGCCATGGGAAAACGCGCGTTCCTCGGGTTTTGCGGGCTTGCTGGGGAAGTCCGCCCGCGGGTTTTGCCGCGACATCGTCACGGGTCCCGATTTTTTCGCGCCGGTCGAACATCCACTATATACTGGACGCCAAGCCGCCCTCAAAACGAATTCAGCCCAGCGTGCTCAGAAGCACCACAAAAGACGGAAGATTGGGACAGGACCATTCGAGGACCGTTCGCAGTTTCGCAAAATGAGAAAATCCGGCCGGGGAATCGCCTGCGGACCGCCGCAACCCTATGCCCGGGCACCCGCGCGCGCCTGGCTGGGCAATTCCTTCACCTTCTCGCGCATGGATTTCAGCGACAACCCGCTGCGCACCAATCCCACAAATCCCAGGAAAATAAACGGAATCGTCAGCGCCAAAAACGCGAAAAACGAAAAGCCCTTCGCAGTCGCAGTTTCCAAGTTAAAGACACTCAATCCCAGAACGCAAAAAAGCTGGTAAGAGCCGAAGTTGGCGGGCGCGTTGGGCAACGACACGCCCAGATTGATGATCAACAGCACCACGATCGCGGCCAGAAACGGCAACTGCAAGTTATATGCCCTCATCATCGCCCACAGACCCAGCACCTGGCACGCCGGCATCAGCAACGATGCGAATACTGCCGCGTAGAAAGTCGGCGCTGTGCCCATCGCGTGTAATCCCAGCAGCGCGCGCATCAATTTTCCGGGCATGCGCCGTCCCGTGTAGTACTCCGGATTCTGCGAAAGTTTTACTTCCAGGTAGTAAATGATCACCACCACGATTCCCAGCAACACCAGCGTGATGATTCCCAACGTATCGGCCACCTTGCGGAATCGCTGCGGCAAATCCACCAGTAGCGAAACCACCGCCAGCGACGCCGTCGCAATCACCAGATCCACCAGCCGCTCGACTCCCACCGAACCCAGCACTCGCCCCAGCCTGATGTCTTCGGCATCCGACACAATGTAACTGCGCAACAATTCGCCCGGCCGCAGCGGAAACACCAAATTGGCGAACAGCCCCGCATAAACCGCGCGAATCGTGTGCGTCAGCTTCACTTTCCCGAACGGGCTGAGCAGCCATTTCCAGCGCAGCGCCTGCACGCCGTAACTCAACACGTCGAACCCCATGCCGATCGCCACCCACTTCCAATCCACGCGCGACAGTTCGCGGAACCATTGCATCAAATGAAAATCGTGCAGCACCCAAATCAGGCAAGCGGTCGCCAGCGTGTAGCCGAGTATCCTCAGCGCTCTGGACTTTTTTTGTACGACGACGATCTGGGCCGTGGTGTTCAATGAGCAGCTTCCGCCGCGCCTGCGCAGTGGATCTCGTGGAAATGAAAGTGTGATGGCATCAGCTGGTTCAACCGCAAGTCTCCCGCCCCGGCGATTCTTCGGCTGTCCTGTCGGCTCGAATCCTAAGGTCGCGCAGCCCCCAAACCGGCTACAGCCTACGATATCAGCTTTCTACAGGCAATCCGAGACTACCGGCGAAGGTGCGAACACACCACGGGGGCGCTAACCCAGGGCCACGCGGTTAACATTCAACTGCGAACTGTCAACTTTCAGCTCGCACTTTTCGCGTTTCCCCGCGTTCTATGGCAAACTCGATAGTTTGAAAGGCGCGACGCCCGCGCGCAGAGCGAGCTTCGCTCCCGCCTGCGCCGCGCATTCGCACAGAGAGCCATGGATCCCCAGTACATCCGCAATTTCTGCATCATTGCGCATATCGACCACGGCAAATCCACGCTGGCCGACCGCCTGCTTGAGCTCACCGGTGCGCTCACTCAGCGCGAAATGCATTCCCAAGTGCTCGATTCCATGGACCTGGAGCGCGAACGCGGCATCACCATCAAAGCCAAAAGCATTCGCCTGCATTACACCGCGCGCGATGGCCACGAATATCGCCTGAACCTGATTGACACGCCCGGCCACGTGGATTTTTCCTACGAAGTCTCCCGCGCGCTTTCCGCTTGCGAAGGCGCTCTCCTCGTTGTGGACGCGAGCCAGGGCGTTGAAGCGCAAACTGTGGCCAATGCTTTTCTCGCCTCGCGCCACAACCTCACCATCATTCCGGTGATCAATAAAATTGACTTGCCCGCCGCGCGCATTGACTACGCCAAGGAACAAATCGAAAACGTGCTGGCGATTCCGGCGGACGAAGCTCTGCCGATCAGCGCGAAGAGCGGCCTGGGAGTGGAAGAAGTTCTGGAAGCTATCGTGCGCCTGGTTCCGGCGCCGCAGGGTTCATCGGACGCTCCTGTGCGCGCGCTGATTTTCGATTCCTGGTTCGATTCTTACCGCGGCGCCGTCGTGCTGGTGCGCGTGATGGAAGGCCGCCTCGCACCGCACATGAAAATTCGCCTCACGTCAAGCAACGAAGTGTACGAAGTGGAGAATCTCGGCGTGCTCACGCCGAAACCTGTCGTGTTGCAGGAACTCGCCGCCGGAGATGTGGGCTTCATCATCGCCAACATCAAACGCGTCGCCGACGCGCGCGTGGGTGACACCGTAGTCGAAGACGGCCATCCCGCCCCGCCGCTTCCCGGCTTCGAAGCCATCAAGCCAATGGTTTTCGCCGGGCTATTTCCCGTGAACGCCAGCGATTACGAAATGCTGCGCGACGCGCTGGGCAAATTGCAGCTCAACGACGCCGCATTCTTCTACGAGCCGGAAAACTCCGTGGCCCTCGGCTTCGGTTTTCGCTGCGGCTTCCTCGGCTTGCTGCACATGGAAATCGTGCAGGAACGCCTCGAGCGCGAATTCAATATCGGCCTGATCACCACTGCGCCCAGCGTGCAATACCGCATCACCACAACCGCCAACGAAGTAATGGAAGTGGATAACCCCACCAAATTTCCGCCGCCCGCTTCGATTCAGAAAATCGAAGAACCTATGCTCACCGCCATGATCATCACTTCGGAAGAATCCGTCGGCGGCGTCCTGCAACTGTGCGAAGAGAAGCGCGGCGCACAAAAGAAATTCGAATACCTTTCGCCCACGCGCATCATGCTCACCTACGAAATGCCGCTGAACGAAATCGTTCTCGATTTCTACGATCGCCTGAAAAGCGTTTCGCGCGGCTACGCTTCGCTCGATTATCACCTGTCCGGCTATCACGAATCCGACTTGGTGAAGCTCGACGTTCTGGTCGGCGGCGAGCCGGTGGACGCGCTCACGGTCATCTGCCACCGCGACCAATCCTACGAACGCGGCCGCGACCTGGTCAGCCGCCTGCGCAAACTCATCCCGCGCCAGATGTTCGAGATCGCCATACAGGCCGCCATCGGCAGCCGCGTCATCGCCCGCGAAACGATCAGCCCCATTCGCAAAAACGTGATCGCCAAATGCTACGGCGGCGACATCTCGCGCAAACGCAAACTCCTCGAAAAACAAAAAGAAGGCAAAAAACGCATGAAACGCGTTGGCCGCGTGGACATCCCCCAGGAAGCCTTCCTCGCAGTTTTAAAGGTTTCCGGCGGTGCTGCGGACGAGGAGTGAGCTATGAGAGTCGCACTTCTGCGAATGATTCTGATCAGCTCCGCCCTGCTGGCCACTGTTCAGAGCCGCAGCGCCGAGCGGGTTGCTTCCCAAGAAGATGCGACCGCGCAGCATATAGAAGCGCGAAAATGGCTCAATGACGGAGTCCAGGCGTTTAAAAACGGACAATTCGACGAAGCGATCCACGATTTCCAAAATGCCAAGAATCTCGATCCCTCGCTCTTGAATGCTCAGCTTTATCTGGCGACGGCGCACTCCGCGCAATATACGCCAGGCGACCCCACTCCAGAGAACGCTCGGCACGCCGACCAAGCGCTTCAGGAATTCACGAGCATCCTAGGAACCCATCCCGATAACCTGTCAGCGATCGATGGTGCTGGATCAATTCTGTACAACTTAGCAGTCATGCCGTTCGACCCGGAGAAGATGGAAGAGTCGAAGTCCTATCACAAGAAACACATCGAACTGAGGCCCGATGATCCCGAGCCCTATTATTGGATCGGCGTGATCGACTGGTCTCTGGCGTTCCGCGGCAATCACGAAATGCGCGAGGGTTACCATAAGAGCGCCAATCAGGCCATGAAGAATACGGATCCGACTCCTCCAGCACTCGGAGAGCAGTTTCGACAGAAATATGGTGGGATCGTTGACGAAGGAATCGCAAATCTGAAGAAAGCGATCGACCTTCGTCCCGATTACGACGATGCGATGGCGTATCTCAATCTTCTCTATCGGCAGAAGGCAGATATGGAAATGACGGTTGCCGAGCAGGAGCATGACGTAAAAATCGCCGACGACTTGGTTGATCAGGTGAAAGCAATCAAGGCGAGAAAAATGAATTCGTCTCAAAGTCCTCAGCAATGAATTCGTTAGATGTTCTTTTTTGTCCGCACAGTAGCGCCAACTTCGCCCCGCGCCAAGCGGACTGAAATATCCTCGCCGAGCGCGACCTGCTCCGGCGAACGCAGTACTTTCCCCGACGCATCGTACGCAATCGCGTAGCCGCGCTCCAGGATCGTCAGTGGGCTGCGCTCATCGAGCGTCAGTGCGGCTGCCTGCAACAATCTTCGTTTCGCAATCATTAAGCGGTCAATTCGCACCTGCAAGTCGGCGGAATCGCGTTCCAATCTCCGTCGCAAATGTCCCACGCGCGAGCGCAAATCCAGCGCCGCAAAGCGCACCTGCGCAGCGGCAAACCCACGCCGCTTCCGCGCCACGACACGCTCGAGAGCCGCGCGCAGTAAACCACGCTGTTGATCGATCCGTCGCGCCAGCACCGTCGCACGCCCCCGCAGATCAAACGACGCAATGTGCGCGTTCGCTTCCGTCAGCCGCTGGCGCGCCATCGCCAAACGCAGCCGCAAACCAATCGCCAGCGAATTCGCCATCTCATCCAGCTGCTGTCGCCGGTTGCGTAACACCAATTCCAGCTGACGGAATCCGCGATGCGTCTGCAAATCCCGCACGCGATGCCGCCACTCCGAAAGACGGTAGCGCACGTGATGCGCGAGTTGCCGCTGATACTCAGCGATGTGCCGCTCGAATTCCTCGCGCGACTTCACCACGATTTCCGCTGCCGCCGAAGGAGTAGGCGCGCGCAAATCCGCCACAAAATCCGCGATCGTGAAATCGGTTTCATGCCCCACGCCCGTAATCACCGGAATCACTGACGCGAAAATCGCCCGCGCTAAGATTTCCTCGTTGAACGCCCACAAATCTTCCAGCGACCCGCCGCCGCGCGTCAGAATCAGCACGTCCACGGTTTTCGCCTGATTGAAATACCGCAGCGCCTCCACGATTTCGGCCGCCGCTCCGGCGCCCTGCACCTTCACGGGGTACAAGCTCACCTGCGCGTTGGGGAAGCGCCGCTTCAACACGCGCAGAATGTCGCGAATGGCCGCGCCCGTCGGCGACGTCACCACCCCGATGCAGCGCGGCAGCACCGGCAACGGTTTCTTGCGCGCCGCAGCGAATAATCCTTCCAATTCCAGCTTCTTCTTCAGCTGCTCGAACGCCAGTTGCAGCGCGCCCAATCCCACCGGCTCGATCAGCGTCACGTAAATCTGATATTCTCCGCGCGCGTCGTACACGCTGAGCGCGCCGCGCACCGTGATGTGCAGTCCATCCTCCGGCTTGAACTTCATCCCGCGCATCTGATCGCGGAAACACACGCAGCGAATTTGCGACTTCGCATCCTTCAGCGTGAAATAGCAATGCCCGGACTGCGCCATATGGCAATTCGATACTTCGCCCTCGACCCACACCTCTGGCAGCGCCGATTCCAGCAACTCGCGAATGCGCGCCGTCAACTCGCTGACCTTCCACGTCCGTCGTTCCGGCATCAGATTGAAAAGCGAAGTTTGGCTCATGGCTCTATCTGCGGAAATGATTCACAACCCACATCACCAAACTCAAAACCACACTCAGCAAGATGCAAGTGACAACCGGAAAATAAAAACTTCCATTCCGACCCTGATAAACAATATCGCCAGGCAAACGCCCCAACCGGAACGGCAATTTTCCGCCAAACACCAGCAGCGCCCCCACGCCGGCCAAAACAATCCCCAGCACCATCAAGAGCTTACCGGTCTCGCGAAGTGCATCCATGGCAGCGCGCTCAGCGTTCCATTCTACTCCGAACCATCGACCAGGCGCCTCACTTGCGCGCAAACGTAATTTCACACACAATCATTTCACCGGACAAGAACCGAAAGGAGAAATCCCGATGCGAAAAGCAATCCTGCTGCTCTGCGCCGCCGTTAGCTTCGCCCCAGCCGTATTCGCGCAAACACTTTCACAGGCCGATCGCGAAAAGGGTGTCAAATACCTCGAACAAACCCGCGACGCCATCGTCGCCGACACCAAAAACCTCACGCCGGCGCAGTGGAATTTCAAAGCCGCGCCGGACAAATGGTCCGTCGCGCAAACCCTGGAACACATCGCGCTGGCCGAAGACGGCTTTTTCCAGACGATCACGGAAAAAGTCATGAAGTCGCCCGCCGGCGCGCCCGATCGCGACACCGCCAAGCTCGATACGCTGGTCCTCGGCATGGTTCCCGACCGCAGCACCAAGCGCCAGGCTCCCCCGGATCTGGTGCCCACCGGACGCTGGACCCCGGCTGAAACTCTCGATCATTTCCTCAAAAGCCGCGCGCGCACCATCGAGTTTCTGCAAACCACGCCCGACTTGCGCCAGCATGTAATGGATAGCCCGCTCGGCCCGCTGGACGCCTACGAGTGGGTACTCTTCACTGCCGCCCACAGCGAACGCCACACCAAACAAATTCTCGAAGTGGAAGCCTCGCCAAACTTTCCGAAAAATTAACGATGCGGTAGGAAGACGCGGAAAACGTAGTGCCGGCTCGTCCTGACAGCCTGCCAGCGGCAGGGTGGAAGTGCGTCTGGCCGGCTCTTTGCAGTTGAATGTGTAGCGGCCAGTTCATCCCGCGTTTTACGGGACGAAGCGGGCATGCTTTCGGGATATCGCACCGCCGTCGGCGGCGGGGCGATTGATCGTCTCAGACCAGCTCAGCACCAGAAAAGAAATATCCGATCTCGTACGCGGCCGTCTCCTGCGCGTCCGAACCGTGCGTGCAATTAAACTGAATGCTCTCGCCCAACTCCTTGCGAATGGTGCCGGCCGCAGCCTTCGCGGGATCCGTCGCGCCCATCGTCTCGCGCCATTTCGCAATCCCATTTTCCGCCTCGAGCACCATCACCACAGCCTTGCCCGAACTCATAAATTCTGTGAGCTCGCCGAAAAAACCCCGCTCGCGATGCACTGCGTAAAATCCCTCGGCCTGCTTCCGCGTCAAACGCAATGATTTGATCGCAATGATCTTGAATTTTGCCGCATGCACGCGGCTCAGGATGTCCGCGGTCAACCCACGCCCCACTGCATCCGGTTTAACGATCGCCAATGTTCTCTCCACAGCCATTCGATTCATCTCCTAAAATTAAAATAGCGCGCCAACCCGTGCGCACTGAACTACTTCTTTTTCTTTGTCACCTTCTTCGTTTTTCCAGCGACCTTCTTTTTCGCAGCAGCGGGCTTCGCCTTCGATTTGGATTTGCTCAAAGCGGCCGCCATCGTGTGCCCAATCTCCGCAGGACTCTGCACCGTACGAATTCCCGCCGCGCGCATTGCCTTATATTTTTCCGCCGCAGTCCCCTGCCCGCCGCTGATGATCGCCCCGGCATGCCCCATCCGCCGCCCCGGAGGCGCGGTTTGCCCCGCGATGAATCCCACCACGGGCTTGCGGACACGCTTCTTGATGTATTCCGCTGCCACTTCCTCCGCATTGCCGCCGATTTCGCCAATCAGCACGATCGCATGCGTATCCCGATCTTCATTGAACATCTTGATCGCATCCAGAAAACTCGTCCCGATGATCGGATCGCCGCCAATCCCGATACAAGTGGATTGCCCGATCCCCAAACGCGTCAGTTGATCCACCGCTTCATACGTCAAAGTTCCGCTGCGGCTGACGACGCCCACATGTCCCTGCTTGTGAATCGAACCCGGCATAATTCCGATTTTGCATTTTCCCGGCGAAATAATTCCCGGACAATTCGGCCCAATCAATCGCGTCCGCGAATTCTTCAGGGCCGCCGCCACGCGCACCATGTCCAAAGTCGGCACGCCCTCGGTGATGCAAATCACCAGCGGCAAACCAGCGTCCATCGCCTCCAGAATCGCATCGGCCGCAAATGGCGGCGGTACAAAAATCACCGACACGTTCGCTTTCGTAGCCTTCACCGCTTCCGCCACGGTATTGAACACCGGCACCTGCAGATGTTCCGTCCCGCCCTTCCCCGGCGTAACGCCCGCCACCACTTTCGTCCCGTAATCCAGCATCTGCTGCGCGTGAAAACTCCCCTCGCGTCCGGTAATTCCCTGCACGATCAGCCGCGTATTCTTATCGACCAGCACGCTCATCGTGCCCCTCCTGCAAGTTTCACCGCTTTTTCCGCGCCATCTTTCATTCCCTCTGCGACGGCAAAATTGAATCCGGAGTTGCGCAAAATTTCCTTTCCCTGCTGCACGTTCGTGCCTTCCATGCGCACCACAACTGGAACTTTGAATTTCAGCTCTTTCGCCGCGCCCACCACGCCGCTAGCCAGCACGTCGCAGCGCAAAATCCCGCCGAAAATATTCACAAACACCGCGCGCACGTTCGGATCGCTCAGCAAAATGCGAAACGCGTTCTTCACCTGCTCTTCCGAAGCCCCGCCGCCC
>Ga0070764_10000156_pt1 | contig 23569 bp, 19 predicted proteins | sample HubBroMetageWRM4_FD_67287 | JGI IMG/M metagenome (GOLD analysis project Ga0070764, IMG submission 67287) | Warmed soil microbial communities from the Hubbard Brook experimental Forest, New Hampshire - Hubbard Brook CCASE Soil Metagenome WRM 4 | ecosystem: Environmental > Terrestrial > Soil >... | reverse complement strand
GCGAAGTTGTTGGTTTGGTGGCCGAGGTATTCGCTTAACGCGGCTATTTTCTTGCCGGATTGATCCTGAATGACAACGCCATAACCTGACGGGCCAGGATTGCCGCGGGCGCCGCCGTCACTGTAGGCGATGAGGTGGTGATCGGGCGGACCACCCGCGCGGGGCGCGAACAGGTTGCTGGTTGCTGGCGGTGCGGGCATGGGAAGAGTTTACATCGAAACAAAATCGTGTTGGGTCTCAGCAAATAGCCTAACCACAGAGCGCACAGAGGACGACGGGGGAATTTCAGTTCCCAGTTATCAATTCTCGGTTTTCGGTTTCAAATAATGATCGAACCAGGCGAGGACTCGCTCCCTGACGTCCTGTTGATGCTCGGGCTGAAGGAAGACATGGCCCTCACCGGGATAAATCACTAACTCGGTCTCCACGCCAGATGTTTTCAATGCATGCCAGAACTCGCGGGACTGCGGGGCGGGACATTCGCCATCGTGTTCACCGACCAGGATCAGAGTCGGCGTCTTGGCGTTTTTGACGAACGTCATGGGCGCACTGCGGGCATAGACGGAGGGGTCGTCGTAAACGGAAGCGCCGAAATAGGGGATCATCCATTCGTCGATGTCATTCTCGCCGTAATAGCTTTGCCAGTTGGCGAGGCCAGCGCCGGAAACCGCGGCGCGAAAGCGATGGGTTTGCGTGACTGCCCACATGGTCATGTACCCGCCATAGCTCCAGCCGGCAATGCCGATGCGATCGTCGTCTACCGGCAAGGTTTTTACGACTTGGTCGACCCCCGCCAGGATGTCGCGAAAATCGCCGTAGCCGAAATCCTTGATGTTGGCTTCGGTAAATTTCTCGCCTTCTCCAAAGCTGCCGCGCGGATTGGGATTGAAGACGAAGTAGCCATGCGTGGAAAGCTCCAGGGTGTTGAAGAAATTCTCTGGCCAACCGGTATTCACAGCGCCGGCGGGGCCACCGTGGGCGATGACCACCATGGGATAGCGGCGGCTGGGATCGTAGTTCATGGGATAGACCAGCCAGCCTTGGATCTTCATACCATCGCTAGACCAATGCAGGCTTTTGATTTCGCCCCACGACGGGGTAACGGCGGCATTGCTGCGGGTGATCTGCTTCCACCGACCCACCGGGCCAGCCCAAATTTCCGGAGGCTGAGTCCAGGAATGGCGGATCACGGCAGCGGTCTGATGGTCAGATGCAAGAGAAAACGAGATGGCGGAGCGGAATTCGTCGGTAGTGATGATTCCGGCCCAGGTCCACAAAGTAGAGATTTGGCCGCTGTTGAGATTGACGGTGGAGACTCCGGCCTCGCCATCAACGTGTTCGGCGAACAGAATCTCTTCCGGGCTACGCCAGTAGAGGCTGGCCGGGGAAGCGGCGAATCCGGGTGTTAGGCTGCGGGCGTTTCCTCCCTTCGCGGGTATGACAAAGATGTCGCCGCCAATGTAGCCTTCATCGCTCATGAGACCAGAGATGAAGGCGATGTTGCTTCCGTCGGGCGACCAGCGGGGACAAGCGATCTGGAAATGCGGCGTATAGATCGATTTCAGTTCGCGACCGGCCAGGGTGAGCGTATACAGCTGGGCGACGTACCAGTTGGCGTCGCCAGCGCCATGAGCTGCGAGGAGAGCGAGGGTCTTGCTGTCCGGTGACCAGTCGAATTCGTAGACGTACATGTCGGCGGACGAAACCTGGGTGACTTTGCCGGAAGCGACGTCGACCACGGCAAGACGTTGCTCGTAAACTTTGTCGGCGATCACGCCGGTTTCGGGGAGCATGGGCATCAGCGGGTCAGCGCGGCTGGGAGCATTTTCGGTAAAGAGGAAAGCAAGCGACTTTCCGTCGGGAGACCAGGCAGGGTCCGCAAGCGCGCCGGTGAGGCTGGTGAGTTTGCGAGCGGTGCCGTTGTTTATCGGGGATACGTAGAGCTGCGCCTGAGTTTCCGAGCCAGCATCAGAGAGAAATGCGATCTGTTTGCCGTCTGGCGACCATGCAACTTGATCTTCGTTGGCGGCTGCGCCTGCGGTTCCGGCAGAAACGCGGCTGGGTTTGGAGTTAGGTGAGTTGGGGTCTGCAACGTAAATTGAGGTGCCGCCAATCGATTCGCCGGCGGCGTTCTCGGCAGGAGCGACCCAGGCGACATGAGCGGCGTCGGGCGAGATTGCGACTTCCTGAAAGGTATGGACGGACGTGGCGGCCTGAGCAGTTGCGGCGAATAGGAAGAAACAGGTCAGCAGTCGTAAGTGAAGTCGAACGGGCATTGGTGTGTCCTCGGGTGACGCAACTCGAATCATCTTCCCATGGCCAGGCGAGTGGCCAGACGCGGCGGTAAATTGGCGGCGAGAATGCGATCTTGCGCAGACTGGAGATTGTATGGAACCCGGCAAAAAGTCAAAACACTGGCGTCGGTATCGAATACCGCGAAACCGGCGCGCCAATCGCCATCGCGCGGTTGTCCCACAGATCCGGGATTGACCAGATAACGCAATTCCCGTTTGAGGGGAAACTGGCTGACCTCAATTTGTCCCACTGTCTTATAGGCGGGACGGAAAGCCTCAAGCTGAAGGTTGTTGGTTTCAAAGAGTCCCTGCAAATGAGTGTGTCCAAAGAATGTGATCTGCGCCCCAGTGACCAGCAGGGGCTCAACCGCGTCGCGGACGGTGACCACGTAGTCGTCCTCGTCAATGGGGGAGCCGTGCACGAACTGGACGCCGAGAACGCCTTCGACCCCCACCGGGCCCTGAGGCATGGCCCGCAGCCAGGCAAGATTATCGGGCGTGAGTTCGCCATGGGTCCACTCGGCGGCCAAGGCCGCGACGGGGTTGAAATCCTTGAGGTCCATGAGGCCGCAGACCGCTTTGTCGTGGTTGCCACGGACGAAAGTTTTTCCCAAAGCGCGTGAACGTTCGATGACTTGATTGGGACTGGCGCAGTAGCCGACGACATCCCCCAGATTCACGACCAGGTCGTGGGCGGGGGCAGCGGCCAGACAGGCTTCCAAGGCTTCGAGGTTGCTATGAATATCGCTGAGTAGAAGGATGCGCATGGTTAGCGGGCGAATTCGCGATTATAGACCTCTCGCGGATTTTGCACAGCAGGGGAAGTCAGCGTCATGCACGATTCAGCACCGGGCAGCGGGCCCAATGTCCGGGAGCGACCTCGACGAGAGGGGGCAGAGCCAGCGCACATTCGGAAATGCGGACGTCGCAACGTGGTTCGAACGGGCAGCCCACGGGGACGGCATGCATGGGCGGAACCGTCCCCTCGATGGTTCGCAGAGGCTGAGTGCGGTCAGTCTTCAGCGTGGGCACGGCGTTGAGTAGGCCGCGAGTGTAGGGGTGGGCAGGGGAGTGAAAGATGTCCGGCTTGGAGCCAAGTTCGATCAAGCTGCCGACATACATGACGGCCACGCGGTCGGCAACCTGGGAGACGACGGCTAGGTCGTGCGAGATAAAGAGCATGGCGAGGCCGAATTTTTGCCGTAGCTCGCCGAGCAACTCTAGGATTTGCGCCTGAATGGTAACGTCGAGAGCGGTGGTGGGCTCATCGGCAATAAGCAGTTGCGGACGGTTCACGATGGCCATGGCAATCATGATGCGCTGGCGCATGCCGCCGGATAGTTGATGCGGATAGTCGCGAGCGCGGCGGGCGGCGTCAGGGATGGCGACGTCATTCATGGCCTCGACGGCGCGATTCCATGCGGCGGCTTTCGTGGCTGGAGCGTGGGCGCGGACGGCCTCGGCGATTTGATCGCCGACACGCATGACCGGATTGAGCGCAGTCATGGGCTCCTGGAAGATCATGGCAATGTGCGAGCCGCGAAGAGCGCGCATGGGATCGTCCGGGAGTGTCAGTAAATCGCGACGGGAGCCGTTCGAGAAGAAGATTTCGCCGACGGCTCGCGCTGCGGGAGGGAGCAACCGGATCAGGGCGAGGGCGGTGAGCGACTTGCCGGAGCCGGATTCCCCGACCAAACCGAGAACTTCGCGGGGAGCAAGGGTGAAGCTGAGATCGCGAACTGCGGTCAGAGTTTGGCGGTGTGACGGGCGAGGATGCCCGATCTCCGCGGCTGGAAATGAGATGGTCAGGTTGCGGACGTCGAGCAGGGGAGGCACGAGGGTATGGTATCAGCGCGAGTTAACGCGGGCGAGGGCGCCCGTGCCACACAGCCGATTTATTGTCCCAGAATCAGCGGCAGGCCATTCTTGTTGTTGCCGATCACAACCACTTTGCTATTTGGGCTTTTTGCGAGATTTTCCGTGGCCTCGATCCCTTTCCACTCCAGCAGTTGCGGGCTGATGCCCTGGGCAACTATTTGCTGGAAGTCGCGGATGCCTTGGGCCTCGATGCGTTTTCGCTGGGCTTCCTGCGTTTCTTTTTGCAGCTTGAAGTTCATGGCGAGCGCATCCTGTTCGGCTTGCTGCTTGGCTTCGATGGAAGATTTCAGCGTGAGCGGGAGCTGAATGTCGCGCAGCAAGATGCTTTCTACCAGGACTCCGCGAATTCCCAGAATGCCCGCCATCTGATCGTGAATTTGCTTGGCCACCATTTCACGTTCGCCGGTGTAGAGCGCATTGGCGGTGTGGGAGGCGGTAGCTTCGCGGATGGCGGCGCGCAGGTTGGGTTCGATCAGCACGGTCTCATAGCTGGGGCCGATCTTCTGATAGACGTCGGAGGCTTTTTCGGGATCGAGATGGTAAATCAGAGAAGTGTCGAGATTCATCACCAGACCTTCGCTGGAGGGAACGCTGGCGGATTCCTTGATCTCCTGCGTGCGGATGGACATTTCGTTGTTGGTCTTGAAGGGATTAATGAGATGCATACCCTCGGGCAGGACCTCGCCGGTCACACGCCCGAACAGGGTAAGTACACCGACGTGTCCGGACTCGACGCGCGTCACCGAGGCAAAGAGCAGAATGATCAGCAAGAAGCCGGCTACCGCCAGGCCGACCAGGCGCAGGAATGGGTTGGGATTGAAGTTGATGACTCTTCCGCCAGCATTGAATGTTCCCATGGAGCACCCCCGAGGACAGTGTAGTGAAGGGTGAGGGGTCTGCGAAGTGACTTGGTGGGGACGCCGGAGGGCGGCTCATTGCCGGGTCTCCACAGTGCAAAAAACTGCACATTGACACGCGAGCCGTAGCGTTGTAATGTTCGCTACGCGCTGGCTACTACCGCGCATCGTTGCGCCCGCGAATGCCCTCCCCATTCTGCCCAGCAACAACTCGCGGGGCGTTAACTCCCAGTCTAAGGACATAATCCGAATGAATCGACCTTGTGCGGTACGCTGCTTTCCCAACTTCTTACTTATCCTGGCGGTTTCCGCGGCCATGGCCATTCCGGCAAGCGCGCAATTCAAGTTAACGCAGATCAGTACTGACACTTTCACTGACACCGACGCCCAGCATCAGACCGAGGTTGAGCCCTCAACGTTTGCCTGGGGAAATACCATCGTGAGCTCGTTCCAGGTGGGCCGCATTTATAGCGGTGGGGGTTCGGACATTGGGTTTTCGACGTCGACCGACGGAGGCAAGACCTGGACTGCCGGTTTCCTACCTGGCCTGACCGTGAACTATCAAGGTGGGAGCAACTCTGCGGCGAGTGATGCGTCAGTGGCATACGACGCGGCCCACGGAGTTTGGCTGATCTGCACGCTTCCGATTGGGAACAATGATCTGGTGGCGGTGAGCCGCTCGACGGACGGGATCCATTGGGGAACGCCGATTCTGGTAACCAGCAGCATCGATTCCGATAAGAACTGGATTGTCTGCGACAACACCAGCACCAGCAAGTACTACGGCAACTGCTATGTTGAGTTTGACAGCCCGGATTTTGGAGATTTGGTGTACATGAGCACCTCCACCGACGGTGGACAAACCTGGAGCGCGGCGAAGAATACAACCGATACCCTTTACGGCATTGGCGGCGTGCCGCTGGTGCAGCCTAATGGCAACGTAGTGGTGCCAATTGTGAACTTGGAGACAGGCGGCATGTCGGCGTTCAGTTCGAGCAATGGCGGGTCCAGCTGGGGCAACACGGTGAATATTTCGGATGTTGAGGAGCATGGCGAAGCGGGCGGCCTCCGAAGTGCGGGTTTAGTAGGTGCGAATATCGACGGCGCGGGGAACCTCTACGTAGTTTGGTCAGATTGCCGCTTCCGCAGCGGTTGCAAGGCGAATGACATTGTGTTGAGCACATCCGCGAATGGAACTACGTGGACTGCTCCCGCGCGGCTGCCGGTCGTACCCACCACCAGCGCCGTAGATCTGTTCATCCCCGGGATAGGCATCGATCCCACAACGTCCGGGGCATCGGCGCACATAACCGTTACCACTTACGCTTACTCCAACACGAACTGCAGCTTTTCGACCTGCCAGCTCTACGTGGGATTCACCACCTCGCAGAATGGAGGAAAGACGTGGACGGCGGGGAAGGTTCTCGGCGGGCCGATGAGCCTAAGTTGGCTGCCGAATACTTTCTCGGGATACATGGTGGCCGATTATCTTAGCGTCGCCTATGCCAATAGCGAGCCGTTCGGAGTGTTTGCTGTGGCCAAGGCGTTGTCGGGCGGAAAGTTCAATCAGGAAATGTACACCACCACCACGCCGTTGCTGGCCGCGGCCAATGAGCCCACGTTCAGTGGAGAGAACGACAAGCCGATTCCGGGCGTGAAGGGCGACAAGGGACCGCGAAAGTACTACGACGATGATGGCGAGTACCCCATCCCGCAGAAGAAGATGGCGCGGAAGGCTAGCAAGTAGGGTTTCATCCCATTTGTTTGTTCGTTCCACCCTTCGAAACGCGCGAAGGGTGGGGCAGCTGTTCTCCGCTTAAAATTTCTCCCGCCTTCCGGTAGTCTGTGTCTCGATGCTCCGAAATCCCACTCGCCAGATTGTGTCCGCGGATAATTCCGCACCGCAGGTTTCACTGGCGGAGCTTGCGTTCGTCTGTTTGAAAGTGGGCATGATCGCCTTTGGCGGGCCTCCTTCGCAGATCGCCATGATGCGGGACGAGTTCGTCCGCAGGCGGCAATGGATTACGGAAGCCGATTTCCTGGACCGGCTGGGTGCGGCAAATCTGATCCCCGGCCCTAGCGCTACCGAAGTGGCGATCTTTATCGGTCACGCGAAGCGGGGCTGGGCTGGACTTCTGGTGGCAGGCTGTTGCTTCATTGTTCCGGCGGCCGCTCTGGTCACGCTCATTGCCGCCGTGTATGTTGGTTACGGATCGCTGCCGCAGGTCGCAGGCGTTTTGTACGCCATCAAAGCTGCGGTGATTGCGGTGATTTTGCAAGCGGTGTGGAGTCTTGGCCGCACGGCAGCTAAAACCAATCTTCTCGCGTTCATTGGAGCGGGGGCGATTGTGCTCAGCGCCCTCGGAGTGGCTCCGCTGATCGTGCTTGCGATCGCCGGAGCGGCGTCGGGTGCCGCGTTCTGGCTTATGAGGCGACCCACAGTCGGGTTGTCGGCTGCCCCGCTCTCCGTGAAGGTCGGGTTGCTTGCGGGAATAGCCGCCGTCGCGACCGTTCCAGTCAGCCTGCTCCGGTTATTTCTTTCATTCTTGAAAATCGGGTCAGTAGTGTTCGGGAGCGGGTACGTCCTGCTTGCGTTTCTCAGGGCAGAGTTTATTCACCATCTGCACTGGGTGACCGAGAAACAACTGATTGATGCGGTGGCCGTGGGGCAATTCACTCCCGGGCCGGTGTTCACGACGGCCACCTTTATTGGCTACCTGGTTGCGGGAATACCTGGCGCAGTGGTAGCGACGGTGGGCATCTTCTTGCCGGGATTTGTGTTCGTTGCTTTGAGCGGGCGCATGCTTCCCAAGCTCCGGCGGTCCCCGTTAGCGGCTGCGGTTTTGGATGGAGTGGTGGTCGGATCCTTGGCCCTGATGGCCGTAGTAGCCTGGCAACTGGGGCGTGCGGCCATCGTGGACTGGATTACAGCAGCGATTGCCACAGTGAGCGCAGGGTTGCTGTTGCGCTTTCGAATCAATTCAGCATGGATTGTCGGCGGGGCGGCGGTGATTGGATGGTTAGTGGGGGCGTGAGTTCAAGCCGCGTGCGCCCGTGGGCTTTTCGAAAAACCGTGAAAAGGTGGGGAGCCGACGGTAGCCTACGGCGTCACCTCGAAGACGACGCCGCAACCGAAGAAGCCGCAACTGAGGTCACCACCATCGCTGGTGGTGCCATAAAGATTGCCGGCTGCATCGCGGACCAAACCGCCCAGGGGATTGGCGCCATCCGGTGAGGCGTCGAAATTGTGCAGGATGGTAAATTTGCCGGTGGTGTCGATTTCGAAGACAGTCCCATAGCCGTTCGTCCCGCCGTAGTAGGTGGTGCCGTAGATGTTTCCGGCGGGATCGGCGACCACGCTGGCCACGGGATTCTCCCCGTCCGGCGTGCCGGCAAAACTGTGAAGCAAGCTGAAGTGGCCGGTCCGGTCTATCTTGAAAACGGTGCCGTAGCCGCCGGCAGCGCCGCCGTACTTGGTGGTGCCGTAGCCGTTCCCGGCGGAGTCTGCAGCTAATCCGGCATAGGGATCTTCACCGTCGGGCGTCCCGGAAAAACTGTGAAGCAAGGTGAGATTGCCGGTTTTGTCGAGTTTGAAAACAGTGCCATAGCCACCCCCGGTGCCTCCGAAGACGGTGGTCCCGTAAAGATTGCCAGCCGGATCTCGAATCAATGGCGCTTCCGGATCTTCTCCGTTAGGAGTTCCCGCGAAGCTGTACAGAATGCTGAATTGCCCATCCGCATGCTGCTCGAACACAGTGCCATAGCCGCCCGCCGATCCGCCGTATTGTGTGGTGCCGTAGCCGTTGCCCTGAGGGTCACCAATCAAACTGCCGCGCGGATCCGAACCATCGGGGTTGGAAGCGAAACTGTGCGGCAGGGTCAATTGGCCGCTGTGACTGAACTTGAACACCGTGCCATAGCCGCCCGCTGTGCCGCCATAGAGGGTGGTTCCATACAAATTGCCGGAGCGATCGGCGGTCAAGCCGGTAACAGGATCTTCTCCGTCCGGCTCGCCTGCAAAGCTGTACAAGACGCTTTCGTGGCCGGCGGTATCGAGCTTGTAGATGGTTCCGTAACCGCCCTCCGTTCCGCCGTATTGAGTGGTGCCGTAAAGATTTCCAGCTGCATCGAGAATGGGAGCGGCATCGGGCTGCCATCCCTGAGCTTCATTGGTGAAGGTGTAAAGCACGGTGAACGTCTGCGCTTGCGCCGCAGAGACGGCCATGGCGGCGGATGCAAGAACGATGGCCGTGGCAACGATGATGGCGGCGAGCGATCGTTTTGTTGAGACGCCGGGTGGGTTTTGTGAGGCGTTCTGCATACGTTCCTCCATGATCCGGACAGACTTGGCCAAGCGGGTAACATTGTAGCCTAGCTGCAGGCCAGCCCAGTCGTGAAAATGCCGATCAGTCGCGGTTTGCAGCCGATTTCCACATTTGCGATTTCTGGTTCTGAGCCGAGATTGGAAAGTTGCGAGACAAACAAATCCAGCCTGCTTTTGCAGTTGCAGCGAAAATAGAAGGGTGGCTTGCACCAAATCCGGTCACACGCTTGTGGAGTGGCTGCACCTGCCTGCATTTACGGCGGTTACGAGTCGCGGTTTTTGGTTGACTCTGAAAATAGAAAGCGTACAAAGGCAATCGTTCTTTGACACGTTCTAGAGTTTACCCGGTTGGTGCGGCGTCCGGGGCTCAAGCGAAGTCACTCTGCGGCATCGCAAGATGAAAAGTGGAGAGGGTGAGCGAGGGTCTTATAGCCAGGTGCTGGTCGAGGCGAACAGGAACATCACGTCAAAGGCAAGATAGAGTCCCGAGGCGTTGAACTGGTTTATCCGGTTGGCGGTTAGCCCGGAGCCCGAGCAACAATCGCAGCATCGCATGCCGCAAGGCGAACGATGAAACGCAGGTTGGCAAGGGTCTAAAGCGAGCTACTGGCCGAGACGAATGAGTTCAACATCACCTCGGGACTCTTAATTGTTAGTCGCGCAAAGTCTATCCCGTGCCGGCCCCCGCGTGCTTCGCGCTTGGGTTTTTCCCCTCACCAGTTTTCGCGAGGAAGCGTTCCAACTCGTCAAACAGCAAGCGCGATTGTATGGGCTTAGACAAATATCCATCAAATCCCGAACTCAACACCTTCTCGCGGTCGCCCTGCATGGCATAGGCAGTCACGGCCAGCACAGGCAGCGAGGCGAGCGCCGGATTCTCACGGATTCGGCCGACCGTGGCAAAGCCATCCAGGACGGGCATGTCGAGGTCGAGCAGCAGGATGTCAGGGCGCGATTCCTCGATCCGCCTGAGGGCCTCCTGCCCGTCGCAGGCCTCGGTCACGCAGTGTCCACGGGTTTCCAGCAACTCGCGCAAGAGTTCCCGGTTGACGGGATTATCTTCGGCGATCAGGACGTTACTCACGAGTGACCCGCGGCCTTTCCGCGTTCACGGCCGCGAACCAGACGGTCCACCTCTACCAGGAGTTGCTGGTGCCACGATCCGTTCTTCTGAAACATGGCCTGGGTTTCACGGTTGAGAAGCTCCCGCTCTTCCGGTGTCAGGGCCTTGGCGGTCATGATGAAGACCGGCAGATCTTTGAGGTTGGGCGCTTGCCGAATATGGTGAATGACCTCGAAGCCGTTCATGCCGGGCATCAGAAGATCCAGCATCACCCCTCCCACGATCTTGGCAGACAGTACCTCGAGCGCCCGCGCCCCACTGCGCACGCTTTGCGTCTCATATCCTGCCGAGCGCAGGGTCTCCTCGAGCAACTCCAGGGTTGCGGGATCGTCGTCCACCAGCAGAATGGAGGCGTCATCGTCGGCTCGGGCCGCCACGTGTTTGTTAATGGTTTCCAGCAGCAGCGCTTTGCGAATAGGCTTGACCAGGTAGTCTGCTGCACCCAAGGCGAATCCCACCTGCTTCTGGTCCACGATGGAAACGATAATGACGGGGATGCTGTCAGTGTCCGGATTCTTTCTCAAGGCTATCAGGGTTTCGAAACCGCTTCCCTCCGACATCAACACATCCAAAGTGATCGCATCCGGACGCAGATCCTGCGCCATCTTGACTGCTTCGGCGCCGGATGCGGCCACAGCCGTGCGATACTCGGAATCTAGGTAGCTGGAGATTAACTCCCGTGCTGAAACTTCGTCGTCCACGATGAGGATCAACGGTTTGCTGACGCTGCTTGAGGCCACGGACGGGAGGGCCGGGCGGGCTGAAGCAGCCTTCGTTCCGGCTGCGGCGGGTAGAGTGAAGGCGAAGCGGCTGCCCTTGCCCAATTCGCTCTCCACACAAATCTTGCCGCCTTGCTGTTCCACCAGCCGCTTGGTGATGGCCAGCCCCAGGCCTGTGCCTTGCTGCGCGGATCTTGAATTGCCCTCCACCTGCCGAAACTCTTCGAAGATCATTCGCTGGTCCTCTGGTCGAATTCCAATACCGCTATCGCTGACCGAGACTTCGACCCGCGCTCCGGCTTCATGATAGTCGACGGAGATTGAGCCGTCTGTGGGAGTGAACTTCACCGCGTTACTCAGCAGGTTATAGAGGATTTGCTTGAAGCGGACGCGATCGGCATGAATTGATGCTTCGCTCCGCGAGGTCTGCTGAACCTGAATGTTTTTTGCCATGGCCAGAGGACGAATGGTGGACAGAACCTCCGGTAAAGCATCCGCGACCTTGAAGTCTTCGCAGCGGAATTCCAGCTGGCCCGCCTCGATCTTGGAAAGATCCAGAATGTCATTGATCAGCTGCAAGAGGTGGGCCGAGCCTTGCCTGATGTGATCCACGAAACGCTTCTGTTTGTCATTGAGCTGGCCCGGCGTTCCCTCGGCCAGGAGGTCCGAAAACCCTACAATCGCATTCAACGGGGTGCGCAATTCATGGCTCATGTTGGCCAGGAACTTACTCTTCAGCTGGTTGGCGCGTTCGACTTCGCGATTGCGCAGGTCGAGCTCATGGTTCTGCCGCTCGATCTGTTGCTGCACCTGCTTGCGCTCGGTCACGTCGGTGACCACGCCCATCATCCGAATCGGCTGACCCTGCTCGTTCCGGAAGACCTCGCCTTTCGCCGAAATCCAGCCCAATGCCTGGTCCGCTCGAATGATTCGGCATTCGAACGCAAGGTGTCCGGTCCGAAATGCCTCCTCAAATCGTTGTTTCACAAGCTCGTGGTCCTCAGGAACCACATGATCGAAGAAAATCCTCTGGCCCCAATTGGGAAGAAGGGATTTGTAGCCAAAAATCCGGTCATGCTGGAGTGAACGCCATGCCCGGTCGGCAACCAAGTCCAGATCCCACACACCCACTTCGCCGGAGGTGGAGGCGAGAGTTAGCCTCTTTTCGCTCTCCCGCAGCAGTTCTTCCGACCTCTTCTGTTCGGTAACGTCCCTGGTGATCTTAGAAAATCCCCGCAATTTGCCGGTTTCGTCGAGCAGCGTGGTAATGCGCACGTCAGCCCAGAACCGGGCACCGTCCTTGCGCAGCCGCCAACCTTCTTCTTGATAACTGCCAGTCCGGATCGCCCTCTCCAATGCGCGCGCCGGCTTGCCGCTCTGCACGTCTCCAGCAGAATAGAAACAGGAGAAGTGTCGTCCTATGATTTCATTGGCTTTATAACCTTTGATGCGTTCTGCTCCCGGATTCCAGCTCGCCACTTTCCCGCAAGGATCGAGCACAAAAATCGCGTAATCCTCGACGCTGTCTACCAGAAGACGAACTTGCTCCGTACTTTCTCTCAACGCTTTATCCGCCCGTTTGCGTTCTGTGATGTCCCGTATGAAGCTGCTGAATATCCACTGCCCTCCGAACTCGACTGGCGAGGTCGCCACCTCGACGGGGAACTCGTTACCGTTGCGGCGGAGCATCGTAGTTTCCGTGCGTTGCCGCAGCAGCATCCCCTCACCCGTGGCCAGGAAATGTTGAAGGCCTTGCTCGTGCTCCTCGCGAAACCGTTGCGGCACAATGATCTCGGAGAGCCGCCGACCCAGCGCCTCCTGAGAAGACCAGCCGAAGGTTTTTTCGGCTTCCGAGTTCCAATTTGTTATCAGGCCTTCCGCATTCGTGGTGATAACGGCGTCGAGGGCGGTATTGATTACTAAGCGCAGCCGCTCTTCGCTGGCTTCTAGAAGGGAGAATCGACGGTCGACCAGCGAAGTTAGCACGGCGATGCCGAGGACCGTGCACGTCACCAACGTTATTCCGGTGATACCCAGCGAGGAGACGCTTACGGCATGCGTTAGGTCCGGCGTCTTACCGGTAAATCTAAAACCGGCGGCCGCCATGCCGGTGTAATGCATGACCGGAATCGCAGCTCCCATCAACACTGCGCTCGCTATTTTCGGGAGTCGTTCTCCCTTGACGTCATCGCGAAAACGGAACGTGAGCCAAAGAGCTACATAAGAAATCCCAATGGCAAGTACCACGGAAAGTAGAAAGAGGCTGGAAGAGTAATAGCACTCAGCCGGAAGCCGCATCGCTGCCATGCCGGTGTAATGCATAGTTGCGATCCCAGTGCCCATAATGACGCTGCCCACCAGAGCTTTTTGGAATCCCATTCTCTCGCGGCTCACGACAAAGAGCGCACTGGCGGAGGCGAACACAGCAGCCAACAGGGACAGCAGTACCGTGGGCCAATCGTAGAACACCGGAACCGGCAAGCTGAAGGCTAGCATGCCGATGTAGTGCATTGACCATATCCCGGTCCCCATCGCCGCGGCGCCCCCAAAGAGCCACGCGAGCCGGATTCTGCCGTGTGCGGCGGTTACCCTGGAGGCCAAATCAAGTGCGGCGTACGAGGCGAGCACGGCGAGCAAAACGGATAGAACAACCAGACGATGGTCGTAGGAGCCGTTAATTGCCCACCCAACATTAGTCATATGCCCCCCAACTTACTCAATGTTGCCGAAGTCCATTCTCTTCAGCTTTACGAAAGCTTTTACGACCCAATCAGCCTTTACGACTCATTGGAGCCTCACGTTTCACGCCCTCGAAAAGCCCTGGGCAGCTTGCGCGGATTTGCCGATCGCTAGCTGCATGGGGATGCGTACGCTAGCTGTCTCCTGTACGCCTCGAACTTTCTCAAAATTCTCCAGGCGCTCAATCCACGTCCGCGTGAGAGCGGTGCCCCCCCTGAGGATTATGAGATTCCCATCCAGGCTTCGAATGTCCTCGTTGAGAACCATCCCGGTATGCAGCTTTCGGATGGGCAGTCGCTGCACCTCGAACTCGGATTGTTTTGGAGAATAGTCATGGAGCGCATCCAACAAACGAGGGTCGAATCGGTCTGACATTCTGAGCTGAGCCAGTGCAGATTGAGGAGCGATTCCGCGGTAGACTCGTTGATCCAGTTCCAATGCCAAATGAAGCATGTAAGCGCCCTGGTTAATCTGCTTTATAGTGGACGGCTCTGACTCCGGGTGCTGCTGTCTGCGGATCATTTCAGCTACGACTTCCAAGCGGGGGATGTTCGAGAGAAGGTGAGCGCCTGTCTCCGGGTGGGCGCGAAACATCCGATCCTCATCGGGCGTTAGTTCTCCACCACTGTAGGCCTTTTCGAAAACCTCCTCCGGCAGGGCCATGCACCCCACCAGGCACAACCTCGCGGCGAGGTCGTACTGCCAGGGGTCCGCGGACGCCATCTGTTTTGTCGCCCGCAAGACAATCTCACGAATAACACGGGATCGCACCGCCAACGCTGGCGATGTGAACTCGACCAATTCCCAAAGAGTGCCGACTGCCCCGCTAAGAGTCTTCTCCAGAAGGTCGTGTTCGGCTTGCTGGGCACGGCGCAACTTGAGGTGGGTCTCAACACGTGCTTGTACTTCTTCGAACCGAATGGGCTTGGAGATGTAATCGACACCCCCCGAACGAAATCCCTTCACCTTGTCTTCGGTCGCGTCCAGGGCGCTAATGAAAATCACGGGAATGCCAGAGAGCTGGGGGTTGGCCTTCACCCGTTCGCAGACCTCGTAGCCGTTCATTTCCGGCATATTGATGTCGAGCAGAATGAGGTCTGGGGGTTCCCGCAGCGCGGCATTGAGTGCCGCCCTGCCAGTGGTGAGTGACCGTACTGCATACTGCTGGAGCTGAAGCATTTCCCCCAGAAGTTCGAGGTTCGTGGGATTGTCATCCACGATCATGATGTTGCCTCGGGGCAATGAGTGCTCCGCTGTCGGTGGCATGTTTCCTCCCGTTTCCAGTCTGATCCGCCTGCCCTACATCTGTCGGAAAACTTCCGTGCAGCGTGGGCGACTCACTCGAACTTTGCGTACTGCTGGGGGGAGGTAATCGGTTTTAGACTGCTCCTCAGTGACCTGCCTCGGCGCTCTTAGCCAGCAGATTGAGAGCGCCGCTGGTGATGAGCCGCTCGAATTCGTTGAAAATTCGGGGGTCCCACCATCCCTTGGCCACTTCCTGATTCATAATCTGCAACGCCTCGGTCATCGATAAAGCGGCCTTGTACGGACGCTTGGTGGTCAGGGCGTCGTAAACATCAACGACCTGGAGGATCCTGGCGGTGACCGGGATGCCGTCTCCGCGAAGCCCATCGGGGTATCCCGAGCCATCAAGTTTTTCGTGGTGATGGCGGATAATGGGGAGCACAGCGCGGAATGACTTCAGGGGCGCGCAAATACGCTCTCCCACGACGGGATGTTCCTGCATCAGTTTCCACTCTTCGGGCGTGAGCTTGCCGGGTTTCAGCAGAATTGCGTCGGGTACGGCGACTTTACCGATGTCGTGGACGATGCCCGCGCGGCGCAGCGCGATAATCTGCTCTTCCGGCAGGCACAGATGTTCGCCCAGGCTCACGGAATAATTCATCAGGCGTTCGCAATGTCCGTACGTGTAAGGATCTTTGCCCTCAATGCTGCGTGCCAGGCTGAACAGAACGGACTCGGCACGTTCTAATTCATCGGTACGGTGCTTGAGCTTGATCAGCGACCGGACACGAGTGAGCAATTCAGTACGATCCACGGGGCGAGTCAGGAAGTCATCCGCGCCCACGCGGATGCCTTCAATGCGGTCCTGCTTGTCGGAAAGCGCGGTCACCAAGACCACCGGAATCAGGTAAGTGTCGGGGTTGGCCTTTATTTTTGCGCATACTTCGAAGCCATTGAGGTGTGGCATCATGACGTCGAGTAGCACCAGATCGATATTGACCAGGTTCATGTTCTCAAGCGCAGCAGCGCCGTCGTCGGCGGTGAGGACATTGAATCCCTCCGAACTAAGGAGTTCGTCAAACAATTCGCGGTTCGCGGCTTGATCGTCTGCGACCAAGATCGTCCCGTAAACATATTGTTGTGACGGCAACATCACTTCCTCACTTCATTAATCCGGATATCTCAGGGTCACATAAGTAGAAAGGGTACCGCTAGGTTACGGAAGTTTTCGGGGAAGAGGCTGAACCTATAGCGGTATATTCCCGTGCTTCTTAGGCGGGTTCTTGTCCCTCTTGGTTTCGAGCATCTCCAGCGCCTGGATCAGTTTCTTGCGCGTCTCCCGCGGTTGGATGACGGCGTCGACATATCCGCGCTCGGCGGCTACGTAGGGGTTGGCGAAGCGGTCGCGGAATTCTTCTATTTTCTTTTGACGGGTCTCGGCGCGGTTCTCGGCTTTCTCTAGCTCCCGCTTGTAGACAATGTCCACTGCGCCTTCGGGGCCCATCACGGCAATTTCCGCGGTCGGCCAGGCGTAGTTCACATCCGTGCGGATGTGCTTCGAGGCCATCACACAGTACGCGCCGCCGTAGGCTTTGCGGGTGATGACCGTCACCTTCGGCACCGTGGCCTCGGCAAAGGCGAACAGCAGCTTCGCGCCGTGCTTGATGATGCCGCCGTACTCTTGATTCGTTCCCGGCAGAAATCCGGGGACGTCTTCGAAAGTCACCAGCGGAATGTTGAAGCAGTCGCAGAAGCGCACGAAACGCGCGCCCTTAATCGACGCATTAATATCGAGCGTGCCGGCGAGGAATGCCGGTTGGTTGGCGACGATGCCCACCGGACGTCCGTTGAAGCGGGCGAAGCCTACGACGATGTTCTTAGCGTAGTGTTCCTGCACTTCGAAAAAATAACCGTCGTCAACCACGGTGTGGATCACATCTTTAATGTCGTACGGCAGGTTCGACTGGTCGGGAACCAGGGTGTCGAGGGCAGCGTCGGCACGGTCGATGGGATCGTTGCACGGCTTCCGTGGCGGATCGTCTACGTTGTTCGACGGGATGAAACTCAGCAGCTCGCGAATCATCGACAGACATTCGGCGTCGTCGTGCGCCCGAAAGTGGGCCACGCCAGAAATTTCGTTGTGCGTACTGGCTCCGCCGAGCTGGTCTTTGGTGACTTCCTCGTGGGTAACGGTCTTAATTACGTCGGGTCCGGTGATGAACATGTAGGAAGTCTTGTCCACCATGAGAATGAAATCGGTGATGGCAGGCGAGTACACTGCGCCGCCGGCACAGGGGCCCATGATGGCCGAAATTTGCGGAATGACTCCACTGCAGAGGGTATTGCGGAGAAAGATGTCAGCGTATCCGGCCAGCGACATGACGCCTTCCTGAATGCGGGCACCGCCGGAGTCATTCAGGCCGATGACGGGAGCGCCCATTTTGGCGGCGAGGTCCATAATTTTGACGATCTTGCCGGCGTTGGCTTCGGAGAGAGATCCGCCGAAGACAGTGAAGTCCTGGGCGAAGACGAATACAACGCGGCCTTCGATGCGGCCGTGTCCTGTAATGAAGCCGTCGCCGTAAACCTTTTGCTCAGCCATGCCGAAGTCGGGGGAGCGGTGGGTGACCAGCTTGTCGGTTTCTTCGAAGGTGCCTTCGTCGAGCAGGAACTCAATGCGCTCGCGGGCCGACATTTTGCCTTCTTTGTGCTGGCGTTCGCGGCGTTGCGGGCCGCCGCCATCTTCGGCGAACTGATTGCGCTTCTGGAGTTCGGCCAGCTTTTGTTGGCGATTCATGAAGAGGAATTATAGCGGGGAAAGGCAATCGCGCCGCGGATCAACGCGGATTTCGTCGCGGATTAGAAAATCGCAAACCACACAGGACGCGAAGGGGACAAAGGAAGAAACACCCGGAAGGCACACCACCGACCAGAAACTCAGGGAACAGTTCACGGTTCTCAGTTGTCAGTTCGCAGTGGAGAGCCTACTCCATACTCGAGCCCATGGGATCGTAACGGTATCTCTTGCCGTCGAAGTAAACCATCGAGGTCATGGCTTCGCCGCCGGTTTCCTCCACATAGATGGCCATGCGGGCTTTCTTTTTGACCAGCATCTTTCTGATCATGACGTCGCGAAAAGGAATGTTCACCAGCATGAACTTTGCTTTGGGGACGGCGGCGTGCCAGGCGTCGGGCCCGGAGCCGTGGATTACGAGCAGCGAGAAGCCGCGGCGCTGCGGATCGTCGGCGACGAATGCAGTGGTCACCTTGGGATTACCGTAGCCAAAGAAGGCGTCGTAGGGATCGATGACGACGTAGTTGTTCTCGGCCTGATCCATCAACGGACTGGTACAGTGCGCCGGAATGACGATATCTTCCACGCCGTCACCGTCAAGGTCTCCGCGAACTGACGGCATACCGATGAGCTTGCAGTTGGAACCGAACTGCTGCTCGACGAAGGCATTGTCAACGTTTGGCTCGGGGGTCTTTTGTGCCTGTGCGGCTGCTCCGAAGCCGATAGCCAATGCGCAAACTGCAAAAACAAATCGAGGGAATGACATGTTTCTAATTTAGACCGGCTAGCGGCTGGGCGATACAGCACTAAAGTCACCGGCGGGCACGGTCGCGGGTCTGGCGTCATCGCTCGTCAGCGGGGCTTGAAATGCTCCCAACCTTGCGGGAGAAGTTTGTTCCGTGCGGCGCCGTGGATTAGTAGCATCTGCTTTTCACGGCAGATGCGGCCAATCTCGGTTATCGAAACGCCGGCAATTTGGGCCGGTACGCTCTTGCCGGGCGGGGCCGTGAACAGCAGTTCATAATCATCGCCGCCGTGCAGGGCGGATTGCAGATCAACTTCGTGCGAGGGCTTGCCAATGCGGGCGAAGGGAATGGACTCGGCATGGATCTCGGCTCCCACGCCGCTCTCTGCGCAGATGTGCGCGAGGTCGGTGGAGAGACCGTCGCTGATGTCAATCATGGCGGAAGCCAGGCGCTTTTGACGCAAGAACTCTCCAACTGCGACCCGGGGCTCAGGGTGAAAGTGCTGAGGGAAGTCGGCGACGCGAAGTTTGGGTCCCGACTTGTGCCCGGCAAAGAGCAATCGCAGGGTTGCGGCGGCGCCACCGAGTTCTCCAGTTACGTAAATGGGGTCCCCAGGCCTGGCACCCGAGCGCAGAATGGCTTTGCCCTTTGGAACCGAGCCGACGACGACGATATCGGCTAGAATTCCGGCGGGAGACTGGGCAACGTCGCCTCCACCCAGGGTCATCTGAAACCTATCAGCCAGCCTAAGCAGGCCAGCGAGGAAGCGGTCGACCCAGCTCTGTGGCAGATTCTGCGGCAGCGCGAGCGACAGAAATGTAGCCAAGGGCCGGCCTCCCATGGCGGCAATATCACTAAGGCCGCGGGTTAGGCAGCGATGGCCGACGGTCTCGGGAGGATGCCACTGGCGCCGAAAGTGGACATTCTCAAGGCTGAAATCGGTGGTCACGAGCGCTTCGTGTCCGGTCGGGATGCGAAGGGCGGCGCAGTCGTCGCCAATACCGACGCGAACCGCAGCCCCTCGTTTTGCCTGGGAACGCACCCGCTCGATGATCGACTTTTCACGGAGAGGCAAGCGAATTCAAATATATAAGATGAGGCCATGGTCCGGGCCGGGCAGAGTGGGAAGCAAGTCCCGCAACGGCACCGAAAGCGCCTGAAGGTAACCGGCCGGATGGCCGTGATGGTTACCCCGCCCTGGGACGATCATCGTTACCCCACCTTCCGTAACCCGGGTATTGTGTCCTATGTCATTGACAGGCAGGGACCTGCTTTGTTACCGTGACCTTGCTGTTTCCCAAACATCTTTGGCCGACCTTTAGCGTTGCACGGACGGGTACCTGCGACGCACAGCAATTTTGGGCCTGAGACTGGTTCTGGTAGGAGAAGTCGAACCATGGGGTTCGCTTCCCGTTGAGGTAAGGATGCCGGGATCAGGACGCAGGGATTGTCAATGACCCGAAAGGCTGGGAGTTTTGCCGGTCCTGACGACATAAAAGGAGTATATTGCGCAAGCGTTTCTACATTCTTTTCGTAGCGCGCGGTGAAGATGGGCAGTTGCGCAAGATCCCCATCCCGGTTCATTACCTGTACGTACTGGTGGTGGGGGCGGCGATTGGCGGTCTGAGTCTGACCGGGATCGCCAGTTCCTACCTGCGCATGCTGCTGAAGGTTTCTCACTTCAACGAGCTGCGCGCCCAAAAAGACGAGTTGAAGAACCGCTATACCCAGCTGGAGCAGGTCGCCAAGGAACGGGACATTCAGGTCGCATCCCTGGGATCGCTGGCCAACGAAGTTTCTTCGCTCTATGGTTTAAAGACCGATCCCATCCTTACCCCGGCCACCGACACCTTGCAGGACTCGCAAGTCACCTCGTCGCTTGACCGCCTGTACACCCTGAAAGACACCGCTTTGAGCGGGGCGGCAGCCACCGGCATCTCTCTCGGGCTAACGCGCGACGCCACCACGGCGGACTGGTTACGGGCCAACTCTGCGCCCAGTCTATGGCCGGTGGAAGGGCCGGTGACGGGCTCGTTCGGCGAGCGCACGGATCCGTTCAACGGTGAGGGCGCGTTCCACAGCGGCGTTGATATTTCCGCCTCGTACGGCCAGGCGGTGATCGCGCCCGCCGATGGCGTAATTCTGTTTGCGGACTTCCTGGGCGGTTATGGACGGGCGATTGTTATGGACCATGGCCACGGCATCACCACCCGCTACGGACACTTGGCGAACTTCGCGGTCGCCATTGGGCAGTATGTACACCGCGGCGATACCATTGGATACGTTGGCCTGAGCGGCCGCAGCACCGGGCCGCATCTGCATTACGAAGTCCGCATCAACGATACTCCGGTCAATCCCCACAAGTATCTGCGTCTCACCTTCGCCCATAGCGGCGGATTCGCAGCGGGAAGCTGAGGGAGCTTTCAGCTCTCGGCCGTCAGCTCACAGCTAGAAACCCGCAACTGGCATTGGTCGTTCCGATTACTGCCGCGCCCAGTGAAGAAGGTTTAGCTGATGGCTGAAAGCTGACAGCTATTGCCTTAAGCCCATCCACCTTTCTGAAACCACGATCGAGTTGCCGGGATTCTGCGGGTCGTAGCGGACCGAAGTGGGCAGCCCCAGACGGCAGGAATGAAGGTTGATGAGCTGGCGCAGGTAGGTGACGTCCTGCGAGGCTTCGTAAGACACCCCGGCGACGTCGTACTGGAAAATCAGTAGAACGGACTGTTTGTCCTCGACGCGCGGAAGCTCTTGAACATCGATGACGGTGCCGTCGGTGATGCGGCCAATGCGGTCGAGCCACTCGCGGCGCTCGCTTTCCAAATCTTCTGGGCTTTTGGGCTTGCGGCGCAAAAGAAGGAAAGCGGCGAACACTACGCCGCAGCCGCCGACCGCTAACGCGTAAAGACGAAACGGATTCATGGAGCTTGCTCTTTCAGCATAAGGCCTGCGGGGCGAATCGGGAAAGAGGGATCAGAGGTCGGTTGTGGACGGAATTTGGACACATCTCCATGGTAGTATCCTGCGGATCATTGCCCCCGGACTATTTGACAGTCAATTTCGTTGGAGGCGTGCAATGCAACTGTCCCGTTTCCTGCTGGCTAGCGTCCTAGCTTGTGCCCCGTCATTGCTGTTGGCCCAAAACGAAAATTCCGTTGCGGACCTGCCGAAACTAGCTGTGGAGCGTTCTCAGTTGGCCTTGCCCGGTTCCCGACCATTCCACATAAAGTTGCGAGTGCGGGAGGGCACCAATCCGGATAACGAAGAGTACAACGGTGACGTCGAGGAATACTGGGCCGCGCCAGACAAATGGCGACGAACCGTCAAGACCGTTTCTTTTTCGCAAACCCTTATCGTTAACGGAGAAAAAACTGAGGAGCATTTGACCGGCCCTTACTATCCGAACTGGATGAGGACCTTGGTCGATGCCGCGCTTGATCCCGGGGCTGCGCTCGAGGGTGTTGATTTGTCGCAATCAACCGACAACCCGGAGCCTACCGCAACGAAAGTTTGCCGACGCTTCGATCTTCGTGCGGGAATGCCACCCGTCAGCAACCGCGTGTTCTCCTCATATTGCTTTCAAAACGGGCTAATCGAGTCGGCGGACCGTCCTGGCTATAGCGCGCGCTACACGAATTACAGGAAGTTTGCGGGAAAGGATGTCGCCTACAAAATAACTGAATACATCGAACCAGGAACTGAGCTTGCTGCCGTTATCACCGAGCTTACCGAGATGGAGAAGGCCGATGACGCCATGTTTGCGATTCAGCAGCCGACCTCCCGATTGCAGACAATACAGACCGACGAGCCAACATTGCGAGCCCTGGCTGTTGATCCACCCGCAATGTTCTGGCCGCCCGTACGCGGTGGCAGGACCGCTGGCGTTCTCAGCATCTACGTTTGCATCGGCAGAGACGGACATGTGCAAGAGACCTATGGGCTGAATTCAGACCATCCGGATATGACCGACGCCGCACGGCAACAGCTGACGAACTGGAAATTCAACCCCACGGTTCAGAACGGCGAACCAGAGCAGGTCGAAGGCATACTCACATTTGCGTATCAAACAAAGATTGGCGACCCCTATCCTGTACTCAGCGACTCGGAGGCGCGCAAACAGGCAGTGAAGATTGTTGAGCCGCACTTTCGTCCGGGGACTCCGAAGGGCATGACTGGAACAGTTCGGGTTCTCGTCGGGGAAGACGGTACAGTTCACTCCACAAGCCCGGAGAATCTGCCGAACGAGCTATTGGGGGCGGTCCTTCAGGCGATCTCACAATGGCAATTTCAGCCGTATTTGAAAGACGGCAAACCTACAGAGTTCAACGCCGATCTGACGTTTTCGGTGAAGTGATTTTCAAGCAGGACTCTTTTTCGCAGCTACCGCCACGGCGACTCCAGCCTTTTCCCAGGGGCGCTTGGGACGCTCGGGAGCCGGCTTGTCGCGATTTTCAATGCGGTCGTAGTGGTAGGACTCGCTGACTGTGCCCAATGATTCGTTGTACAGGACAGGCAGGCCTAGGCCTTCCTTGAGCTCTTCGGTAAACTGTTGCAGTGCTTTCAGATGGTCGGCGGTGGCGGCGATTTCGGTTTTTGAGGTTTTCAGAAACTGCTGATATCCGCGATTGACCAGTTTGGAAATTTCGCTGCCGATCATATAACCGGGATAGGCGAAAATCTTCACGCCGTCGACGCCGTCTTTCTGAATGGCGGCCGAGACGTTGTATTTCTTAAGGAACACGCGGCCCTGAGTGCCGGGAGCTTCGATGAGGTCAAAACCGTGTTCGCGCAGCCAGCTTAGGGCTTCGTCATAGGTCCGAGGTTCTGTCTTGGTTGCCATTTCTTCCTTT
>Ga0070764_10000154_pt1 | contig 23671 bp, 33 predicted proteins | sample HubBroMetageWRM4_FD_67287 | JGI IMG/M metagenome (GOLD analysis project Ga0070764, IMG submission 67287) | Warmed soil microbial communities from the Hubbard Brook experimental Forest, New Hampshire - Hubbard Brook CCASE Soil Metagenome WRM 4 | ecosystem: Environmental > Terrestrial > Soil >... | reverse complement strand
CGATCGCCGGCAACGACAGCACCGTCCAGCGTTTGCCGTCCCCAGAACTCAAAATGCGGCCGGCTAAGTCGTCGTCGTGCCAACGGGTCTGGCAAAGGATGACGCGGCCGTTCGGCATCAGTCGCGTCCGTGCGACGTCGCTGTACCATTGCCAGAGCCGCTCGCGCAGCGACTCGCTCTCGGCATCGGCGCGATCGCGTATCGGGTCGTCGATGATGAGCAAGTCGGCGCCGTAGCCAGTCAGGCCGCCCTCGCAGCCGGTCGCAATCAGAATACCGCCGGCATCCGTCTGCCAGCGGTTCTGCGCACGCGATTCTTCCGACACGGTGCACTCGAACGGCCATCGATCGCTGCGAAGGTATGCGCGCGCCTTGCGCGAGTTGCCCTCCGCGAGCTCGGCGCCGTACGACGCCAGGATGATTTGCCGTCGAGGATTGCGGCCAAGTGCCCACGCGGGCAGCGCTTGCGAAACGTGCATCGTCTTGCCATGCCGCGGCGGCATCATGACGACGAGCCGATCGATCTCGCCCCGTTCAACGGCCTCCAAATGGTCGCACAGCACTCGCGTATGCCGCGTCTGTTCGTAGCTTGGCTCGAGAAGCGCGATGAAGTCCGCGAGCCGTCGCTGCGCCAGCACGACCTGCGCGACTGATGAGAGCGCCGCGTGTACGTCGATCGAGGTCATATGTCGCGCCTCTTGCGTGCCATCAAGCTCTTTTGCCGACGCCGCAAAGACGGCGGCGTGAAGTGCTGCGACCGGCGGTAATCGGAGAGGACTAGGCTTCGCTCGACGGTCTTCTTGAAGCGGCGACAGATGGACTCGATGGTCTCGCCAGGATATGGCTCGACTTTGACGCCGCTAAGCGGCTCGCGCAGCGGACGACGGCCGCGATCGTACATGAAACTCTCCAAAAGGTTGGGGCGCAATGCCGAAGCATCACGCCCCGATCGACCACTAGTCTAGGGAGTCGAAGGCCAACGCGTAACGCTAACGCGAGGGCCGTATCCCTCCAGCATGACGCGGAGGAACGCTTTCACTTACCGTAGCCGCGCATGAAGGGCAGGGGTAACACTGCGACGGAAAGGCGACCTATGACAGATGACGCGCTACAGCCCCACGTCGGCAGTTTGGTCGTCGTGAAGTTCGTCGGCGGGCACGAAGTGCTCGGGAAGCTCGTCGATGATGCGCCGCTTCCAGGTATTCGCTACGCGATCGAGCAGCTTGGAGGTACGAGCTGGACAGGCATACCGGATGCATCTGCCGTCGAATGGCTTCGCCCACTGACCGAACCACCCGAGACGATCAATTGAAGGCGCGCGCCTAGCCGAGCGCCTTTAGCGCGTCGCTCAGGCTCTCGTGCCGCGAGTTGACGTCCGAATACCAGCGCCATCTCCGCTTCACGACGCGCCGACGTTAGACGCGCCTTTTTTTATTGCCAGGGCTTGATTATTGGTGGTTGAACGCATGGCGATGTGGACCGAGCGATCCGATTGGCGCTTCTCATCGGCGTCATAACCGTCACTGCTTCCCGGCCGGCAGCGGCCGATTGTGGTCTGAATACATATCCGCCGTTTAGCGGGTACGGCTATGATTCCGATCAGTGTAAAATAGCGTGGCAGCTCCTCGACTGGAGCAAAGTCATCCAATCATGCACCAGTGACGCTCAAGACGCCGGCGCAGATTTGCACGATTTCACCGGCCTAACCATCTCAGCTCAATCATGGGCAAAAGCGGCGATCGGCTACGACAAAATGGGACAGCCCGAGCTTGCCAGCCAGGCCAGAAGTAAGGCGCTCACCGAGGTTCAAGCCGCCATCGAGGGGTTCAAAAGCGAGAAGCCCACGCCCGACGATGATAGTGCCGAGAGCGCGAGCACTCTTCAGACATCCATCGCAGCGTCAAATTTCTATAGCTCAACCGGTTGCAGTCCGTAATCCGGTCCCTTGTGTCTTCGCCGTCGACGCAGATCGGTCAATCTCGTGACGTTTGGACCGGCCGGATCGATCGTCAGGGGTTCGCGACGAAAGACCCCGCCGACGAGTTCATCCCTCATCGCGGTGATGATTGCACGCTGTTGCGGCACGGTGAGCCGCTGCAGCGTCTCTTTCAGGTGCGCGAGCTCTCGCCGCGCCTGTTCGGCGTACAATAGCTGCCGCGGCGTCGGCGCCGGATAGTTTGAGTCCGGATCGTCCTCGGGGAAGTCTAGCGTCCACACAGATTGAATCCTTCGCGGTTAAGGCTTTGTCGTATTTTTGAAAGGACTATCATGACTCGATTCGTGTTCCTTGCCATCGCTCTCACGATAGCGCTGCTGGCGCCAGCTTCAGCGGGAACGATTTACCGATACATGGGCCCGACCTCCGCGATCCCTAAAGTTGCGGCAGGCGAGATAGATGCGGCTGGAAATGTCGAGCGCGGCGTAGGGTTTGCTGTTAGCCATATCGAGACGGGCGAATACACCATCACGTTTAACCGCGGGTACTTTCCATCGGGATGTGCGGCAATGACGGTGACGGTTGTAGGCGAACAGGTCAGCCCGCCGATAGGCGAAGTTTACCAGACACGTTGCGGCAACAGCTTCCGCGTGGTCTTCTGGTTCCAAGGTGGGACTAAGGTGGACCAGAGGTTTAACTTCGTAGCGGTTGAGGACTAGCATGGCGAACCTGCGGTCATGAGGAACGCCTCCTCATGGGTCCGCGAGGTTTCTGGATCGCCCTTGCGATCGTTCTCTTTTACCTGATCGCACGACCGCACATCGGAACTGTCTGGTACGTTAAAGAGGACGGCGTGGAAGCCGGCCCGGAGCATGCGGGGCTCGTGGGCCGCATCCCAAACGTCCCTGGCGTCATTCCGCCACCGACCCGATTCCTTGACAAGAGATCCTGTGTCAGCGACGCGGAAGAGCCCTTCACAGCGCAGTTCCATAGCATAACAGCAGATTACGCCAAGGCTTACTGCGCGTCCGAGAACGCATTACTCTGGGGCTGGTGATCGACGCAGTGCCCGTGGCACCGATGACGGCGGTTGTGAGCCGACTCCGTCGCCTCTAGCGCGATTGCAGCCGCGATGCACGAGTCGAAGGTTCGTCACGTCGTCTGCGCCGCCCTGAGACCGCGGAATCACGTGATCGAACGTAGCAGCGTACTTCACCTGCAACTCTTCGTTAAGCTCGCCGGCCGCCGGGAAGCGATGACCGCACATCGCGCACAAGCAGCCCTGCTTCTGCATGAGCTGATCTCTCCACGCCCGCGCGCGTCTTCGCGTCGCGAAACGGATGCCATGCCGCGACCTTCGCCATTACCTCATCCGAACAGCATGAAGCGAAGCCAGCGGCCCGGCGACGGTGATTTTGCTGCCGGGCTTGTGGGTATCCGCCGGTAACTGCTCGACGAAGATGAAACCCGTCTCAGGATGTAGCCACGGGTCGGCGGCGCCCTCTCGGTATGAGATCAGATCAAGCGTAAGTGACCCCTCATCTACGCGATGCCAGCCGTCGCTTAAAAGTACTTCGGTGACCCTATTTGTGTCGATGCTAGAGCTCATGCCTGTGGCTTCGGCATACAAGCGGCGGCGCTCTGCCGTCCCGAAACCGGTCGTTTTTGGCACACTGCACCGATCACGATGGATTAAGGGCTTTTGCGTCCCGAATCGCTGTCCCGTTTTCGTTCTCGATCGCCGGCGGTCGAATGAGGGCGCGAAGCTCGTCTTCCGGCAAGCTGTTGATATACGTGAGGTTCTGAGTCCGCTTGTCGATGATGGTCGTGCCGGCGTCGCCGGCCAGCATTCCCGCGGCTTTCATCAGCAACGCCAGGCCATCGCGTGCCTCGCGCAACGCTACGAGAGCCGTGCGCCGATCGTCAGCGCGCTTTGCGTGCTCGAGCAGATCCAATGCCTCGTCGACGAGCCGAGCGGTCGCAGCGACAAGCGTTGGAGGGTCGAGTGTATCGAAACGTGACGAACCGGGGGCTTTAATCTGCGCTTCACCAAGGCGTGGCTGTTCAGCGCGTCGTGATGTTCGGAGGCAACCTCTGAGGTGGCGCCCTACCGACGCCTTCGTGACGTTGAATCGGTCCGCCACGTCTTGTAGCGAAACGCCAGCGAGAAGATCCTTCGTGATGACGGCTGTCTGAGCGGAAGCGCAAACACTACAGCGTCGCGGCATGGTGATTCTCCGAACGACTGCAACGAGGGCACAGGGAATCGGCAAGCCGCAGCGCCTCGTTCCGACCGATCTTCATGAAGTGCGTCAGGGAGAGCACCGCGAGCGTTCCATCTTTGACGCAAGAGCATCGAACTGAGACTTCGGCGGCTCCGAGGTGATCGTGACGAATGCGATTCGTTGAAGCGTTAGGCATCCCCCAACACCTCGCTCGCGTACTCCAGCAGATCGTCCGCATCGCTGGTTCCGCTAGTTCCCGTAGTTCCGCTGGTACCCGTGGTTCCGGGTGGTTCCGCGGTGGTTCCCGGCGCCGAAATGTCTGGTTCCGGTGGTTCCTTATAGTACTTGGGTACTAGCGGAACTACTTTCGACGAAATAGAGCCGTAGTTCCCGACACTGGGTGTCTGGTTCCCAAGGCTATAGCGATAGGGATCGGAGCTGAGCCCTCTACCTTCTCGGCGGACGAAGCCACTTCGGACCAAACCGTTCAGCGCGCACCAGAACATCGCTCGGCGAACTCCCGCGGCTTCTTTCAGGTCTTTCGTCTGGATCGGGTCGCTCCCGAGTGCATCGAGGATGCGCTGCTCCGCGCGAGCGATCTCGTTCTCGCGTTTCGTTCCCGCCGCGGAGATCTGCTGGTCGTCATTCATTGTGACGACGGTCGGCTCCATGTCGTCGCCAGTGCGCTGGATCGTCCAGACGGTGCGGGTGTTATCTTCGGCCCGATCCATCGACATGAGGGTGTCGACCGCGGCGAAGAGCGCTTGCGAGCCGAGAACCTCGCTGCCGTTGCGAGCCACGCCCTTGTTTGAATGGTGAATCCAAACTTGGGCGACGCCGCGCTCGCGGGCGAGTTGCTGCAGTCGCTGATTTGCCCGGTTGACGGCACCGTAGTCGTTGACGGACTCGATGAGCGTCAGCTTGTGCCACGTATCGATCACGACGAGGCCAGGGGTGAGCTGTTCGCACTTCTGCTCTAACCACGCCTGGGCGTCTCTTGCTACGTGCCCGCAGAAGAAATGGATCGTGTCGTTACGCTGCAGGCCCATATCACGGAACGCCCGTTAGCTGCCCCCTTCGTCTCTTCAAGGCAGAGCCACAACACGGGCGCCTGTTGAGTCGCGCGCCCCAGAAACGACGACCCGCGGCAAACCGCGAGCGCCAGATTGCGCGCCGCGACGGACTTGCCGCATTTCGGCTTTCCAACGAGCAGCATGATGCCGCCTTTTGGAAGCAGTCCGTCGATCAGGTAGTCGATGTGCTCCTCTTGCGAGTCCAGGAGATCCGCGGCGGAGAGCAGTTCACCACCGAGCGCAGGCTGCTCGACTAAAACCGGCGAGGCCGTCGCGATAGCGGCGTCAAGCGCCGCGGCGAAGCGCTCGCGATCGCCTTCGGCCGCAATATGTAGCTCCGACGCATCCTTGTACGGCGCGAGCGATACCTCAAAGATCTCGCCAGTGAAGCCGACGTCGCGCAGCCGCTTTGCGACGAGTTGGACGAACTTCTCGCCGGCGTCGCCCGGCTCTCGAATGATCATGGCACGATTTGCCCATGCAACATCCTCACGGGTCAGAATATGCGCCATCGTTGAGCCGGGAACGCCCAGTGCTGGCCGCCGGTGAAACCAGAGCGTTAGCGCATCGCTTTCGCCTTCGACAATCAGCAGTGTCTTATCGGACCGATTAGCGAACCGCCCCGCGAGCTGATGCCCGAGGATTCGCATCGAGCGCGTGTCGCCGCGCGCCCAGAACGTCGGATGCGCGCTTTCAGCAGTCTTTCGGATTCGAGCGCGAGCGTCGACGCCATACTCGAAGCGAATGCCGCCACCGGGTTCGTCAGAAACGTGGCGGCGAGCGAGATACTCGGGCGGTAAGAGCTTGCGCTCTGCGAACTCCGCTAATGCCGTCATCGCACGGCCTCCTCGAGCCAGCGCGCCGCGGAGGCGCGGTCTGCAGCGATGCCGAGAGCGACGGCGAGATCGAGCACGCCGCCTTTGGCGCCGCAGCCGAAGCAGCGATAGCCCGTGCCGTCGCCGAGGACGTGAAAACTACCTGAGCGCTCGGCGTGCAGCGGACAGATGAGGAAACCGTGGCGATCGGGTTGCTCGAATCCACCGAGACGCAGAACGTCGGCAATGGTGACGCGATCGACGACGGATAATGTCGCGGTCATCGCTCGCCCCAGGCTACTGCCGAGACGGCCTCGTTCGGCCAGAGGCCCGTCAGCATGCGAAGAGAGCTGTTCCAGTCGCGGCGGCAGGCGCACACGAAAAGCCAACGGTAAATGAGAGCCTTCAAGATGCCCTCGCAGCTGAGGATTCGGTAGGGTCGGCGTTCCCTTTCGCTTCGCGCGCCAGAATGGCGGCCTCGATGTCAGCGAGGACGGTCACGACGGCGTCGCCATCCACAATAAGTGATTGATCCAAAACAAAAAAGCCGCCATCGGGCAGCTTCTCCTGTTGCAGTTGAGTTGCTCGGTTTAGTGGCTTCGGGCAGGCAGCAGATCTAACGGTTTTACGCGCAAAGCGTTGGCGATTTGCGGCGCTCGATCAAGCGGGATCGAGCATCTAGGGTTCGCGTCTATCCGAGCCAACGTCGAATGCGCAAGGCCCGCCCGCGCAGCCAACTCTGTTTGCGTAAGCCCCGCCTCAAGACGAAGCTGACGAACACGATTTTTCATAAGCTATCCTCATGGGCATATTGGGGAAATTCCGGACCGAAAAATGATCGCCAGTGACGCCGGGCCTGGCGTGGCAGGCGAAAAAAGACCGCCTAATGGCAGTCCCCGCGGGCTTCCAATCATGTTAAACACGATTGGAGTCTAACTTGGCGCGCCCATACTACTCCATTGCGAAAAGTCTGTCAACATGCAACATGCAAGAAGCGGGACCATCCGGCCAAATAAAAAACGCCCGGGTTTCGCATGCAAAACTCTCGGACGAATCTAAGGCCTTTATCGCATACCTCGCTTTGGTTTGTCAACAGTGAGCAGTGACCTTATTTTCGCAAAGACTGCACGTTGCGCCCCGCCGCGATGACTTGACGCGACTACGAGTACGAGTACGTCGTGCATCGCTTCGAGGAGTTCAACCGGTTTGCGGCCTGTCATTTGCTCAAGCTCGGCCACCATCGTCGGTTCAAGCCTGCAGTTGACGCGCACGCGGGGTTCCTTGCCCTTGAGCGGTCGGCCGCCGCTGTTCTTGGTCCGTACCGCCGATCTGCGCAGCTCGGTTTCGGCGCGCTTCTCGTCCTTCGGCCCGATCATCCCGGCTCTCCCAAGAGATGATCGTCCCGAACTTGCGGATCACCGCTCCGTGAACGCCTTGTGAGCCGGTTGTGCATAGCCTCTAATTTACGGGGGATGGTGTGCCATACGTGGTGGCACACTGGACGACTGCGCGACGACTTTCAGCTTGCCATTGGGCTCGACGCAAAGGCCGCCAAGCTCCACCGATACCGCTCGCGCGATTTGATTCTGTTCGTCGACGTTAGCCCTATTGAAGATCTGCGCCGCGCGGCGCATCAACGCTTCGACGTCACGCTCTCGACTCGACGCCACCTTCGCGATCGCGAGCTGCTCCTGAGCACCGGCAACGCGCCCCTGAAGCGCGTCGCGCTGATCGCCAAGCGTATCAAGGCGCTCTTGAACGTCTTCGGCTCTTACCTTGCCGGATACGTGAAGTTCCCAGGCCGCATCGCGGCGACGGCCCACGTCGGTCAGCTTCGCTTTCAGATCGCGAATAGAACGCTCGAGAATGCGGGGAGATACTGGCGCCGACGCACGACGACTGTATTGTTTGACAAGCTTTGGCGAAGCGCGCAGCCGGCCGAGCAAAGCGACGAACTCCTCCTCGATTGCATCAGCGCGGACCAATCTCATGCGCCCGTCGTGATTCCATCGGGCGCGGCACGCATAGTATCGATAACGCCACGGTTCCACGCCGCAAGCCATGCCGATGAGTACCCTCCCGCAATAGCATCGCATCGATCCAGCCAACGGCCAAGGATACCGACGCCGCGCATCACGCTGGCGATCATTAGTAAGCATTCCGGTGACCCGCTGCGCGCGGGCAAATACCGCCTCGGTGACAATTGGACCAACATAAGCGCGGTTTTCCAGCAGTTTCTTGACGCGCGTCGGCGTCCAATGCACGGCGCGAGAGTTCCCATTCAGGTAAACGTGCGGCGGCGCGATCCCCGACAAGCGCCTCCCGATCACGTCGTAGCCTTTGCCTTCTAGACGCAGTTTAAATGCCTGTCGCACGATGGGCGCTCGTTCCCGATCGGGAACATCTTTGCCGTTTTTGCGGTGAATGCCATAGGGAGCCTTGGATCCGATTCGCTCGCCGGCAGCGCGCTTGCGACGGTAGACTGCCAGCGACTTTTCACGCCGAACTTCATTCTCGTGGCGCGCTACCGCCAACGTAGCGGCACTGATGAGCTCGTCCATCGCGGAGTCGAGCTTCACGTCGCCCTGGTCTCGCGTGAAAACGCCGACGCCGAGCTCGAGCAAGTCACGCAACACGATCTGACTCTCCACGATCGACCCGCGGCCAAGCCGGTCCGCGCGAATCATCAGCAGTTTTTTGGGCCGCGCTTCGGCGTCCAGCGCCCGTAAGTCGGCGAGCAGGTCCCGCACGATGCGACGCGGGCCGCCTTTCCCCGTGGCGACGCCTTCGATGACGCGAGTTAGGTGCCACCCGTGAGATGCCGCGGACTCCTCTGCCCATCGGCGCTGGTGAACCAGCGTTTCACTCTGGCCCTCTGAGCTCACCGCGGCGAGCGCCCACACCGCTGCGCCGCCCCGACTCGAGACGGGCTTACGAGTGGCCTTCGTTTTACGCTTCATCGCTTTCGACTGTTATTCGACACCCCGGAAGGAGGAGGCCTGTTGCCCTAGGCTACTATTGCGGCGCGAAGTGGAATAACATGGCGTCGCAACCAGACCTGCTGAACTCGAACTCATTTCCCGGCGGCTTTCAAATTTCGACGCAAACGACCCCGCCGAACGGTAAAGACGTCAGCTGGAACCAGTCCGCGACGATCTCGTTGAACAACGGGGCAACAACGGTTAGCATGAATAATCGGGGTGAGCCGACGATCACGAGTTCCGGCCAGCCGATCTCTATCTCTCGCGGTCAGACGCTCACGCTCGGCAACGGAGAATCGGTCACGTACGACCAAAGCGGTGCTCTTCGCGTCTGTGCGGAGAACGGCTCGGGCGGCCGAATCGATACGACGCTCACTCCGCAAGGAAACGGCGTCAACGTCGATGTGACTGCCCATAATGTGGACCTCGGCGGCGCGCTGGTCAACGGGTACGAACGCCGGGCGGACCGCGATCCGATTGCGCAACCCGTTTCCGGACCAATCATCTCCAATCCAATTTCCGGACCGATCATCTCCAATCCAATTTCCGGACCGATCATCTCCAATCCGATTATCGGTCCCCTGCCCACGCCGCCGATCGAGCCTCAGCCTCCCACCTACGCGGGCATGTGAACAGAGAGGAAGCGCGCGATAACAATCGCGCGCTTCTTTTTCTTAGGAGGCCAGGCGTTGGAGAGCTTGGTTGACGCGAGCTACGACATTTGCATGCGTTCAGGAGGGGAGGCGCTCGCTCCCGAGGAATCGAGGGCCTTTCCCTGCTAGGCATTCTCTAGCTTTCCTTTACGAGAGGTTTGATTGCGTATGTATAAGCGCTCGCGGCTTGTCGGCATTTTAGGATGCGCGGCAACGCTCGCAATGGTAGGCTGCGCGGCAAATTCGAACGTTACGCCCTTAACCGGTGCAACGACGCAACAGCAAGCGCACACGGTCCCGTCCGGTCCCGAGTGGCACTACTCCAACGGCGTCCTCTACCACACTCCCCACGTCATGGTCACTCGTCAGATGGCGACCGGCCAGATAAAAAGCGCCATCCTTTTGTCGTACGGTGGCGGCCCGGTGCTCGTTACTCCGAAGGTCTATCTGATCTTCTGGGGCTATAAAACCTACGGCGATCCCGACCACGTGAAGCGGCTGCTCAAGCTCTACTCCAAGAACATGGGCGGCAGTGGCCATAACAATATCTACACCCAGTATTATCAAAAGGTAGGCGGCACCACGACCTACATCACCAATCCGACGACCCAGCTCGGCGGCGTTTGGGAAGACGATCACAACTCGGTTCCCGGTAGCCCCAGCGACGCACAGGTGGCGGCTGAAGCCCTCAACGGTGTGGCCCACTTTGGTTACGATGCGAACGGCTCGTACGTCGTCGCCACCCCGCACGGCCACAATTCGGCCGGATTCGGCTCGCAGTGGTGCGCCTACCATGGCGCAGCTTTCACCAGCAACAAGCTCGTTTCGTACACGAATCTACCGTACATGCCGGACGCCGTTCCGCAGACTAACTGCGGCGCAAACATCATCGCCCCGCCGTCAGATGAAAGCGGAACCGACGAAGGCGTAACGATCGTTCAAGGTCACGAGTACGGTGAATCCGTCACCGACCCGAATCCGCCCAGCGGTTGGTATAACGGAGGCTACGGGGAAATCGGTGACATCTGCGCGTGGCAGAACATCCTGAACGATCCGTTCGGCCCGAAATCGTACACCTCGCAGCCGATGTTCAGCAACGCTACCCAGTCTTGCGTGCATACGTACTAGACCAATAGTAACGCGCTAAGCCTCACGGCCCAACGCAGAATAAAACCGATGGGCCGCTAACCTTTTAGCGGCCCATCATTGTCTGAAAGGAGACCTTATGACACGCTTTCTCGTCGAACGCACCTTTCCCGACGGACTGGAGATCCCGGTAACCGACGATGGAACGAAAATCGTGCAGAAAGTCTGTGCAACAAACGCCTCCAGCGGCGTCACTTGGGTTCATTCCTATGTTTCGGCCGACAAAAAGAAGACGTACTGCATCTACGATGGGCCGGATGAGGCGGCGATTCGGCAAACCGCTGAAAAGAACGGCCTTCCGGTCGATTCTATCGTCCCCGTCACGGTATTGGACCCGTACTTTTACCACTGAGGTAAGAATCGGCGATTCTTCCTTGTCAGCTTGAACGGAATCGAAGGGCCGCGCAGAACGAAGTAGCCGGTATGATGGGCGCGTTCGATTACCTCACGATCCTGATATCGATCGTGCTGGGGCTAGCAATTGCGAACGTTCTGACGCGGCTGGCCACGGTTATTACCGCTCGAGAGCGCGTGGATTTCTACTGGCCGCCGGTCGCCTGGGCAATCTGGCTCTTCTTCATCTGCGTCCAGCATTGGTGGGCGGAATGGGGCGTGCGCCACACAACGCAATGGAACTTTGGAATATTTTGGCTGCAGCTGCTCGTGCCCGTCGATCTCTTTCTTCTCTCGACGCTGGTGATGCCCGAACGCGACGAAAACGGCGTGCTCGATCTCGGGCGCTGGTATTTTCACAACCGGGCGTGGTTCTTTGCGATCATGTTTTTTTTGCCGGCGCTGAGCATCGCGGAAGAAATTGCGCGAACCGGACACATGGCCTCGTGGCTCAACTTCATCTTCTTGATCGTCTTTGACGTGGCGATCCTAGTGGCGCTCGTCGTCCGATCTCGTCGATCGCAGGAGTGGATCACCGCGCAAGCGATGCTGCTGACGCTGATCTACGTCGTTCTCCTCTATATGCGGCTACCGAGCTAGCGGGCGGCGGGGAAAAGCTCGGGTGTTTGGGAAGGGGAGAAGTATGATGGTCCTCCGCCGTATGAGCCTCGCGGCGTTCGCGTTCGCGCTGGCTGCATGTTCGGGCCATTCTGGACAGAGCAACTCTTACGGCTCGGGCGATCCAAATCTGGCTGCCCCGAATCCGGGCGGTGGTCCGATCGATCCGTTCCTCACCGACGGGATCGCCGTTCTGCACGCACTCGATGCTATCGCCGCGCGTTCTGGTGAGCCGCTTCGCGTTACGGAGATTAGCGCTGATGGCGTGAACGGATTGATGGTCGACGTGCAGGAGCCGGCACATCACATCAATGTCGATCACTATGCCGTCGCGCCCGACGGGACGCTCTCCGGTCCCACGCCGGTGAAAGTGATGTCGATGAACGGGAGTCCGATCACGGCGTCCGTCGTCGACACGCAAGCCTTCGATCCGAAAGTGATTGCGTTTGCCCATCTCACGCAGACGGCCCGAGAAGCAATCGAGAAGTCGAACTATCCCGACGCAAGGGTTAGCCAATGGGAGTTCGGCGGGATCGGACTTGACGATCGCAAGTACATCTATCTCGAGTCGGCCCGGGCTCGACCCGTGGCAGTCGTGACCCCGTCACTCAAAATCGTTCGGATGCAATTCTGAGCTCAAGCCCTTCCCATTCTTACGCAAGGAGATCCTAAATGCGCTTTCTCACCACATCGTTGGCTATCGTAACGGCATTCCTGGCCATCACAGCTTGTAACAGCAAATCCTCGTCAAACTCGTCCGATCAGTCCAACGCCTCCGCAACGGCAGCGGCAACGTCAGGCGCCGAAACGACCAACGCTGCGGCGACCACTGCGGCAGCCGGCGAGGTTCCGTCATATCCCGGCGCCGTCACGCAAGCTTCGGGCAGCAGCTCGAACATGACCTCCAGCGCCGCAGGCCAGGTGTTGACGACGGATGATCCGTTCGACAAAGTCTACGGCTGGTATCAGCAAAACATGCCGGCGGGTTCGGAGAAATCGCATGTGACGTCGCCGATTCAGAGCGCCGTCTTTATGATCGGCGACCCGGGTAAGGGCCAGACTTCGGTAACGCTGACCACGTCGGGCGGCAAAACGATGATCACGATCGCTAAGGTCAAGATGTAACGCAGTCGCTCATTAGCGGGCGTCCAAGGTTGCGCGGAGCAGCGCGAGTTCTTCACGCAACGCAGCAATTTCTAGATGTTCGTAGGTATGTGCGGCCGATTCCACCAGGCCGCAGAGAGCCTCGAGCTCGTCCGAATCGATGTCCCCGCTCCACGGACTTACTACGTCGCGACCTGCGATTGAGGAGCCGACCTTACTTCAGCGCTTGAGCCAGAGGCCAGCCGATTGGCGATCCGATTCCGGTAACGAGGTCGTACTCGCGAAGCGCGCGGTAACCGCCGTTGTTGCCTTTGACAATATCGTGAAAGACGGTGCGATATTCCGGGCCCTCCTCGAGCGCGTAGAGCTGCGGGTTGATGAAGCCAATTCGGCTGCCGAGATACTGATCGATTTGTCCTTCGAGACCGACCCAAAGCGGGCTTCCTAACGACGTTCCTCCGGCGCCGATCCAAAGATGCTGCCAACGCGCTGCAAATCCCGTATAGGGATTGGCATCAAACGCCACATCCGGGATGTTGCGCCCGCCGCCAAGTGCATTCGGAACGTCGCGTTGGTATTTCGGCAGCGGAAAAACGACGGAGATGCCGCCAGCGCTGCCGCGCCAGGCCGTTTCGCTCACCCAGTAGCCACTGGCGTCAACATTGAGAGTGGTTCCCCCGACCGCCAGTGCGTGCGGATCCGAATCCGCCGTCGTTTCGTCGATGGTTCCGTCGTGCCGGCACGTGCGCCATCCGTTGTCGCCGGTCGCGATTGGAAAGGTTATGCCCTTCGCGGCGCCTTGTTCGAAGATGAGGTTCGATGCGACCGAAAACGCGTGCCCCAGGCGCCTCTTCTTAAACGACTCGCATCCGCCCCAGCTCGAGTTGATCGCGTCAACGAGGTTGTCGTCGACGATCGTGTTATAAGCGTCGACGGCGTAGGCCTCGGTGAAGTCAGGGAAACTGTATAGATATACCTGTGCGCCCGGCGCGGTACCGGTCATCGCTTCGACGTCGAGCGTCGTTTCGACGTCGCCGTACCCGATACGCCCGCCGTCGACGCGTATCCGTCGCAGCCGGTGCGCGGCCTTGATGTGAAAGTAATTTAGGAACGCCTGAAGATCGTCATCTCTAATGTCCCCAGCGATGACGTTGCCGATCGATCGTCCGGTACCATCGTATCCGTGCTGGTTCGGCTCGTCGTAAGCGCGAGAGAATCCCAGCGGGCCTAGCGCACCGTTTGGTCCCCGCAGCGGACTACCTGAGGTCTCGGGCCGTATCGGGGAAACGAAACCGTAAACGACGTCCGTGCGCGGGGCAAACGCGACCAAGTTATCGAGGCCGCTAACCGCCGCCACGGAACCGCGAAGCGCCGCAGGCATCACGGCGTCGCGGACATTCTTGTAGCGTGGCCCGTGGCCGGCCTGAATCCCCGAGTCGATCCGGGTCTGAAAAAGCCGTTCGACTGCGGCACTCGATCCGGTCGCGTCCACAATCGTCCGATTTCCAAACGTGCGGACGATCCGAAGGCCCGCGGCCTTGAGGGCCTCGATCACCTGCCGCTGGGCCTGCAGCGAGGGCCCGAAATAATCGTCGAACTGCGCGTTCGTCAGAAAGTGACGAAAAGACGTTGAACCAGGCTCCGACTGCGCCTCCACTAAAGCGTCCAGCTCGGATTGATGTCGGTATCGCAGCGTGACGCTCAGGCGCATCGGAAGCGAGGCCGAGGCGTGGCCGAAGTCCCGAAAATCCGGTGTCACCTTAACGCCGGCGGCATAGAGCTCGGAGTCGGTCGGCGGTGCTGCCGGCGGCCCCACGAATGCGGGCGCAAACGGTGAGAGCCCGCTGCCGCCACAGGCGGTCAGCAGCGCGAGGCTAACGCCCGCCGCAGCAAGCCCGTAAGAATTTCTCATAATCTGCTCCTATCGTGTCTAAGCCTCGGCGGCCCGGGCGAGGTCGTCGAGAACGGGCACGAAATGCTTCGCCATCTCGTTGCCCATCATCGGCCCGAATAAGAACGCCAGCGTGCCGGCGATCGCGACGTTCTGGGCGATCGTGCTCCCACTTCCGTCCGGCGTGATCTCGCAGCTGAAGGTAAACGTCGTCAGCGGCGCCCCGGCCATCGACATGCTGAAACGGCGCCCCTCGACGACGTTCGAAAACGTCACGTCGTGGGTGCTGCCGCGATTCGTCGTCATTCTGCCCGTTGTGCCGTCGGAGATCGGCCGATCGACTTGAGCCGATTGAATTCCGGAGTTCCAGCGGGTCCAGTTATTGGGATCGCTCCATATGCTCCAGACCTTCTCCGGAGAAGCCGTGGTTTTACGACTCACACCGTACGCCTTCATGGAAGCCCTCCTAAGCGAATGGTATTTTCAACTGATAGCAACGAAAGTCATCGCACTACGATCATCTTTCGCGTTAATTCGTTTGCGCAACACCTTGACCGCACAGTTGCAGCGCCTTTAGACTTGTTGTACTCGTTTAACAACTTCGGAGGGCGGCTGGATGAATCGCACACGGTTCGCAACCTTCTGCGCGAGCGTAACGCTCGCGGCATGCGCGCAAAGCTCGACGCCACAGTCATCGATACCATCATCATCGGTGGTTCAAGTGCCCGGCAGCGCCGTTCGAAGGGCCGGGCCGCTTCAACCGCTTACGCAGCGCTTGACGTCGAAGATTCAGCACGTCGTCATCATCATCCAGGAAAACCGAACAGTGAACGATCTCTTTAACGGGCTGGCCGGAGCGGATACCGTCCGTACGGGTCAGAATTCCCACGGGCAGTCCGTGCCGCTACGCCCCCGACTGCTGACGGCGCCGTACGATATCAGCCACGCGCACAGCGGGTTCGTGACGGAGTATGCGAACGGCCAGCTCAACGGGTTCGATCTCGTAAGCTCGACTTGCAAAAAATCGGGAAAATGCCCGCCGGCGGATATCCGGGCATACGGCTACGTCCCCGAGCCGGGCGTCGAGCCGTACTACGTTATGGCGCGGCGTTACGCGTTTGCGAAGCGCATGTTTCAAACGAATGAAGGTCCGAGCTTCCCCGCACATCAGTATCTCTTGAGCGGCACGTCGACCATTTCGGATGGCTCGCCGTTACGTGCCTCGGAGAATCCGCTAACGCCCCGGAAAAAGCTCACGGGCGGGTGTGATTCACCTACGGGATCCCTGGTGAAACTGATCGACCAGGCCGGGCAAGAGAATCAGAGCACGTATCCATGCTTCAATCGCAACTCGCTCATTGCGCTGATCGAAGCGCAGTCGTTGAGCTGGCATTACTATCAAAGCCATATCGGAGCGGGCCTGTGGGAAGCCCCCGATGCGATCCTATCCGTGCGCAACAGTTCCCAGTATTCGACCGACGTCGTCGCGCCGCCGTCACAGATTCTCACCGACGTCGACGCCGGAAACCTAGCAAACGTGGTCTGGGTAACGCCGACACCGGCTGAGTCGGATCACGCCGGCATCAACGACGGCTCAGGGCCGTCGTGGGTGGCTTCAGTGGTCAACAAAATCGGCCAAAGCAGTTACTGGGCCAGCACGGCAATCTTCGTAACGTGGGACGACTGGGGAGGCTGGTACGACCCGGTCGCGCCGCCCCAGTATAACTCGTACGAACTGAGCCTTCGGGTACCGTTGATCGTTATCTCGCCATACGCCAAGCAACACTACATCTCGCCAAATCAACACGAGTTCGGCAGCATCTTGAAGTTCACCGAAGAAATGTTTGGGCTTGGATCGCTGGGCACGACCGACGTGCGAGCCGACGACCTCTCCGATTGCTTTAACTTTTCTAAAACGCCGAGCAAATTTACGCGGATTCCCGCGCCACTTCACGAGAGCTATTTCTTGAGACAGCCTATCTCAAACCAGAGCCCCGACGACGACTTCTAGAGCCATCTGGGTAGGTCGCTAGCCGAAGGCGGACGAACCATCCGGGCCTGATACATCGTCGCTTCTTTCACGGAAATGAAGACGGAGAATGCCCTGTGAAGTTGTCCAATTGGGCTCGGCACCCACTCGGCTTCGCGGCAGTCGTCGCGATCCTCGCCGGGTGCAGCAGTACCGGCACCGGTTCACGCCTCGCTCCTTGGGCTTCTAACGACCAGTCCGCAGCCGCGCGGCCGACTCGACAGCCAGTTTGGTGGCAGTACTATTACAACGCGTCCGGCTACGCGTTGTTGCGCACGCAGGCGGGCTACGCGAACGGCACGGCCAGCTTTACTTTTCAGCCCGGCGTCTTCACGGCATTGTTGACGACCAAAGATGAGTCGCTCATCGGCAACCTGACCGGAAAAACGTTGAGCGATACAGTGGGCGTGAGCGGCGCGACGGACGCCTTCGTCAGCCAGAACGGCGGCAGCTGCAGCCCCGCCCCGAACGTTTGCTTCTTCTTCCGTAGGTCCGGGTTCGACTACACTCACTTCTGGTGGTCGAATCCGGAGTCGTTTACGTTAGCAAACGGAAGTGGGACGTTGACGGCATCGCTTACGGATCCGAGTCTATGGTCCGACTGGAACGGAAAGTTCGGCACACAACATCCACACGATTTCTTCGCCGCCGTAGCTAACGTGAGTCAGATCGGACTATCATACGGCGGCGGCTGCTTCTTCGAGAACGGCGTGACGGTCAGCAGCGGATACGCGAACTTCACGAGTCTATTTTCGGAAATCTAACCGCCTTCCTAAACTCCGCGAGATTGCGGATGGCAAGGAGTAAGCCCGTGAGATTTTTAGGTTTTGGTAACTGCGTGGCCATCGGCCTGGCGGCGGCAATGTTAGCAGCCTGCGGAGACTCTCACTCGACGCTCGGCGCGCCGGCAAATGCGGTGCAGCCGATGAACGCACGAGTGGGCCCCGCTGCGACTGGCGAGCAGGTGCTCTTTAGTTTTTCCGGCGGCAACGACGGCGGCGATGCCGCAACGGGACTCGTCATCGATGGCCAAGGCAACCTCTACGGTACGACCGTGATCGGGGGAACGTACGCATGCGGCACGGCGTTCAAGCTCACGCCGCGATCGAGCTTGCCGTGGCAAGAAACGGTGCTCAATAGTTTTGACTGCTTTAGTCAGGGAAAGAACCCTTACGGCGGGGTCACTTTTGATTCCCACGGCAACCTCGATGGCACGACCGTCGCGGGCGGCTCCGGCGGATCGTGCGCGGGTGATGGATGTGGGATCGTTTTTCAATTGAAGCCATCCACCGAAAACGTTCTGCATAGTTTTACCGCGGGAAACGATGGCTTCGGGCCTGGGGGGGCGGTGGCATTCGATTCCGCCGGTAAGGTGTACGGAACCACACCGGACGGCGGAGCCCATTCACAAGGCGTTGTCTACGAGGTTTCTCCAGCCGGGACGACCTGGCACGAGCGGGTCATTCACGCCTTTTCCGGAGGTCGCGACGGATCGACCGGATCTCTCGGCGCTTTGTTGGTGGTGTCGGGTAGCCTCTACGGCGTGACGGAGTTAGGCGGCGCCCATAAGTCGGGAACGGTGTTCAAGCTGACGCCGTCTCGAAAGAATCGGTGGCAACTGACAACGCTCTACGCGTTCAAAGGCATGCCCGACGCTGCGTTCCCCTACGGCGGATTGGTCGCCGACGCGTCAAGTAATCTTTACGGAACGACGTACTATGGCGGTACCAACGGACTTGGTTCGGTCTTCAAGCTGATTCGCAGCGGCGCGCGATATCGCGAACGCGTGCTCTACAGTTTCAAAGGAGGCAACGACGGAAGTTCCTCCACCAGCACGTTGGTCTTCGGCAAATCGAACGATCTATACGGCACGACCTCCGCAGGCGGAGGGAGCTGCGACTGCGGAGCTATTTTTAGAGTCAACGCGAGCTCCGGAAAAGAGACGGTGCTGCACAGCTTTGGGGCCGGCACCGACGGCGCAAGTCCTTCCTACGGGCTGACGCCCAACGGCAATGGTAACTTCTTCGGCGCGACCGTTGGGGGAGGGAACTTCGGCCAAGGCACCGTCTTCGAATTCACACCATAGCGGCGATTCACGCTGGTGTCTGAGCCAAGCCACGAGGAAGGGGCCAGCGGCTTGCTTTGAGCAAATAAGAATTTTATGAGCACTACTGCGGCCATGATTTGCACACGCTGCAACAAACCTACCAACGACATCGATAAATGCTCGACCTGCGGCTCGCGCCTGAAGACGATGCAGAGCCAGACGCGCCGCGGCTGGTTGGCTCTCGGCGGCGGAGCGTTTTTGGTGGTCTTTATGGGCGCGATCTGGATTTGGGTCGATGGGCTGCTAGCCTCCAGCAGCGTGCAGCACGATTTAGCGACGGATGAATTCATCGGACGGATCAACGTCGCATTCGGCCTCGTCGTGGTTGCCGGGGTGCTGGGAGTGATTAACGGTTGGCTCATGGCTCACTCCGGGCGGCGCAACAACTGGATCGTGATTGGACTGGTCATCGTCTTCGTTAGCGCGCTCTTTGTTGCGTGTAGCGCGACAAGCAACTATCGGCCCACCTAAGAAAGGCTAAACGACAAGGTCTCGTCTGCGGGCGACTGACTGAACGCACGCTTGGCAATAGCGCCATTGGCGCGACATCAAAACAAGGATCAAAGCGGCACGCTAAAAAGCTTTTGATTGTTCTCCTATTGTTATCGCCGGCCGAGAGAGCTCAAACTGCAGGAAGACGCTTAGGTCTCTATACCGAGGTAAACCAACGTGATGAAACCATCTTCTCTCCGACGCTCGTTGAGCTTGATCGCGCTGCTTGTGGCGTTTATGGGCCAGTCAGGCTTCGCACTGGCCGGTACGAGCGGAAACATTGCCGGCACGGTTCGCGACGCTAAAACCGGAGCACCCCTTGCCGGCGTACATCTACAGATAAGCTCCGCATCCCAGGCGATCGAAACGACGACGGATGCCCACGGCCATTTTGTCGTCTTCGCCCTTCAGCCCGACGACTATACGCTCACCGCGGAAAAGGCCGGGTACGACGCGCGAGCCCTGTCGGGGTATCCCGTCTTTGCCGACCAAACGCAACAGTACGACCTCCAACTGAATCCGGCGCCTACGACGTCCGGCTGACCGCTTTCGATAACCGGCAAAACGACTTCGCAATCGCGAAGCCGTTTTGCATTCCGATCAATAAGCGTCTACGTCGATCACCGCCTGCGGCCGCAGCACCAATCGACATCCTGCTGTAAAGCTACGCTTATGGTCTTCCTTGGGCGAAGAACGTTGCCCCTAGCCCGATCACGGCTCCGACAGCCACCAACGCCGGCTCGGGAACCTTCCATTTTGACCAGAGCGCTACAAGCGCTAGTATCAAAATCGTCACTCCCAACGCATCCCGAATCGTACTCCGGGCGACGAGGAATGAAGTGCCGAGAAGAACCCCGACGACTGCGACGGTGACCCCGCGAACGAATCCCTGCACGCGACTGTTCTGCCGATAGCGGCGCAAGATCGGCGTCCCGAGCATCACGAAGATAAGCGAAGGGGTAAAGATTCCAACCGTCGCTGCGATCGCCCCAGGCAGTCGATGATTAAGATATCCCACGAACGTCGCCGTAATTACAACCGGTCCGGGCGAAATGATTCCCACCGCCACGGCATCTAAGAATGCCTGATTGGAGAGCCAGTGATACTGGTCGACGACATAAGTCTTTAAGAATGGCACGATCACGAGACCGCTGCCAAAAACCAGCAAGCCAGTCTTGAAAAAAAACCAGAAGAGCTTCGGCAGTGCAACGTTCTGGTACGCACCGGAAACGATGGAGACGACGACAGAAAAGCTGACCCGCGTTTGTCGTGGCGCTTCGGTAGATCCGGCGCGCGGTTCCGCAGAGGGAGGTGCTGGCCGATTGAATAAAAAGATTCCAAGGGCACCGGCAATCAAGAACAACGCAATTAGTTCCTGCTGCACCGCAATCGTGATAACACAGGCAATCGCAGCGAACGCATAAGCAAGCGACTCTTGGCGCAGGGTCTTTCGACCAAGATCCCAACACGATCGTGCAATGATCGCAATGACGACCGGTCCAACCCCGTAGAAAATACCTCGCAACTGCCAGGTTGAACCCAATTGCACGTAGAGAGCCGCGACGACGATCACGATCAAGAAAGGTGCCGCCGCAAATGCCACGGCGACGCCAATAGCCCCCAGGCTGCCATGTGTGATATATCCGCAGTAAACACCGAGTTGATAGGCAAGAGGTCCCGGACAAGCGGTGGCTATCGCAAGCCCTTCGTCGTATTCCTCCGTGCTGATCCACCCGTAGCGATCGGTTAGGTCACGGCGCATGTAGTTCGCAAGAGCAACCGGACCCCCGAATCCCGTTAGGCCAAGTCGAAGGAAATACCATAGCAAAGGCGCGAGCGAAACACGCCGCGCCGATTTGCCAGAACTCTTACTCTCCGCCACGACGCAGAGTCAGCGAGTTATTGGGTTACCGCTATCATCGTCATTAAGCCGTGGCGAACGCTCTCACGTTGCGCAGGCCGGCTGCGCGCAGAGCCTGCTGCACTTGCGCTACTTCGACGTCGGAAGAAACGGAGCAAGCGACGACCGCCCGGCCTTCCGAAATCGCTTCATCGTAGTTTTCGGCCTCGTCGCTTGGAATCGGCAGCGAGCCGATGTAGTGAGGGACAACCTCCGGTTCCTCAAAGTCGGTGAGCGACGGTTCTCGGCTATCGGTAATCCCGGGGACGTCGGTTCCGCCGAAGTCGGTCAGCAGGCCCGTCCCGTGAGTGATATCGGGGGACGGCTCCTGACGTTCCAGCTCTTGCGCGACAGGCAGAAAGTTGAGAAACGAATCCTCGTGCGCTTGCGTTTTCGGATCCGCAGTCAGCACTGAAAGTTTGCTGCGAGCGATACCCGATACGTTGCCGAGCGCGGCCTCAAGCGACGCAACATCAGATGACGGGAAGATCCCAACGACTAACTGCTGAGCCATAGTACTCCTCCTACGCGAAGGTCGTTTACCCAGGATAACGAGCCGATAACCGTCACGCGCCCCGCTCGGCTGCGTACCGGAACTGCCCCGGTTTCCACGCGCACACGCTCCCGTCGTTCATCACAAAAGACTCGAATCCGTCGACCTCGGGGTTGAAGTCCTCGTTGAGCTTCTTGGTCGCCGGCCAGTTCACGGCTGGTTCTTGACGCGCAGCGGCCCGCGCCTTGGAGTTTGAAAACTGCGGGCGCTTCACGAGCACGCTGAGCGCGGCGGTCAGCCGTTGGGCGTCGTTCATTTCGCGAAGCGATCCTTTGGCGTGGTGAAGAACCTCTCCTCGATGAAAACGAGGTTTATCGCTTTCCTGCGCGGAGTCAACGTCGCTGGACGGACGATCAAGAAGGACGCCTTAGCCGAATCTTTCACTCGGGCCGGACTGACCAACGTGCGCACCCATATCGCACGCCCAATGAAGTGTTCGCGATCATGTATTCGCGGGATGGCCGCCCCGGCAATCCCAGTGCTTATATCGACGTTCGGTATCAAAGCAACGACGCGGTTCTTCGGCGCGATTCAGAAGATTCTGGCCGCGGCAGCGCGCGTACCGCTGACTACCCTTGGTGAAATCCTCTTGCGTGTAAATCGATGACCTGATCGGCGGCTCTCATGCTTCGTTTACGAGTGCCTCACGCTGCTGATCGTCTTGTCTGTCGTGGCCGGCGTCTTGGCAGTGGCGCTCTCCGCGATCGGCCGATAACTCTCTTCTGGGCGGAGTCGAAGGGCCGCAACGGCGAAGGTGCACCAATGTCCCGAATTTCTAAAGGTCGCTACGCATGGGTCGCTTGTGCGCTCGTTTTAATTCTTACCGCCTGCAGCGGCGCGACGCCATCATTTAACCCGACGGGTTCATCCCGGAGCACAGTGCACACCTTGGGCCATTCGGATGTCGTTTATATTTTCAAAGGCGGACGCGATGGTGGAGTTCCGTACGCAAACTTGCTTGCCGGCAGCAACGGCGAGTTTTATGGTACGACGAACAGGGGCGGAGGCGCGGCTTTCTGCACGGCCGGTTGCGGCACGGTGTTCGGAGTGTCGCCTACGGGCACTGAAAAGGTGCTGTATAGGTTCCAAGGCGGCAACGACGGCCTAGGCGCCGAGGCAGGCCTGTCCGCAGGCAATGGAGGCGTGCTGTTCGGCACTACCGACTATGGCGGAGGCGCGACGTTCTGTGACTTAGGCTGCGGCACCGTATTCGAGTTGACCCCCTCGGGCTCTCGTTACACCGAGCGTATCGTGTACGCATTTCAGGGCGCCGCTGACGGTGCGATTCCGTCAGGTAATCTCCTTATTGATAAGAACGGCGCGCTATACGGCACGACGGATCTCGGTGGCGGATCTACCAAATGCGTCGGAGTTCCCTCCGCTCCGGGCGGCTGCGGAACCGTGTTCAAGCTAACGCCATCCGGCTCCAAATACACCGAAACGATCCTTCACAGGTTTCAGGCCGGCAGAGACGGCGCGCTCCCAGCGGACGGCCTTATCGCTGACACTAGCGGTGCGCTTTATGGCACGACGCAGTATGGCGGCGGGGCGACGGGTTGCACATCGGCTTCCGGCACCAGCGGTTGCGGGACCGTGTTTAAGTTGACTCCGTCGCACTCAGGCTACATCGAAAGCGTTCTCTACAGCTTTAGAGGCGGAACAAGTGACGGCAGCCAGCCCCGATCGGCACTGAGTCGCGGGAACGGTTCGACAAAGCAGCTCTACGGCACGACGGTGAACGGTGGCGGTTCCGGAT